>SDBU01000917.1_pt1 | contig 42999 bp, 36 predicted proteins | sample 2277071 | NCBI WGS metagenome assembly SDBU01 (sample SAMN10397929, study PRJNA504765) | marine sediment metagenome | isolation source: marine sediment core GS08_GC12, 126 cmbsf | place: Arctic Ocean: Gakkel Ridge, Loki's castle | collected 2008
GGTCTTAGCCAGCTCACTGGTTAGTTTCTGCTTATCGATAGCTTCATCCTTGAGCTCAAGGTTAATGGTCATCTCATCCCGCTGTCCTTTACGAGTAATTACCACCTGGAAGTTTGAAATCTGGTCAAACTTGGCGGTTACTTCCTGCACCTGTCTGGGATGAATAAACATACCCCTGACCTTAGTCTCCTCTCCAGCTCTACCCAAAATACCGGTTAACTTATATGAGGTTCTACCGCAAGGACAAGGCTCAGTGGTAATAGACGAAAGGTCGCCGGTGCCGAAGCGGATAAGGGGATAGATTTTGTTAAACGAGGTAGCCACTATCTCGCCTATTTCCCCAGGAGGTAACTGCTTGCCGGTTTGGGAGTCGGTAATCTCAACTATTACCTCCTCAGGAATATGCATACCTGACTTCTGACGGCACTCATAGGCTAAAAGACCTAGGTCGGCGGTTCCATAGCCCTGGGTAGTAGTAATACCATAGTCTTGCTCAAAGCTTCTTCTGAGTGACGGGGGGAGCATTTCGGCAGTAACGAAGGCATGGTCAAGAACAAAATCCTGTCTAAAGCTATAACCAAGCTCCTCAGCTCTTTTAATTAGACCCATCAGGAAGCTGGGGGTGCCTATATACCCGTTAACCCTAAGGTCATGCATAATCTGCACTTGAAGCTCGGTGTTGCCTACCCCGGTAGGTATAGCCACTGCGCCAAGCTTCCTCAGGCCTTCATCTACTATATTCCCTGCTGGCACCATGTGGAAGGAGAAGGTTATTATTACTCTATCACCCTTTCTGAAACCAGCAGCAAAGAAAGCCCTGGCATTCTTTTCAAACTCCTCCTCCGGGTTATGAGGTTCGTAGATAGGACCCGGCGAGATGAAAATTCTCTGGAGTTTATCCTCAGCCACACCAAGGAAGCCACCGAAGGGAGGGTTTGCCTTTTGTAGCTCGGTAAAGTCACCCTTTCTGGTGATGGGAATTTTTTCCAGGTCTTTAATAGTCCGGATTTCACCAGGGCTAACCCCAGCCCTATCCATCTTGTCTCTTATCGCTGGAGCATTCCGGCAGGCATATTGGATAATATCTACTAGCTTTTGATTTAGATAAGTCTCCCTCTGCTCGGCAGGCATTGCCTCCTTGGCGGCATCATATAATTGAGCTTCCTTATCTCCCATTCTTACCCCTTTTTAACGCTCTGATATTAGGTTACCTTGCATAGTGAGTTTTGGGGGGCTCACTAAGAGCCCCCCAAAGTCAGGTTACTCGCGCTTATACAGGCCCGGGGCCGGCCAGGTGCCCAGTTTTACCGCCTTACCACCTTGGACCTGGTCAAGACGCACGGCATCAATACCCTCAATATCACCAGGACCATAGGTAAGTGGCGTATTGGTTAAGCCACCGGTGTCAAAGTCTTTAATCTTGTAGTAGCCATACTCCAGAACATCAACCGGCTTCAGCTTGTCAAAAGGCACCTCTTTCAAGGCAAGCCTTAATGCCTCGACCTGGGTCATGACCTCGACCATGCCTTCAAAATACATGGTATGGCTAAACCATTTGTCGGGGTGATACTTCTTCTGTAGTTCAGTACCGAACTTTACCCCGGGTAGGTCGACATGTTCCCAGGTGGGGAAGCTGCCACCGACGACAACACCGTTGCCCAGTTCACCCATGTCCCTACAGAACACAGCGATTATGCAGGGATAGGCAAAGCCGAAGGTTATCTTGTAGTCCAGATGCGGTCCCATATCCAGCCTGACCGCTTCCTTTATGGTTGGCTGGGCACCGGGGTTAATCATGACACCAAGGGCAAGGTCAACCTTGTTTTCCTTCAGCCACATAAGCTGGGTGGTAGGTGGAGCGGTAGGCACCACAGGCATATACTGCTCGCCAACAAACTCATATCCCAGCCCCTTGATATAGTCAGTACACTCAGGTATCACAATTGACCTGCCGAAGGCAGCATCTGCGGTGAAGTAAGCAAATCTTGGTGCCCTGTCTTCCTTCCACCCCTCCAGGAACCACTCGGCGATGGCTCCCATCTCATCGGTATAAAGAGGGCTATTGGTGAAGGTGGTTTGTGGCGGCGACATGAGATAGGGTCCAACCATCATACCGACGCAACTTACACGCTCCTCATTTAGCCTGTCCTTTAATGCTATGGCTTCTGCCGACGACGAAAGCCTGAAGACCAGCATTCCTTTGCCCATAAGCTCCTCATAGATAGGCAGTACCTTAGCTACCTTGATTTCGGAGTCACGCCACAGCAGCTCCAGGGTAACATCGGCGGGGAATTTCTCATCTCGCCACGGAGCCAGAAGCTTTGTCTCATTCACATATTTAACATAGTCCTCATAGCCAGCCAAAATCGCTGCGCAATCCTCAGCGTAGGCACCGGTTAGCCCGAAGGCGCCACCAACATATAGTATTTTGGGCGGTGCTGGTTTTGGTGGGGGTGCTGGAGCTGGGGCTGGTGCCGGAGCTGGGGCTGGTGCCGGAGCCGGTGCCGGAGCTGGTGCCGGTGCCGGGGCTGGTTTGGCACAGGCAGCAAATACCAGTAATGCCACCAGCATGATAATCAACGAAGTTATAAATACCAGTTTAATTTTAGCCATTTCTCCTCCTTTCTAGTTTATGATTCTAGTTTACCGCATAAATTAGTTATTCTTTTGAATTTAGTCACCCCCTTTCACTTTAGTATGAGAAAGGCCATAGTCGGTAATATGCCTTAGTAATCATCCACCGATGTGCCAGCCCTCTAGGTTCAAAGATAAGGAAGAGGATGATTACTAATCCGCGGGTAATGAGAGCCAGTGAGGCAGCTGCCTGGGGGGCAACAGCCGCCGATAAGATTGGACCAACAATGGTGACCATCTCATCCAGCAGCTTGAGGGATACGGCGCCAAAGATAGCCCCCGTGGTGCTGCCCATACCACCGACAATTAGCATGCCCAGATACCACACCGAATCCATAAAGGGAAATTGGTCTACACAGGCGAAGCAATAGTAGTGAACCAGCAGTGAGCCAGCCACACCGGCAAACATGCAACCGATAAAGAATGCCAGTAGCTTATAAGCCCACAGATTAACCCCCATAACCTCAGCCGCCAGGTCATTATCTCTAATAGCGATGAAGGCTCTGCCTGCCCTGGTCCTGACCAGGTTTTTAGCCAGAAATGTAGCCAGACAGGCAATTACCATAACCAGGTGGAAGTAGCTACTTTTGGACTTTAACACCATACCGCCTATCTCAGGTCTGGACACAGCTAACCCATCAGCGCCACCGGTGATGCCATACAGCTGGAGTATAAACCAGATAATAATAAACTGGGCGGCTATTGTCGCCATAATCAGGTAGAAGCCCTTAACCCTTAATGATGGTAAGCCGAAGATTAAACCAGCCGTTCCAGCAGCTAAGGCGGCACAGGGTAGGGCTGCCCAGAATGACCAGCCCAGCTTGGCGGTTAGGATAGCCGACGCATAGGCACCCACTGCCATAAAGCCAGCATGGCCTATGGAGATTTGACCGCAGTATCCAGTTAGAATATTAAGACCGTGAACACTAATAACGGTAATACCGATTATGGTGATTATGGTCAGTATTCTATCACTGAAAAATAGTGGGCAGGTGAAAAGAAAGATGAGGAAGGCAATCAGCATTACCCAGTGCAGCCGGGTGCGGAAGATAGCCATATCCTGCGCATAGCTTTCCTGAAAGGTTCCAGAGGGTAAACCCATTTATTAAATCCTTTCTATCCTGACCAGACCAAATAGACCGTATGGCTTAAAGATTAGCACAATTATCATAACTAAAAACGGGAAGACATTAGCCAGCCCACCGCCGGCAGGTAATAGTGGGTCCAGGTATCCACAAGCTAGATTCTCCGCCACACCTAGTATTATTCCAGCTACAATAGCCCCGCCAATTGAGTCCAGCCCACCTAACAGGCATACAGCGAATGCTTTCAGACCGACCTCAGCTAATGGTATCATAACGCCAGATACACCGCCTAAAAGAATGCCGCCGATTACACCAACAACACAGGCAATTGCCCAGGAGAGAGCATAAACTGTAGTTACCCTGACGCCAGCACTCTGCACTACCTGCTCATCCTCGGCGGTTGCCCTCATTGCCAGTCCACTTTTGGTGTGGTGGAAGAAAAGCATGAGTATAGCTACGGCAATAATAGACACGATTAGTCCAATTAACGACTCTGGGGCTATAGATAGCTCACCGACATGTAGGGCTACAGTGGGCAGTACTCCGTGGTAGACCTTATATTCGCCGCCCCAGATTAGCGTTACCAGCCCTTCTAATACACTGGCTAGGGCTATGGTCACCATAATTACAGCTAGTAGTGGCTGGCCTACCAGAGGGCGTAAGGCAAGGCGCTCTATTAACAAGCCTATTATTATAGCCACTACTATCGCCGCTAGCAGGCTGGTCCATATCGGTAGGTTGAGCATTATCAGGAAGGTAAAGCCTAAGTAACCACCTATTAATACAAAGTGTCCCTGGGCAATGTTAAACACACTGGAGCACTTAAGAATTATAACAAAGCCTATGGCGACCAGGGCATAGACCATGCCTAAGGCAAAACCGGTTATTAATAATTGTAGAAAGAAGGTCATCACGCAGCCTCCTCAATAGACTTGATGCTAAGGGTAGTCTTTATCGTTCCCATCCGCCCATCCCGGTATCTGACCTGAGCTTCTATAGGCACCTCGGCCTTATCACCATAGATAGCATCAATAAGCTCGCTGTAACGCTCTTCCATAAATTTTCTTCTCAGCTTCCTGGTTCTGGTTAGCTCAGCCTCATCGGGGTCAAATTCCTTGTGCAGGTTAACGTATTTCTTTACCCTGGAGCCCGGTGGTAAGGCTCTATTTATTCTGTCTATATCCCTCTTCACCAGCTCATAAATCTCTGGCTTCCGGGAAAGGTCAGTGAAGGTAGTGTAAGCAATCCTCCTTTGTTCCGCCCACCTACCTACATTGTCATAGTCAATGATTATGATTACCGAGGCGTAGGCTCTATCCGGGCCAGCCAGAACCCAGGCATCCCTGATATAAGGACTGAACTTCAGCCGGCTCTCAATAAATTGGGGGGCCAGTTGACCCCCACTGGCCAGCTCAACAAGGTCCTTTACCCTGTCCAGAAAGATAAGGTGCCCATCCTCAGCGATGAAGCCGCCATCCCCACTATAGACCCAGCCGTCCTTAACCACCTCGGCAGTCTTATTCGGGTCCTTATAGTAACCAACAAAAGCACCAGGCTGACGACTAATAATCTCACCCTCATCGGTTATTCTTGCCTCTGTTCCCTGGTTAATAGTGCCTACTGTCTCTAGCCTGATGTCATCAGTCTTGGCACCAGTTAGAGCGCCACCTTCTGTCCACCCATACAGGCTTTTGAGGGGAAGATTTAGGGCATGATAGAACCTGAAGGCATCCGGGCTGAGCATAGCCCCGGCGGTATAGCAGATTTTGGCGTTTGATAGACCAAGACTATCTCTTAAGGGTCTAAACAGGGCGATATCAGCCAAAGCATAGAGTATTTTCCAGAACAGGCCTGGCTTTTGCTTTTGAAACTTTAGGTCAGCCATCTTGTAGCCAATGGGCAAGAACAGGTGGAAGGCAACCCTCTTGATGGCATCGGCATCTAGAATCCTTGCCTGAACCGTAGCTGCCTGACCCTCCCATAACCGAGCCCCATAAAATACCATGCTTGGTCCTATTTCCCTGATATCCTCCTGCTGGGTTTCCGGCTCTTCAGGGAAGTTCAGGATGCTAGCTGACATAAGGTGGCAGCCAATCCCAAACCATTGCTCGGTCATCCAGGCTGGTGGCAGGTAGGAGACAACATTATCAGTCTCACACCACGGGTCGAGGTGGAGATGGACTTCAGCACCGGGTCTCATCGTCCTGTAGGTATGGACAACTCCCTTGGGTGTAGCCCCGGTGGTTCCTGAGGTGTAAACCAGAGCGCAGATATCATCAGCACTACCTGTTTCCACATTCTGCTCAAAGAGTCCGGGGTGTTCGTCTTCATACTTTTTGCCTAACTCCAGCACCTGCTCATAGCCTATTAAAATAGGCTCATCATAGTGGGCTAGCCCCTTATAGTCCCAGTAAATAACCTTTTTGAGCAGGGGAAGCTCGTCCTTAATCTGGAGAAACTTGTCAACTTGTTCCTGGTCTTCAACCATAGCAAAGCTAGCCTCGGAATTTTCGGCAGTGTATTTTATCTCCGGGGGAATTAAATCTGAATACAGCCCCACTGAAGCTCCATGGTTGGCCTGGGCAGCCACCTCAGCATAATACCACTGCGGGGCGTTATCCCCGATAATAAGCACCTTGTCTCCAGGCTCAAAGCCCAGGGATAGCAAGCCCAGTGCCAGGTACTTAACATTTAGATAATAGTCCTTCCAGGTATAAGGCCGCCAGATACCGTAGTCTTTATAGCGCATGGCTATATGTCTATCGCCATACTTTTCATAGTTATATTTAAGTATCTTGGGCCAGGTATCGCCCTTTTCCCTGTAGACTTGCTCTATCTCACTGGTCATCTCCCTCACCCCCCTTTAAGCAAGCCACCTCTTTCTTCGCCGGTAGTGCTTAACTTCACGATAGCTCTTTTTGGAGCCGATAGCCGATAGCCCCATATAGAATTCCTGAACATCCTCATTATCCCTTAACTTCTCAGCCGGACCGTCTAGAACTACCTTGCCATTCTCCATAACATAACCATAATCAGCAATACCAAGGGCAGCTCTGGCATTTTGCTCGACAAGGAGCATAGACGTCTTTTGCTCGGCATTGATTCTCTGGATAATCTCATAAATCTCCCGCACTAGCAGCGGGGCAAGACCGAGGGAGGGTTCGTCTAGAAGCATAAGCTTAGGGCGTGCCATCATGGCCCGCCCTATTACTAACATCTGCTGCTCACCACCAGATAAGTACCCGCTCATCTGGTGGCGGAGGTCTTTAATCTTGGGGAAGTAATCAAATACCATATCTACGTCTCTTTTGACTTGTCCCCGGTCTTTGCGACGATGAGCAAATACCAGCAAGTTCTCTTCAGCAGTAAGGTGCTCCAGAACCCTGCGCCCCTCCATAATTTGGCTTACGCCCATAGCCGCAATATCTTCAGGGTCACGCTTGTCTATCCTCTGAGAATCAAAAACAATACTACCATCGGTTACCTCCCCCTCCTCTGTTTTTAGCAGCCCTGATATTGCCTTGAGGGTGGTGGTCTTGCCACCACCATTGGCACCAAGCAGGGTAACGATTTTACCGTCACCTACTTCCAGAGATACCCCCCGCAGCACCTGAATAACATTCATATAGATAACTTCAATACTATTTACCTGTAGCATATCGCCTAGCCTCCCCCAGCCTCTGTGCACTCTACCAATATTTAGCTCACTCTGCCAATTCTGCCAGAATGCTATCACAAACCTGAACCACTGTCAAGCCTCCTTTTCTTACCTTAGCAGGATGCCAAATTCAGGTTTTAAAGTATCCCCTTAACCGGAGGTAGGTCTCTTTTCCTTCTATCTAGGGCGTCTAGAAAACCTTGGTTAGTTGCTAGTTTATCCCAATCTGGCTCACTTGCCGATGGAATGTAATATACCCTCGTATTCTTTACACCGTTAAAAGGCAGGGGTTTCGCCTTACCTGAAGCAAGAAGCTTAGAAATCTTGCTGTCAGGGTCGTCCAGGTCACCAAAGGTTCTGGCACCAGCTGGGCACGATTCAACACATTTTGGTTCTAGCCCGGCATCTAATCTATCGGCGCAGAAGTCACACCCGTCTGCTTTTCCACCAGGGTTAATGTATAGCGCCCCATAGGGGCATACGGCAGCACATACCCCACACCCATTGCAGCGCTTCTTATCTATTACAATTATTCCGTCGCTTCTCTGAGTTATTGCGTCTACAGGACAAAACCTCATGCATATCGGGTCGTCACAGTGTATGCAAGCAGTTGGAATAAATGCCCTTTTTACCTCTGGGTACTTCCCCCATTCCCATTCAACGTATCTGAGCCTATAATATTCATAGGGATGCTCGTCGTCTCTGGGATGAGCCAGTATATTATGCTCCCTTTTACAGGCAACATAGCCAGTTCTACACCTGACACATTTATTCAGGTCTATAACCATTCCGTATTTAGCCATTTCTCACACCTCTTCACTTACTTTATGTATCTTAACGATGCTATAGTTCTTGCCAAGCCCGGCAGCGTAAGGCGAAACGCTGGATGGTACAAACCAGTTGTGTGTAATCCCGTCTCTAACCTTGGGCAACATGGAATTTGACCTATGGCCGCCGGCAAAGTAGACCCAGGCAGCTTTAGGATGCAATCCCTCGGTTACCTTTACTCTGGCTGTCTCCTTGCTGCCAACGACTGCATCATTTATAACACAGGGGTCATCTTTTCTTGTCGGGCCCACGCACTCCACCTCGACTAAATCGCCATCTGCTATGCCGAGTTTTTTAGCCCTATCGGCATTTATATAGATGGCTGTATAAGGACAGTCTCCATCAATGGCATCCTCCATCAAATAGCGATTGTGCTGGGTAGCACTTTTTTGATGCCAAGTCGCCTTGCCACATAACAGGTAAAATTCTTCATCGCCGTTAGGTTCGGCTATGGGGACATAAGTTGGCAATGGATAGACGTGCCGGTTGTCATGCCATCTCGACTTTGAATTGTAGTAGCACTCCTCTGCCAATTCGTTAGAATAAATCTCAAAACGGCCGCTGCGAGTGGCAATAGGAGCAAAGAGGAGGTTGTAGTTCAACGGCTTCTCTTGGTGATACGGCCCCTCCTCTATTAATTTTTTAGCTGTTACTTCAGGATAAAGGCCGGCTTGTTGCAGCATCCTATCCCACCAGCGGTACTCCAAATCCAGTTTTTCGAAGTATTCTCCTAATCCTACCCGTTTAGCCACCTCTACCAGAAACCAGCTTATTGGCTTTGATTCTCCTTGAGGTGGTATAGCCGCTGACCTCATATAGACGATTAGATGCTCTTTGCCATCTGGACCGATATAGGTTGTTTGATAGAGGTGGTGTCTTTCTAAAAAGGAAGCCTCAGGGAGCACATAGTCAGCTAAGTCCACAAACTCCTTGGGGAGTTGCTCACCTACAATTATAAGGTCTAATTTCTTAAGACACTCCCAGACCCACTTTGAGTTGGGCTGGGTGACTGCTGCATTTTCGGCGGTGGATAGCACTGCCCTTACCTTTCCTTGCTCAATAGCCTCAAAATGAAGCCATGGAAGAGCCAGTGTGGCTGGATGAAACTCCGGGGGTTGTTTCATGCACAGTTGCTTGTCAATATTCTTGGCTGACATTAGATTTCCCCCTGGTGCCCGGACCAATTCCAATCCTTCACGGTATTCCGGAACTTCTGGGGGCTCAGGCCACCCGGTCCCCAAATTAAGCTTTTGCTTGGGAAAGTAAATGCCTCCCGGCTGCTCAAAATTCCCCACAAGCAAACTCACTATACTATAGGCTCTCATCGTCTGAAACCAATTTGGGTATCTTCCCGAGGTAAAGCCTGGGAAGAAGACGACCGAGGGCTTGTAACTGCCGAGGTTTCTCGCTATCTCGATGGCTTTCTCTGATAGGAATGAATCTTCAATGGTGTATTTTTCAGCTTCTTCGGCCAGCATTTGAATGGCGGTTTTGCATTTAATTATCTCTCCGTCCCGTGTTACTTCAAATGTTCTGCCTAAACCTAGTGTTAACCCATTGCTTTTGCCCGCCTCAGGTATAGGTTTAGCCGAATTTATCACTGCATCCCAAACCAGGTAATGCCCCTCCTCATCCCTCAAAGCCTGACCATTATCACCTCTAATCAACTGAGGCGCATTTGTATATTTAAGCAGGAAATGCTCGTCATAGAGGTTGTCTTTGATTAGCACTTTGGCCACGCCTAAAGCAAGAACAGCATCGCCGCCTGGGTTAATGGGAACCCACTCATCGCACCAGGGTGTTGAATCGGCTAACTTCGGGTCAATGGACACGAATTTACAGCCATTTTCCTTAGCTTTGTTTGCCAGCGAATAAGTGGGTATCTTACAGCCGGCACCAGCCCCTCCGGCGGTGCCAGGAAAGTTTTGACCGGCCACAACGGCGTATTTAGTTCGAGTCCAATCGGCTACTCCTACCCACATACCACTAGGTCCATGGTTGGCACCGAAGGTTAGTATTTTCTCCACTGCATTGTCGCCAAAGCAAACCTGGCCATGTAAGTAGGATATGCCGGCTCTCAATACGGCACTCCAGTAATATAGAAAGGGGATATTATCTGTTTGAAGCGGGCACCCCCACCAGATTTCAAAGTATTCCGGGTGCCCGGCATCGATATACTCCTTAAGCTTCGCCGCCACTGCGTTAATAACTTCTTCCCAACTGCACCTAACAAACCTTCCCTCCCCTCTCTCCCCAACCCTCTTAAGGGGATAAAGTATCCTATCCGGGGCATAAATTCTACCTCCAATTCCGGCAATAGCCTTCCCGCAGACCTTTCCATCAAAGCCGGGAATGTCTTCACCCCTAATTTCCACCACTTTGCCCCTTCTCACCTTAACCTTGATAGGAGCCGCTATACACATAGCACAGGCGCTGTGAACCCACTTTTCTTCGCTGTCGGGATTCTTTGCTGGTTTCATCGTAATCCTCCATATAGCACTTTGAACGGCTTGTAGGCCAGCAACAGGAGCTATCTCGCCCTAGCCCCTTAAGCTTGAGCAGATGGTAGAAATAGCCCCCAGCTATACCTTTACCACACGGTGCGGTGAAAAATTATAACATAAGTACTTGGAAGTCGACACAAAGTTTGCGCAAAAAGAGCATTATGGCTACAATAGAGCTGTTTAGCAAGCAGTGAGGCGGGTTTTCCCCAACTAATAAACACAATCTAGGTAGGAGCAGAGCTATGGAAGCGATGAAAAAGTTATTAACCCATTCAAGTAGCCGGTTACTGGACTTAAGACAAATGAGACAGGGGGGAACCAAGATTGTTGGTTATATTCCTAATGGGTATATGCCAGAGGAATTAGTGCATGCTTGTGGCGCAGTACCGGTGGCTCTGGCTCGAGGTGGAGACTCTGCTCCAGTGGCAGCCTCGGCTCCATATCTTGCCCGGTTTCTTGACACCTTTTGCCGAGCACAAATCGGCTATAGAATACTGAAGGAGGAACCCATCTATCAGATGCTTGACTTGCTTATTGTGCCAGTTACGGATAATCATGTAAGAGCAATAGCCGATTCATGGGATTTCTATACTGATGTAGAGGTGTTCAGGCTTGGTGTTCCTCATGTTAAGGCCAACCACGGGTTCAAATACTACCTGGAAGGGATAAATCTACTCAAGGAGCATTTAGAGAGACTGACTGGGACCGAGATTAGAGAGCAAAGACTAAGAGAAGAGATTGATTTGGCTAATAAGGTGAGAAACCTCCTTAAAGAGATAAGCCTCATGCGAAGGTCTGAGCGTCCACCAATCAGTGGCAAGGATTTCATAAAGCTAAATCATAACTCCTCCTATGTTGATAGACACACCCTGTTAGAGGTGCTGGAATCACTTCATGAAGAGTTAAAGGAGAAAGAAGCCCCTAGCTCAGCAGGACCAAGGGTCATGCTGACAGGCTCTACACTGGCTTTGGGGGATTCCAATGTAGTGGACTTATTGGAGGAGGCTGGAGCATCAATTGTTATTGAGGAATTCTGTGAGGGGCTGAGGAACTACTGGCAGACTGTGGATGCCGATGGCGACCTGATGCAAACGCTAGCCAATAGCTACTTTGCAGGAAGAGTTCCCGGTGCTTTCTTCAGGGGAGCAGCTAAGGAGAGGTTCGACTTTCTCCTGAAGCTAGCCAAGGATTTCAAAGTCAACGGAGTTATATGGTATTCGTTGATGTACCGTGACTCTTATGATATTGAAGGCTATATCTTTCATAAGGTATTAAAGAAGCTCAATATACCTATGTTGAGGCTTAGCTCCGATTATGACGTCGCCGAGACGAGTACCTTTCGGACACGAATTGAGACTTTCGTTGACACTATTAAAAAGGGGTAACAATATGTATTCTGAATTCTTAAGCTTATGTGGTTATGAACCCGAGGAAATAAAGAGGGAAGCGCCAAGGATAGACAAGACCTTCAGCATCCTAGAAATAGGACCTGAAGATGTAAACCAGGCCAAAAAAAGAATCGAGGATTTTTTTGACATAGAACTACTTGGCATGCGGAAAGTCCTGGGGTTATGGCTAAAGGAACTCACCGATATGGTGCTGGCAAAAGACGAGGGGAAGAAAGTAGTCTATGTGAGTTTCCCCCCTATTGCACAAATAGGGGCGGCAACAGCGCTAGCCTCCGAGGATATTTACTGTGCTGCTCCAGAAATAGTGTTAAGTAACACATTGAATCTCCTTTTTGGTAAGATTAATCCTGTCCTAGAAACGGCTGAAAAACACGGGCTGGCACCCGGTATAGCCTTTTGTTCGTATTTGCAGACTCGTTTGGGGGCAATTGTAAAGGGAATAATCCCCATGCCTGACCTGCTCATCCCCTCTTGTTTCTTGTGTGACCAGACACCGGCAACGGATGAATTGTTACACGAGGTCTATGGCATACCGGTGGCTTATATAGATAACCTGCTAGATGTGAGGGGCGAACAATGGCCGGATGTTATTAGCCCACGGAAGGTGCAATACTTTGCCAGTGAAATGAGAAATGCTATTGAAAAGTTCAGTCAGGTGATTGGTTGCCCGATGCCAGAAAGTAAGATTCACCAGGCAATAGATGCCGGCAACCAGCTTAACAATGCCAGTAACCAGATTCGGCAGCTCAGGAAAGCCGACCCGCTGCCTTTAAGCCAGAATGATTACCAACTTGTCAGCGTGATGGCGAGCGCCTGTATTAAAAGGGGTTTGCAAGAGGGTGTGGAAGCGCTGAGCCTTCTACGCCAAGAGGTAGAAAAAAGGGTTAGCAATGGAATAGGAGTAGTGGAAAGGGGGGCGCCAAGGGTGTTGCTCGTCATGGCGCCCCATGACACCGCCCTAGTGGCTATGATTGGACGATTGGGGCTGGCTATATGTGTGACTGCGGGAGCATCCACACCAGGTGGGAGTCGTCCAAGCTCATATACTTCTCTTTGGGAGAATGTGGCTGACTCACAGATGCGAAGGAGAGGTGCTAACTATTCTAGTTTGGCTTATATCCTTCAATTGAAAGAGCTAGCTCAACTGTGGAATGTGGATGGTATAATCTTTTTCCGCCATTACTCTTGCCGTCAATATAGTATATTGACCATAAAGGCGAAAGAGGTGATAGAAAAGGAGCTAGGTATCCCGGTACTGTTATTAGAGGGAGACTATTGTGATTTCCGAAGTTACAATGCTCAACAAATGAGCACCAGGGTAGAAACGTTTGCCGAAATAGTAAAGGTTGACAAAGCAGCAAGGAAAGGAAATAGGTGATGCCAGTTGCCGGGATTGACGTTGGTGCTGGAACTGCTAAGGCAGTTATCTTAAGGGATGACAAAATCATTTCTTACTCAATTATGCCAGTGGCTGGTGATGTCACTAAAGCGATAGACGAGGTAACTGGAGAAGCATTAGAGAAGGCAGAGCTTTCGCTACAGAATTTAGATTATGTAGTTTCAACTGGTTATGGTCGGAATGCCGTCTCCTTTGCTAATAAAGTAACCACCGAGATTATCTGTCATGCCAGCGGGGTACATTTCTTGATACCACAGGTGAAAACCATTATTGATATTGGTGCCCAGGACAGTAAGGTTATAAGGGTTAACGACAGGGGCGAGGTCATTGATTTTGTTATGAATGACAAATGTGCTGCTGGAACTGGCAGATTCCTTGAAGTTATGGCACAAGTCCTGGGCCTCAAGCTTGAAGAAATGGGACCTAAATCACTGACTAGTAAGAAGCTGTGCAATATAAGTAGTACCTGCACTGTATTCGCCGAGACAGAGGTAGTCTCGCTCCGAGCCCAGGGAAAATCTATTGAAGACTTGATTGCTGGAATACATAAAGCTATAGCTACCAGGGTTGTAATTATAGGGTCAGGCATCAAGTTTGAGAAAGAAGTAGTATTTACCGGAGGGGTAGCCAAGAATAGCGGGGTTAAAAGAGCTTTAGAGGAGGTGGGCGATATGGAAATCATCGTTCCGACGGAGCCACAAATCACCGGCGCCTTGGGAGCTGCTTTGAGGGCAGAGGCCGAATTTAACAAACGCTACCCCGGCAACTAGACGCCAAGCAAGGAGTAATAGAACGAGGCTCCAATGCTGAGAGCAGCTACATTGACAAACTCTGAACCCTAATTTATATTGCCAGCCAACACAGTGTTGAGCAGGAGATAACCTGAGGAGGTAAAACATGGCTCAAGAGGTTAAACGGGCAGTATGTGAGATGTGCCATTCACGGTGCCGGGTATCGGTCTACAGTGACAATGGGCGGCTAGTTAAGATCGAGGAAGACCCGTCAGACATCAGGAGAGACGGTATATTCCCGCCAACCAGGGCATGTTTAAGATTACGAGGAAGTATGGAGATGCTGTACCATCCTGACCGCGTCAATTTCCCCCGCAAAAGGGTTGGTGAAAGGGGAGAGGGGAAGTGGCAGACGATACCTTGGGGGCAGGCCTTTGATGAGATAGCCGAAAGGCTACGGGGAATAAAGGAGAGATATGGGGCAGAGGCTCTGGCCCTTACCAGAGGCACCGGTCGCACCCATATGCATTATTTTGGCCGGTTCATGTCTCTTTTCGGAAGTCCAAACTATATGGGTCAATCTACAATCTGCTATGGTCCAAATTGTGTGGTTCCGGCGGCAATTTATGGCTTTCCAGTCCGAAGCAGGCTTCCGGTTGGTGCCGCAGCTTTCGGGCGGGAAGAAGCTGGGGGGGGAATATCAAGCAAAAGCTTGCTAATAATAGGAACGGTTGCCTCACAATCTATCCTGCGTTTATGGAAATCCTTACGTGATGCTAAAGAGTCAGGGAGTAAGATTATTATCGTTGACCCGAGGAGAACACAAGATGCCGAGCTAGCTGACTTGTGGTTGCAGCTCAGACCAGGCACAGATACTGCCTTGATGATGTCCATGATAAATGTGATTATCGAGGAGAGGCTCTATGATAAAGACTTTGTTGAAAAATGGTGTTACGGCTTTGATAAGCTCACCGAACGGGCCCGAGATTACCCGCCGGAAAAAGTAGCCGAGATAACCCGGGTACCGGCAGAAAAAATCAGGGAAGCAGCCAGAATGTATGCCACCAACAAGCCTGCGTTTACCCTGCACGGGATGGGGATGGAACACCTACAAGACTGCATCGAGGCTATCCAGGCCTCATATATCCTGGTGGCGATAACGGGCAATCTTGATGTTGCCGGGGGTAATTATATGCCTGGCCCGCCTGAGATTATAGGGGAGCCGGAGATAAATCTTTACGAAATGCTGTCGCCGGAGCAAAAGAGTAAGCAACTGGGAGCTGACCGGTTCAAGCTGATGAGTTGCCCCGGATATGACTTAATATCAGAGAATGTAAAAAGGCTATGGGGGAAAACTTTCTGCCATGCAATTTCACTAGCTGCGGCTAATGCACCGACTGTATACCGAGCGATGCTTACCGATAAACCATATCCGGTTAGGGCGGCGATAACTGCGTGGAGTAATCCTATGATTACCCAAGCCAATGTTAAGCTAGTATATAAGGCGCTAAAGAGCTTAGACTTTTACGTGGTTTTAGACTGGTGGATGACCCCCAGTGCCGAAATCGCCGACTATGTATTGCCGCCGGCATCATGGCTGGAAAGGCCTTTTATGTATTCCGTGAGTGGGTCGGATAACTCTATACTCTGTGGGGAGCAAGCACTACCTTCAGCCATACCTGGTGAATACGACCATAGAACTGATTATGAGATTCTGCGTGAACTTGGAATACGACTGGGTCAGGAGGAGTTCTGGCCGTGGAAGACCCTTGAGGAAGCTTATGACTATCAACTTTCACCGCTGGGTATCTCGCTCAAGGAACTTATGGCTAAAGGAGGTCTTTATTCCCCGCCCACTGAATATAAAAAGTACGAGAAGATGGGGGGTTTTGCCACACCTACAGGTAAGGTTGAGCTATACTCAACCATCTTCGAGAAGCTTGGTTATGACCCGCTACCCCGTTATGAAGAGCCTGCCGAGACTCCAATTAGCGAGCCAGAGCTGGCGAAGGAGTATCCGCTAATGCTGATTACCGGGGGTAGATTCCTTTGGATGTATCATTCTGAGCATCGACAGGTGGACTCGGTACGCAAGCGGCATCCGCACCCACTGGTACAAATCAACCCGGAAACAGCAAGCAAGCTGGAAATAAAGAATGGTGACTGGGTGTGGATTGAATCGCCCAGAGGCAGAATCAGAATGAAGTGTCAGTATTTTGAAGGTATAGACCCGACGGTAGTTCACTGCGAGCATGGTTGGTGGTTTCCTGAACTACCGGGAGAGGAGCCGTGGCTGCATGGGGTGTGGGAGTCAAACGTAAATGTGCTTACTAACGATGACCCTGATGTTTGCAACAAACTCCACGGCGGCTGGCCACTCAAGACAGCTTTATGCAAGATTTATAAGTGTAAGACATATTAACTGACCTATCTTAGCTTTAAAAATTAGTTTAATCGGTCAAGTCCAAATTGGGGCTAATTACTTTCCTACCCTCTCTATCGTCATGCCTTAGCTTCATATTTGCCTTCTCCCTCCCAAGAATCCTTGCCTCACGCCTTAACGCTGGAGCACTGAAGCTGGAAAGAGAGCTAGTGCAGTTGCCGTCTCTGGTCAACAAGATAGTGCGCAGGCTGAAGACTGTGACGAGCGTTTACACCTTTGAGGCTGACTTTGAGCCTGATGTCCCCAGTACTTGCCGAACCGTAGCTGATGGAAGACTACCTCACCTCCAAAATCTTATAACAGCCAGATGTCCAGACACATGGTAAAGAATATTAAACCTAAATAGGGGAAAGCCGATAGCTTATATAGCCTCCAGGCATCCCTAGACGCACCGGAAACCACCAGCCGTGTGCTAGCATAGACCATTACGATACCCAATAGATTGGCTAATATCAGGTAAAGCCAGCTAAAGCCGCCTATAAAATGTAGACCAATAGAAGTAACATAAAGCACCATGGAGAATACCAGCAGCACCTTTACTGCTTCTGTTACTTCTCGGCTCATCGGGAAGTAGTTTAGCCCGGCACCAAGATAATCCTCCCGATTGACAATCATGATGCTCCAGACATGAAGTGGCAGCCAAACACCAACAAGCAGGCACAGAAGCAATATTTCCCAGCTAAAAGCAGGCTCAATGGCAAACCATCCCATAAGAACCGGGGCGCAACCGGCAAGCACACCTTGGGGAAAAACGCATGTTGCTCTCTTTCGCCAAACCACAGCGGCTAAGGTGCCGATTAAGTCAAATAGAAAGCAGAGTGGATGTAATTGCCAAGCTAGAACCAAGCCTATAATCACCAAACCTATAGTTAAAGGCAATACCTTTTCTGGAGGTTCAATGCGTTTTGAAGGCAAAGCCCTATTTTGGGTGCGTTGCATCCTGGCGTCAACATCACGGTCAAGATAATTGGTCAGCCCGTTAGCCCCAGCACTGGCTAACAAAATCGTTATCAGGGTAAGGAAAAGTAGATTTAGAGGTGGGTGCCCGTCGCCAGCTATAATAGCAGCACAAACACCAACAAAGGTTAATAGGACGCTCTGGCGTGGCTTCAATACCTCAATGTAGTCTTTAACCATCTTATAAGATTACGGCTACTGCCACCACAGCAAGTAAGCCTCGTATAATGTATCCTTTAGCTACTTCGGTAAATGATTTATCATCGCTATATCATAACCTATTTTGGGCTAAGGTCTCAACCGGGGAACAGGCTCAACATGTATGCGCATATACTGGTGTCGGTAGGCATGAACCACCGGGGAGACAGGCAGCTTAGGTGTTTTTGGGAGGTTAGAAATAGTTATCACGGCGGAAGTCAGGGGTTGTCAACAGGGAGGTAAGTTGATATAATAGCACAGGTTAAGAAGAAGGACAAGTATACGGTAATTTCACTTAGACAAGTTAACCAAACTGACTATCAACAGAAGCGTAGAAACTCGTTCCCTGGTTGTTATCAATGGGCACAGTGAAGTATTACAAAGAGCATGACTATGACCCTGAAACTGAAGCACCGTGACTTTCTGAGAAGTGTCAGCAAATAACGATGAATAACAATGAGCTAAGTAGTTCAAAAAGGAAAAAGCGCACCCGCTTCAGTATAAACAGAAGAACCTTTCTTAAGCTGTCAGCGTTTGCTGCTGCAGCCGTCGCCGCAGTTCGCATTATAAAGCATCCTGTAATCAGCTCCGCCGCATCTCTTCAGGAAAGCCCTGAGAACACTATCACCGAGAAGTGGATTGCCACCTCCTGTCTCAACTGTTCTACTCGCTGTGCTACTCGGGTAAGGGTAGCTGATGGTAGAGCAGTGAAGATAACCGGTAACCTGCTATCCCAGGTCTCCGAGGGAGAAAACTGCCCCCGTGCCCACATAGGCCTTCAAGTCTTATATGACCCGGGGCGGATTAATAGCCCGTTGAAGAGAACAAACCCGGCGAAGGGAAGAGGGATAGACCCCAAATGGGCCCCTATATCATGGGGTCAAGCCTTGAGTGAGGTCAGTGACCGCCTGAAATCGCTCAGAGACAAGGGTCAGCCGCACCAGCTGTTACTTCTTCATGGACTCAATACAATCAGTGCTGAAGATATGCTTTGCCGCTTTGCTGATGCCTATGGAACCCCCAATGTCATTTCAGCAGATGCCCTCGAAAATGAGGCTGATAAGGCAGGCGAGTGGATGGCGGATGGAAACTACACCCAAAGTGCCTACGACCTCGCCCATACCAATTATATCCTGGCCTTCGGTGCCAGCATTCTGGAATCGCATAAACCGCTTGCCCGAAATCTGAGGATGTGGGGCAAGATACGGCGGGAAAGGCCTAATCGGGCAAAGGTAGTAGTAATTGACCCGCGGTATTCGGTTACTGCAGCTAACGCCGACCAGTGGATACCTATCAATCCGGGTACTGATGGCGCTCTGGCTATGGCAATAGCCAATATAATTATAAGTGAAAGGCTCTATGACGATGACTTTATTAGGAACTGGACAGCCGGCTTTGATGACTATAAAGAGCTTGCACTCAATTATTATAGCCCGGAAACAGTGGCAGCAATAACCGGCATCCATGCCAACATCATCCGACAAATAGCCAGGGAATTTGCTGTTACCAAACCAGCCATAGCCTGGAGGGGAAGAGGCGCCACCAGCTGGCCTAACGGGTCTTACAATAGCTACGCCATATTCTGCCTCAATGCCCTTGTCGGCAGCATAGACGCTCCAGGCGGGATAATATATCAAGAAAACCCAGGATACAGGGATATGCCAAAACCGGCTGAAGATAATGTAGCCAGGGAAGGCAAAGCCAAACCGAGGCTAGATTTACGCAAAACCAGCCTGTTCCCGGCTGCAGAAGTGGTTACCAATCAAGTGGCAGATTCTATATTGAACGATAGCCCGTATCCAGTTGAGGTGGCAATAGGGTTTAATAGTAACTTTAATATGTCTGCCCCTGGAACCTGGAGATGGGATGAGGCACTCAAAAAGGTGCCTTATTATGTCCACATTGCCCCATTTGTCAGCGAAATGGCGGAGTATGCTGACATAATACTGCCAACGTGCACCTTTTTAGAGGAATGGGCTTACGACCACTCTCCACCAGGCTCAGGCTTTGCCGAGGTAAAAATAAAGCAGCCAGTAGTAGAGCCTTTACACGATACGAAAAGCACTACAGATATAGTCTTTGAAATAGCCCGGAGGCTGGGGGGAATAGTAGCCCAATCCTTTACCGCCATTGGTGATGATGCTGAAGGATTTGTCAGATACCGAACCGAAACCCTCATCCCCTGGGAAGAGTTTCGTGACAAGGGTGTTTGGGTAGGACAAGATTACCAATATTATAAATATGACCGTATATTCAATACACCCTCGAAGAAATTTGAATTCTATTCAGGAAATCTGGAAACCCTGCTCAAAGACACAGGGAAGGGATTTGATAGGCTGGCTTGCCTGCCCCACTATGCGGATATTGAATTCCTGGGTGACAGGAATAACTATCCACTTCTGTTATCAACCTACCAGCCATTATTAAATATAGAGAATGGAAGCCAGAACTACCCCTGGGCTCAGGAAATCTTCCTGGTGATGCATGGTTATGGCTGGACCAATTTCGCTGAGATAAACAGCAAGACAGCCCAGGCTCTCAGAATCAGAGACGGTGACATGGTGTGGGTGGAATCTCCATTCAACAGAATCAAGGTAAGAGCCAGGGTGTTTGAAGGGATTCATCCCCAGGTGGTTAGCATATCCAATGGTCAGGGGCACTATGCCTATGGTAAGTGGCAGAAAGGCATAGGAGTAAATCCCAACCAAATTATTGGCGTAGACTACGACCACATAAGCGGGCAGGCAGCCTTTTTCAACACCAGGGTCAAAGTCTACAAGGCATGAGGTAAGTTATGTCAAGATGGGGAATGGTTATTGATTTGGACAAATGTGTAGGCTGTCAGGCTTGCACTGTCGCCTGTAAGGAAGAAAATAACATCCCATATGGCTCGCCTCAGGAACAAAAAAAGAGAACTGAGATTTACTGGAATAAGGTAATCGCAGTTAGCAACGGCAAATATCCAACGATAAGTATTGACTTCATACCTATGCCGTGCATGCATTGTGACAACGCCCCGTGCGTAACAGTATGTCCGGCAAAGGCAACCTACTGCCGTGATGACGGGATTATCATGCAGGACTTCCGACGATGCATAGGATGCAAGTATTGCATTGCTGCTTGCCCTTATGGAGCCAGGAATTTTAACTACAAGGAGCCAGAGGAGGAGGAATACCACCGCCCCGACCTCCCTCCTACCCGTGAGCAAAGGGGACCCTGGCCGTTCCCCAACCGGGTGCACGGTGTGGTGGAGAAATGCACCTTTTGTTTTCACCGGATAGACCAGGGAATAAAAGAGGGCAAAAAGATAGGTGATGAAGTAGTGCCAGCCTGCGTGGAAGCCTGTCCAACCAAAGCCAGAACCTTCGGAGATTTAGACGACCCCAACAGCGAAGTATCACGCCTATTGGCGTCTAGAGGAGCTTTCAGGCTACGGGAAGGGATGAGCACAGAACCAAAAGTATTTTATCTACCCAAGTAAGAGGCTTTAAGTGAAGTCAAGTTTTGTACCAATTGAAGGTAAATCCAGAGGCTACTATGTGCTGGTAGCGGTCCTGGCTGTCCTGGCACTTGCTGGGCTCACTAGCTTTGCCATCAGCTATATACAGGGTCACCAGGTATTCGGCAGCAGCAATGTCATTCCCTGGGGTATGCCCATCGTGCTGACTATTTACTTGATTGGACTTAGCGCTGGTTCTCTCATCCTCTCCTCACTAACCTATGTTTTCGGGAGAGAGGAGTATCGGCCTATCGCCAAGATGGCAGTTTTCCTGGCCATAGTACTGATATTTGGGGCTATGCTGTCCATAGCAATAGACCTGGGTAGACCGGAGAAGTTCTGGCGACTTTTTATGTTCTTTTACCTAAATAACATGACCTCAATGTTCGCCATCAATGGGATTCTTTATGGAGGCTATTTTGTAATTAGTTTGGTTTATCTGGGGTCCATATTTGCCAATCAACCAAGGTTTACCAGAATAATGGGCATAATAGCTGTTTGTTGGGCAGTTCTTGTCCATATGGGCACGGGAGCCATATTTGGCTTTATTGCCGCCAGAGAGGCCTGGGTCTCGCCGATAAAACCATTCGAGTTTCTGGCTGCTGCCCTGACATCGGGGATAGCTTTGCTAATAGTGGCAGTAATACTTACCTTGAAATTTAGTGGTCGAGAAGTAAGAAGGGAAACGATAACCTCCCTGGGGAGGATGTTGTCAATATTTATCATAATCCTCCTTGTTTTAGTTTTTATTGATAAGCTGACCCACTTCTACTCACCACACAGAGGACCAACAGTATATATGCTCGCCGGTCATTTCAGTTGGATTTTCTGGGCCTTTCAAATAGGCATGGGAGCGGTTATACCGCTGGCAATTTTGTTCAATCCCCGACTAAATAAGACCATCCGCGGCGTGGCTTTAGCTGCGGTATCGGTGGTAATTGGAGTCTTTTTTGAGAGATATTATCTGGTAATTCCAGGAGCAGCTTATCCCCAACATTACTACCCGGGTAAGATAGAGGGTGTATGGGGGGCTGTAGGTTCCTTCCCGTTAACACCCTGTGAAATGACCCTTTCGGTGGGAATAGTTGCCTTATTAGGGCTTCTTTATGTTCTAGGCTTGAAATATCTGGAATTATTACCGGCTAAGGAAAGCAGTGAAGTATCTGTACCATCAGAGGATTCTGTCTCCACGGGTTAGAAAATATGACTGAATTCAAGGGGAATAATCAGGATAGGCTCAAGGTACATTTCTTAAGACCTGAAGGTAAAATCAGCCGACGTGAACTATTGACGCTGGTTTTACCTCACTATGAGGTGGTGCCCTTTGTTGAGCCGATGAAATGCCGAGGATACCAAGAATGCGGATTATGTGTGGATACCTGCCCACTTAAGGCGACAAAAGTTGATGAAGATAAAGTTACTATTGATACAACGTTATGCACCGGGTGCGGGGCCTGTATTGAGGTCTGCCCGCACAGGGCTATAGTCTATCCAACCTTCGCGCTTGAGGAGCTGGATAGGGAGATGGAGGGGTTGCTCCTTCAGAAAGACATAGCTCTTGAGCCCAGGGTAATCGCCGCCGTCTGTCAAAGCTGCCTGCCAACATCTGACCAGGACGGGGTAGCCCAACTTAGCTACCCGGCAAGCATACAACCCTTAAAAGTCCCCTGCCTAGCTATGGTCTCCCCTTGGTTGATAATGCGTGCCTTTGATATGGGAGCTCAGGGGTTTGCCCTCATCTCTGGCAAATGCCGCTCTGGTTTTGATTCCACCCGGTGGCAGGAACGCATTCAATTCGTCCAGGAACTGTTAAATTGCTGGAATATTGAACCGGAACGCATAAGAGCCTTTGAAGTTGCTGGAGATAATCCTCACTATGTTGAGCAAGAATTAAGTGAATTTGCCGAAGAAATGGCACGGTTAGAGCCTACGCCGCTAACTATGTCTGAGCCCACATCAGTCCCCGACGAGGGCTTACTGCTACCGGCACTTATAAAAGGTGTGAGAAATAAAATAAGGAGTTCATCTAAAGGAGTAGTCTCTGCCGGGGCTGTGCCTTTCGGCAAGATAGAGTTGGATGATTCACAATGCACTGGTTGTGGTCTCTGTGCCGTTAATTGTCCTACCGAGGCGTTAGCCGTTTCATCAAGCGAGGAGACCGACGTCTATCAACTACTGTTTAAGCATGATGCCTGTGTCGCTTGTGGCAGGTGTGTCAAGGTCTGCCCTGAGAAATGCCTCCGGCTAGAGCGCGTCCTCGAACTGGATAGAATAGATAGCCCAGCAGCAGTGCTTTTTGAAGATAGAATCGCCAGGTGCAGTGAGTGCGGTAGCCCAATTGCTTCCAAGGCAATGGTAGATAAGTTACGGGGCAAAATGCTTGCCGCCGGGCAGTCCTTTACTTTCCAACTTGAACTTTGCCCTATGTGTAAAGTTAAGGCTCAGTTCAGCGATGGGGACAGTCCAGGAGCACATAAACCTACTAGTCGGCTGAGGACGTAGACGATGGATGTATTGCTTAGAACGATAGCTATTTCTATAGAAGTGATATTACTGATGGCACTTCTATACTGTCTGCTAAGTGGAGCACGACTCACCATATTTGACCTGGGGGTAAGACCAAAATATGGGAAGGCTGTAGCTATGACGCTGGTAGCAGTAGGCGTTATCTTAGTGGTCTTTTTCATTGCCCATTTAATTACATTTTACCCAACGATGTGACCTGAATAGACTGAACAGGTTTTTACCGGGAAGTTTGAACGGGCTTAGCCCGCATATATAAGTTGAGGAGGCGATTTAGTGTCTTTACGAGAGCTTTTCTGGGCAGGACAGGAGGTCTATTTAAACCAGATATTTCTAACAATTATAATAGCTGTTTTAATATTCATCCCGGTTCTTATCATACTTTTCGCCTTCGGCTTCTGGCAGCACTATAAATTATGGAGGTTGGGGCAAGCTGATGACCGCTCTGGACACTGGTTTACTCGGCTTAAGAGCACCCTCGCTGTATCTGTGGTTAATATCCGAATTTTGAGCTGGAGTGAACTGTATCCCGGCATTATGCATGTTCTTATTTTTGGGGGAACCGCGCTCCTTATTTTGGGTAAGGTAGTCAGGCTATTCTCATATCTTGTTGAGTTAACTAACCCGCCACAAAGCGTTTTCCTCTATGCTTCCTGGACTTCCGAGATAGGCGCCGTGTTGATTATCATTGGCGGATGTATGGCTATATACCGAAGGTATATCGTAAAACCGTCCCGCCTGGATACCAAACCTGAGGATACCCTGGTTTATATCTGGATATTTTTGATTCTACTCACCGGTTTTATGGCGAAAGGATACCGTATTGCCACCAGCGATGTCAGTCCCACAGACTGGGCTATGTGGTCACCGGTAGGTTATCTATTTTCGCATGCCTTTCCCACCTTTATTACCGAGGCTAAAAACGAAATCTTAGTCTGGCATCGAGCACTAATTCATGCCATACCGGCGTTTATCTTAGTTGGCTATATCTGGGTAAACCGTTCCCGCTTGCAACACATACTCCTGGCTCCCCTAAATGTATTTTTCCGCTCGCTGAAACCTAAAGGGGCTTTAACCCCTATAGACTTTGAGACTACCGAGACATTTGGCGCCAGTGAAATCGAGCACTTTACCTGGAAGCAACTTATGGACCTAGATGCCTGCACCAGGTGTGGTCGTTGTCAGGACGCTTGTCCTGCCAACTTTAGTGGTAAAGCCCTCAATCCTAAGCAGGTTATTCAAGACCTCAAGGACCATCTTTACGAGGTGTATCCAATACCCATTATAGGAAAGCCCATTGAATCACGAAAAGATATGGTCACTGAGGTAATAACAGAGGAAGTAATTTGGGATTGCACCACCTGTCGTGCCTGCCAGCAGGTATGCCCGATTTACATTGAGCATGTCGATAAGATAGTAGATATGCGTCGCAACCTAGCCATGGAAAGGAGCCAATTCCCTGAATCGGCTCAGGATGCACTCAAGAGCTTGGGGGCTAGGGGGCACCCGTGGAGAGGAACCACCGCCACCAGAACCGATTGGGCCGATGGCTTGGAAGTAAAGGTGCTGGCAGAGGACAGCGATATAGATATACTGTATTGGGTGGGTTGCACCGCAGCTCTTGAAGACAGGAATATGAAGGTGGCTATTGCCACTGCTAAGATTTTACAGGCGGCGGGAATCAATTTTGGAATACTGGGTGCCGAGGAGACTTGCTGTGGCGACCCGGCTCGCCGGATGGGGGATGAATACCTGTTTCAAACCCTCTGCCAGAAGAATATTGAGCTCCTTAAGGGATACAATATTAAAAAGATACTGACCTCCTGTCCCCATTGCTTTAACATTCTTAAAAATGAGTACCCACAATTCGATGGCAACTTTGAGGTTATCCACCATACCCAGTTCATCGCTAATTTGATTAGAGAGGGAAAACTGAAACTTGGTGGACTAGGTAGCAAGAAGGTAGCTTATCACGACTCGTGCTATCTGGGGCGCTACAACGATATTTACCAGGAACCCAGAGAAATCTTAAAGGCTATTAGCGGGGCAAACCGGGTAGAACTACCCCGGTCTGGGTCAAGAAGCTTTTGTTGCGGCGGGGGCGGCGGCCACATGTGGATGGAGGAGGAACCTGACAAGCGGGTTAATGTGAGGCGGGTCGAGGAGATAATCAATGCTGAAGTTGACCTTGTGGCAACAGCCTGTCCCTACTGTCTCACCATGTTTGAAGATGGACTAAAAGCCAAGGAAGCAGAAGAATCCATAAAGGCTATGGACTTGAGCGAGCTAGTTGCTGAAGTGCTATAGAAAGTGGTGCAATCCGTCATCTATTCCAACCATCTAAAAGCCTTTGGAGAGAACAACATAAAAAGATATGCCCTCCAGCGAGGGCATATCCTCTAACTATTTCAAAGCAGTCCGGTGGGTCATGGCAAGCTTGGCTTGGCTGGAATGCAGGAGCGAGCTCGGCTAGTAAATGGCACGTTAACAGTGCAATCTGAACTGGCTAAAGGCTTTAGCATAACTGTGGAGATACCAGCCTAATTAACCATGGCATAGTGTTGACAAAACGCAATTCCAAGAAAGGAGTAAATTGATGGATATTGAGACTGAACTTACCAAATATATTGTAAATACGGAATATGATGACTTACCTGATGAGGTGGTTGATTCGGCAAAGAAGTGCATTGTTGATACCTTGGGTGTAGCCGTAGCCGGTTCAGGATATTCTGTTAGTGCCACCATAGTAAATCAGATTAAAGATTGGGCAGGTAAAGAGGAAAGTACTATTCTAATTTACGGAGGAAAGGTGCCATGTCAGAATGCAGCTCTGGCCAACGGCACGATGGCACGGACTCTTGACCTTGGTTGTGTGCATGAGAAGGCGGTAACTCATCCCGCCGAGACCGTTGTACCTGCTGCCTTAGCCTTAGCTGAAAGGGAGAAAGGTTCAGGCAAAGACCTGATTACTGCTGTGGCCGTAGGGATAGATTTACTCTGCAGGTTGAAACTTGCCCCAAAAAAGTCCAGGGGCTTCGTTGGCGAAAGCATATTTGGTGCCTCAGCGGCGGCAGCAAAGCTACTCAAGCTCAGCGAAGAAAAAACGCTAAACGCCCTGGGCATTGCCCTCTGCCTGGCTGCGGGAACCTACCAAATGGTGCTAGAAAATACCTCATACATGCATGTTAGCCACGGCATGAAGGCAAGTTCAGGGATTTTATCTGCGCTACTGGCTCAGCAAGGGGTCACCGGGCCAAGGAACCTCATAAAGGGAGATTATGGTCTTTACAGCGTCCTTGAGAATAGGGAGGACTGTAAGCTTGATGAGTTAACCCGTGACTTAGGAGAGAGGTTTGAGGTTACCAACGTAAGTATAAAGCCCTATCCCACGTGTAAGTATACTCACACGGCAATATATGCCACCTTGGATATTGTCAGGGAAAACCATGTCCGCCCTGAGGATATAGATGAAATAACAGTTCGGGTTAATCAGGCAGCCTATGAGATTGTTGGCTCGCCTTTAGACAAGAAACGTGTGCCGACAAATCCTATCGAAGCCCAGTTTAGTATCCCGTTTCTCCTTGGTGTCGCCGTTTTTAGAGGAGATGTATTTATCGATGATGTTACCACTGATGCGGCAATAAGAAATACAGAGCTCCTAGCCATAGCTAAAAAGGTAAAAATTGTGGTGGATGCTGATATTGAAAAAGTATCCAGTGGGCAGATTAGCCCAGCAATTGTGGAAATAAGCACCAAAGGGGGGAGGAAATTTCAAAAACGAGCCGATTTTGTTATAGGACATCCTCAAAACCCCATGTCCTTAAACCAAGTCGTGGAGAAATTCAGAAAGTGCTCACTGTATGCAGCAAGACCTCTAGATAAAGGTAATATTGATAAGAGTATTGAGATGCTCGTCAATTTGGAAAAGGTTCGTGATGTATCCACCATACCTGATTTACTGAGTTAGCAGGAAGAGAGAAGGGTATTACGACCATATCTGGAGTTCTACCTATTGAATAATCCAGAGCAAGTTTGCTTTTCCCGAACTTGAAGAGATATAAAGTGCCGCGAACTGAGGCTCATCGAAGGAGTGAGAAAGCTTTTGCATCGTCAATTCGAAGGGCGTATCGACGGCGGCAATTTCCACCTGATCCGAGAAGAGGGAAACAATAACGAGAATCAACAAATCTGGGGCGCCAGAAGCTGGCCTCACGCTATTGCCTACCTAGGTAGAGAAAATTCCTGCCTCTAAGCCGTATCTTTGCTACCGATATTTCGATATATATATTGGGAGGCATGTAACACAAGCGTGAGGGCGGTACTTTACTTAGAAGAAGAGAGGCAGAAAATCGCCCTAGTTGGAGGGGTTGCACTGTCTGACGAAATAATCCTGATCGAAAAAGCCAAAGACTTCGACTCTGAGGCTTGGACTGAGATCTATAAACGCTACTATCACAAAATCTATGTTTACCTCGGTCACAAGCTCGGCAATATGGATCTGGCCGAAGACATGGCAGCGACTGTCTTCCTAGAAGCCCTGGAGAGGATCGAGACCTTTACCTATCGAGGTATCCCACTCTCAGCATGGTTATACCGGATCGCGCACAACATGATGGTGGAGCACTTCCGCCACAGAGCCAAAGTACACACCGAGCCTTTGACGGAGGACTTAATCCTCGAGACAGCCGAGCCAGATGAAGTGATAGAACGAAACTTGGCCAGACAGGACCTTACGATGGCACTGAAAAAGCTTACCGATGAACAGCGGCAGGTTATCCTTCTAAAATTCATGGCTGGCCTCACCAATACCGAGGTCGCCCGAGTTATTAACAAGCCTGTAGGGGCTATTAAGTCGCTACAGCATCGGGCCCTGGTATCTTTGAGACGCATTATTGGAGGTGAAGTGACATGAGAGAAGACATAGATACCATTCTGGACAAATGCCTATCTCAGATGAGAAGCGGCGAAGCCGATATTGAGGCCTGCTTGGCCCGGTATCCGAAGCACGCGAGCCAGCTCCAGCCGCTACTTGAGGCTGCTTCACTCCTCTGGCAGGCACCTCAACCTCAGCCCAAACCGGAGGCTGTCTCCCGTGGAGAAGAGCTTTTACTGAAGGCAGTGGCAGAGAGGCAAGCGAGTAGGGCTCTACACAACTCCGTCCAAAGACCGAAAACAGGGGGCATCGCTAGCAAAATAAGGCGGTTACTGGCTTGGATAGGTGGTCCAAAACGGGTGCCTGACCGGCGCCGATTTCAGCCCGTCGGCCTGCGGTGGCGCTGGGCTGGCGTGGCAGTGGGAGTTGCGGTCTTTTTCTCACTTAGTGCTGGGGGAATAGCTGCCTCTGGTAACAGCATGCCTGGAGAGCTTCTCTACCCGGTAAAGATCGCAACCGAGAAGGCGCGCCTGACGCTCACTCCTTCAGACGTGGGCAAGGCGGGACTCCACATAGCTTTTGCCGAGCGTCGGGTGCAGGAGATTGCCGAGATGGGAAGGAGAGGTGGTGCTGAGGAGGTGACAATACTTGCGACCTCGCTGGCTCAAAACCTGGAGGAGACCAAACGCATGGTAGAGGCTATTGCAGTCGAGGGTGGCGACATTAGTGACCTACAGGCTCGCTTGGAACAGAGTGCTGCCCAACAGCTTGGCATTCTGGAAGAGACCTTGGATGAAGTGCCTGAGCAGACGAAGTCCTCGATTGCAGAAGCTTTAAAAAGAACCGGAGAGGAATATGGTACAGCCATAGAGGTTACTGCCAGCGCTGCTCCGACACCTATGCTGGTGGCTAGAATGGGTACTATTCAAATTCGCGCTACCGACCCACCACCCCCGCAGGTAGACAGTGTCTTGGTGGAAGTGGAGAAGATTGAGGTTCATAGGGCCGGTGGACCCGATAGCGGGTGGATCACCATAGTCGCCGAGCCTGTCACCTTCGATTTGTTGGAGGTCGCCGAGGTGCAAAAGTTTCTCGGCAGCCAGGAGGTGCCTGAGGGGACCTACACCCAAGTGCGCTTTTCAATTACAGAGGCCAAGGTAATAGTCGGCGATGAAGAACACATTGCATCTGTACCTAGTGGGACATTAAAGCTCGTCAGGCCGTTTCAAGTTAAGGAAGGCGAGACAACGCTTGTCCTCATAGATTTTGATGGAAGCAAATCGTTACATATTACCGGCAACGGACAGTACAAGCTGAAACCGGTGGTCAAGCTGCTGGTTCCGCCGCCCGCTGAAGGGGTCGAGGCCAAGGAAAGGAATAGAGAGAGAAAAGAGACCAAGGTAGAAATCGAAGGTACCATTGCACGCTTCAACGACACCGAATTGGTGGTGGTAGTCGCGGGACAAGAAGTCACGGTTACTATAGACACGCCAATTAAGATCAAGGGAGACCTTCAAGATGGTTCCTGGACGAAGATTAAGGCTCTAGTAAAGGATGGCTCGTTCTTGGCTACAGAGATAAAGGTACAAAAGCATGAGAAGGAGACCAAGCAAGCCGAGAAGCAGGTCGAGAAGGAAGCCAAGGAGGCGGAGAAGCAGGCCGAGAAGGAGGCTGAGGAGGCCGAGAAGGAAGCCAAGGAAGCCGAGAAGCAGGCCGAGAAGGAAGCCAAGGAAGCTGAGAAGGACGCCAAGGATGCCGGGGGAGATGGAGGCTCTGGCGGAGGAAAAGGCAAGAAGGACTGATAAGGAACACCCCCTAACAGGAGCTCGTGAAGAAACTGAGCTCAGCAAGAATATTCTAAGAGTACTTGGTTGGGGGGTCCCTTTTTAGCATTCGATGTAGCTACGGCAAGCCATATTGTCAAAGAAGTTCGGATTTTCCCCACCTCGGGGAGCCAATTTTGATTTTTCCCACAAGCAGATGCAACAGACCCTTTTATGTGATAAACTATGACCAAAAGACTGGGGGGTTGTCTAAATGAAGTTTCTCAAGGGTCTGGCTGTCAGTCTGTTAAGCTTCCTTCTTTTTCTGTCTCTATCTGTTTTCGGTTCCATGTTTATGCTAAATAATACCATCCTCAACCCTGACTTCGTTGTCTCTGAACTGAATAGGCTTGATATACCTTCACTAGCCAAAGAGTTTCTTGGTAAGCAAATCCCTCAAGGGGGAGAGTTTATGGTTGAGGTTCTAGATGATACCATCACCGACCTTGAACCGTGGATAAAGGAACAGGTAAGTAGCGGCGTCTATTCCGGCTATGACTATCTTATGGGGAGAAGTGAAAGCCTGAGCCTGGTAATCCCCCTGGAGCCAGTGAAGGATAGCCTGAAGGAAAACCTGAGGGAAGCTATTTTAAAGTCACCACCGCCAGAACTTAAAGGGCTACCCCCAGCGGTGATGGAACAGGCATTTAATGAATCTTTTGAACAGTTTACCAAAGATATACCATCAAAATTTGAGTTTAGTGAAAGCTCACTGAGCCCTGAAGTCCTGGCGCAGCTTGAGCAAGTAAGACAAGGTATTGGTTATTCCCAAACCGTTTATAAGGGTCTGATTGGCTTTATGTTGCTGCTAATCCTGGGCATTATCCTCATAAATCGCAACATAAGGGCAACTACCCGCGGGCTAGGCACAACCTCCTTGATTGACGGAGTTCTTGGCTACCTTGGCATTTTTGCTGCCAAGTATTTTGCCGGGGCACAGTTACCCCAACTGGAGATACCCCTGTGGCTCCAAGAATGGATACCACAGTTCATGAATAACCTTCTAGCCCCTCTGGAAATGTTCTGTATCGGACTTATGGCAGCGGGAGTAGTCCTGCTTATAGTCTCTTTTGTCTATAAGCCGCGCCAACCTTCATTGTGAAGTGCTGACTATTTACGCTCCCTGCTCGGGTAGTAACCTATGCCCTGAATTGTGACCAGATTTTGGTTAATCTGGGTCTTTGCTCCCAGTATAGTCTCCACAAGCCATAGATTGGTCTCCACATGCTCGGTCAGCCTTGGTATCAGGTACTCACTAACCCCATCAGCCAAAGCAGCATAAAAAATAAGCTGGTCGGCTAAATAGCGGTCAACGGTAGCCCCGGTGGCTAAATCTTCTACCAAGCTCCTGGCTACATAGTTACCAATATCTTCTGAGGTTCGTCTTGGCTCGCCTGCCCGGTCAGCGCCTATAATGCACCCAGAACTGGTCTTAGCATATATGGCAAGGGCTGCCCCCCGCTGAACTGCCAGGGTGTCATGGACAATTTCTATCTGTGCTCGGTATCCATTTGATTTAAGCACTTCACTACACTTCTCCACCATTCGCTCGCTCACCCGCCTCTCCCTGAGATGAGAAGCAAGAGCAATCCCTCTGATTTCGGTCACGTTCCCCTGGCTGGTTAACTTGATTGGCTTTATCTTCCCTGCCACCGGTTCCACCCCCACCTCGATAATCCCACCGCCACGGGGAACATAACCGGGACGAATAATACCAAGCCTGGCGGTTATACCCATCTCCTTTAGTGCCGGGAAAAGGACATATTGCATATGGTAGGCAGAAGGAGCAAAGTCTTGAAACAGCCCTCCTGATATCCTAAAGCTTACAGCCCCGCTAGAAAAACAGGCAGCCGGCAACAGGGTCATCGCCAGCAGAGTAGTCGACCCGGCGGTGCCTATATCCCATTGATAGTAGCCACCTTCAACTCTTCCCCCGGGGTTAAACCTTATCTCACTTGAACCAACCTCACCACCCTCCAGTGTGCCCTGGCACATCTGCTTGAGTGCCTGTACCGCTTTAAGATGCTGAGGTCTCAATCCCGGTTTGTCTCTTTTGGCTCGGATATTGGTAAGGCAGAGTTCCTCACCGAGCAAGGTGGCTAAGCCTACAGCAAAACGAACTATAGTGCCACTCCCCGATTTTTGAGCCCCATCAATGCTTATCATTCAGTGCCTCTCATTACCGGGCTTACTCCTACGCACAATAAGTTTAAGTCCATCCTGCCCGACTACAGTAACCTGTTCACCGGTGTCTATTCTCCTACCTTTTGATTTTGCTATCCAGAGTTCGCCCTTAATTTTGATGAGACCCTCCGGGGCTAATGGGCTTACCACTTTACCTTTGCTACCGACCATATCTGGCAGACCAAGTACCGGTTCCCTCCTCAGGGCTCGGCTGCCCATCCGATAAGTAATAACAGAAAAGGCACCCCATGCCACCATCATGGCAATAAGACCGGCCAAAGGTATCCGAATGCCTAACTGGGGCAAAGCCCAAAGCACAATTACTACCAGGGCTGCCTCCTCCAGCAGAGTGCTAAATATAGCCAATATAAGCCTGATACTCATCTTCCTGCTTTTAACCAATCAAAAATAACTTTTAGTATTTAGAATTTGCCTCTATTCCCCTTCCATTATAGCAGGACTGCTCCTGTTGCCGATACTCAAATATAGGTGCTATAATGAGCAAACAATGAAGCTATCCCGTGAAGAAGTATTACATATTGCTCTCCTGGCTCGGCTGGGCTTGGCCGAGGCTGAGGTAGATAAGTTGAGAGAGCAACTATCCAATATCCTGGAGAACTTTGAGGTATTACAGCAGGTTGATACCAGTGGTATTCCACCCACCGCCCAATCCATTGCCCTCCAGAATGTAGTCAAGGATGACGAAGCAGCCGCTTCCCTGCCCCAATCAGAGATTCTAGCCAATGCCCCCCGAAAGGATGGGGACTTCTTTAGAGTGCGAGCCGTGCTTGAGTAATTAAGGGGAGTTTTAGAGGGGTTACGCCTCTCTAAAGAAACTATCTTCTCTTTCCTCTTAGTAAGGGATAGTTCATGATGGAAATCCTTGCTATTGGGGAACTAACAAGAAAGGAGGCACACATGGCAAAGAGGGTCGAATCAATAACCAGAGGAGCTGTCCTTTCCGATAAGACTAAGAAGAAGCTTCGGGAGGCAGTGGTCACTGTTGATGTCGTTATCCCTGCGTTCAATGAAGGAAGCTGTATCAAGGGCGTGCTACATGACGTCATGATGGCAAGACAGGATGGCTGGTTTCAAATCCAGAATATCTATGTGATATCGGTGGCATCGACGGACGAAACAGATGACATCGTGCAACAAATGGCTGCAAGAGACCGAAGGGTAAAGCTAATCAGGGAACCGGAAAGGAAGGGCAAGTACGACTCAATAAATTTAATCTTCTCAATCACCAACGCCGATGTTATTATTTTTATTGATGCCGATGTCAGGTTAGCGAGTGAAGATAGCATAACGAAGCTGGTGCAACACTTCCGTAACAATAACGTTGCCGTGGTTCAGGGCGGTCTCGTCCGTCCCCGTCCTGGCTTTACTCTCAATCCAGCCAAGCAGGCGGCATATTTTGATTGGCTCCTGGTAGACAAGCTCAGAAGGCGGAAGGCTATCTCATGGTGGAGTATTGACGGGCGTGTAATGGCCCTATCCAGAGACTTTTACCAACATCTTATTTTGCTACGCTCTCTTGCCGATGACCAGTTTATCTTCTATTCCTGCATTCAACAAGGTTGCCAGTTTGTATGGGCTGACAATGCTATATTCTATTATGGACCGCCCCAGTCAATTGCAGACTTCAGCCACCAGTGGAGCAGGTATTTCTTCTACACCAACAAATCGCGTCAATACTTTGGCAAAGACCTGATAGACAGGGAGATGAGCGTTTCTGGTCTATGGCGAAGCATCTTGTCTACCTTTCTTCGTCATCCCTTGTGCGGACTGATGTGGGTCTTGTGCTATACCATAAGCAAGGTTGAGTTCATGCTTCGGGTTAACTTTGAGGAGTATGAACATGGTTTCTTCTGGACGAAATCTGAACCACTAAAAAATCCAGGGCAAGGGTAATACGCAGGCGAGGGTACCAAATGATACATTTATTAAGGGAGAGACAAAAGGCAATTTTAGAGGGGTTAGGGTTTGATAATAAATCAGTTGACAATTCATGAGGCGCATAGGCTGCTCAAGAATAAGCAACTGTCCTCAGTTGAGCTAACCAAAGCCAGCCTGGAGCGTATCCACCAGGTAGAGCCAAAGGTTCACGCCCTGGTTACCATTACCGATGAGCTGGCGCTAGAACAAGCCAAAAGGGCTGACGAACTTATTGCCGCTGGTGACACCAACCCCCTTACTGGCATCCCGGTGCTAATCAAAGACAATATGTGCACTAAAGGGATACGAACTACCTGCTCATCAAAGATGCTGGAAAATTTTGTACCACCTTACGATGCCACTGTGGTAGAAAAACTGAATGACTGTGGTGCAGTAATTATAGGTAAAGCCAATATGGATGAATTTGCTATGGGTTCATCTACTGAGCATTCTGCCCTGTTTATCACTCATAACCCCTGGGATTTATCTCGTGTCCCCGGGGGGAGTAGTGGAGGTTCAGCGGTGGCTGTAGCTGCCGATGAGACCATCTATGCCCTGGGCTCAGATACCGGGGGGAGTATTCGCCAGCCGGCTGGTTTCTGTAGCGTCACTGGCTTAAAAGCCACCTACGGCAGGGTAAGCCGATATGGCCTGGTTGCCTTTGCCAGCTCCCTTGACCAGATTGGACCTTTAACCAAAGATGTTACCGATTGTGCCCTGGTGTTAAACGCCATCGCTGGCTATGATAGCAGGGATTCCACCTCGGTTCCTTATCCTGTGCCTGATTACACCCGGTGCCTGAGTACCGACCTCAATGGGCTTCGTATCGGTATACCCAAGGAGTACTTTGTCGAGGGAATGCAGGCTGAGGTAGAAACAGCTATGAGAGCCGCTATCAATAAGCTTGAGGAGTTGGGAGCAAGGGTAGAATGGGAGGTATCACTGCCCCATACCCCCTATGCCCTGGCGGTATACTACATTATTGCCCCCTCCGAGGCTTCGGCTAACCTGGCTCGCTATGACGGGGTAAAGTATGGCTTCTCTTATTTAGATGCCGACAGTATGTGGGAGGCTATGGAAAAAACGCGCCAGTATGGCTTTGGCGATGAGGTCAAAAGGCGCATTATGCTGGGAACCTATGCCCTGTCAGCCGGTTATTATGATGCCTGGTATCTTAAAGCCCAGAGGGTTCGCACCCTGATACGGCAGGAGTTTGACCAGGCATTTGAAAAGTTTGATGCCCTGGTAACGCCGACCTCACCCACTGTGCCATTCAAAATTGGTGAGAAGATAGATGACCCGCTTCAAATGTATCTGAGTGATGTCTGCACCCTGCCCATAAATATTGCCGGGCTACCGGCTATTTCTATTCCTGCCGGCTTTGCCGATGGGCTGCCGATAGGCATGCAGATTATCGGCAAGCCATTCAGCGAGGAAACCCTCCTCAAAATCGCCTATGCCTATGAGCAGGCAACTGAGTGGCATAAGAGAAAGCCTATGGTGTAGTAGAAGGGGGGTAAACTGATGACAGATAAAAGTGGCGTGTGGAAAGACCTTGATTGGGAAAAGAAAGTCCAAATATGTCAGCAATTCTCAGCCGACGAAGATAGTTGGCTACACACCTACGTCGTTATTTTTATAGCTTTACAGGCTATGTTCTTCACAATTGCATTGGGGTTAAAGCTACCTCCAGAGTGGGTCACAACTATTGCTATTGTGGCGATATTAGTGGCTATTTGGTTTATATACATATTCTATGTCAGGGGAAATGCAGTCGACCGATGGGGAGAGATTATATACAAACTATTTATGGAAGTTGACCAGCAAGAGTTCCCAGCGCAGCCGGAACTTCTGAAGCATTATAAGGGAAGCCCGGAAAGGAGAGGAATGAAACGGAAGAAATGTGGATGGTTTTATATCATTTTTGGGTGGGGCTGTAATCCTTGGAACTGGATTAAGTCCGCACGTCGTGTACTTGGTACGTATACTCCCCTGCTTGTGTGTTTTGCATGGATATTTATAGTCATATATAAGATTAATTAAGGAACTAAAGAGAGGCTTCGCCTCTCTTATATAACCAATTCCCCCCTCCCTTATCAAGGGAGGGGGATAAAGGGGGAGGGTTACCTCATATATGTTACAACAACTGGTTGGTTTCTTCGTCTCTGGATTTGCTAACCCCAGCATGTTAGGGATTGGGCTGGCTGTAGCCTTTGGCGCAGTTTGGCTGGCTCCTTACTGGCCGCCGCTCTTTAAGAAACACTGGCTCTGGGCAGTTCTCGTCGCCAGTGCCATCCTGAGCTGGGCGGCTGTTGCCTTTATTCAAATTCCCCTCCAGGCTTTAAGTGGGCAAGTATTGAACCACTTCTGGAGCCAGGAAATTATCATACGCTGGCTTCCGCTTGCCGGAATACCAGCCATACTCCTCAGCGGACTGGTTCAAGAAGGGTCAAAGCTGGTGCCAGTGGTTGTCTACTGGTGGCGTAAGGGCAGGAGTATTGACCCCAAACTGGGGCTGGCTATCGGGGCGGTAGCCGGGGCAGGACTTGGCATTTTTGAAGCGCAGTGGTTTCATAATACCATCTTTGCCGCCGGCTGGACCTGGCAGGCCGTGGAAACTAATGGGCTGATAGCACTGGCTGGATTCTGGGAGAGATTCTTTGCTGTAGCCTTCCATATCGCTGTTTCCGCGCTGGCTGGGTATGGACTAGCCAGAGGATGGGGATGGCAGTTCTACCTCCTAGCCTCTTTATTGCATGCCTTCCTGAACTACAGCGTTGTTCTTCTACAATCCGGGCTTATGTCAATCATTCAATTGGAAATATTTGCCGCAGTGTGGGCAATGCTGGTAACAGGTGGCGCCCTCTGGCTTCGGTGGAAAAAGCCAGCAGTTATTGCGGAAGTATAAGCGAAGTGTGAGTTCGTTCCCCACGCAGGTGGCAGCAATTCCCTGAGGGGGTGAGGTTGGATAATATCAAAGTTAACTGCTATTCGGGTCATACCTATGCCGAAAGACCAAGGTCTTTTTTGTGGCAGGGCATAGAGTATGAGGTGGGGGAGATAGAAAAAGTCTGGCAAGAGCCAGGGGAGAGACACTTTCAGGTTCGCACTAAAGATAACAAATCCTTTAGACTCTGCTATAATGAGACAGAAGACCAGTGGTCACTAACTGAGCTAATAAGGAGTAAGGATTATGATAAAAGACATCCTTAAAATACTTGAAGATGATGCCCGAACCACCACCAAGCAAATATCCACCATGACCGGCACCCCTACCGCTGAGGTAGCCAGGCTCATCAGGCAAGCCGAGAAAGACCGAACCATCCTGAAATACAAAACTGTGATTAACTGGGAAAAGGTGGGGGAGGAGCAGGTATGGGCTTTAATAGAGGTTAAGATTACCCCGCAGCGAGATGTTGGCTTTGATGCTATAGCTGAGCATATCTACCGCTTCCCAGAGGCTCGCACCGTCTATCTGGTCTCAGGAACCTATGACCTGCTGGTTATAGTATTGGGCAAAACCATGCACGAAGTGGCTGATTTCGTATCTCAAAAGCTTGCCCCTATTGAAGGGGTGCAGGGGACGGTTACCCACTTTGTGCTCAAGCGATATAAGGAGGATGGTGAAATTCTGGAGGGGAAAGAAGAAGCTAAACGGCAGCCGGTAATACTCTAATTGCTATTTTAAGAATGAAGGTAGGTTAAGATGAAGCGAAATTATCTTATTCTATTAATTGTAAGTCTTTTGATTTTGTGCGGTTGCGCTCAGCTCCCAGCGGGAGCACCAACACCCAGTCCAGCATCGGGCAGAGGGGATGTAAAGATTCTCACCCGTAGTGGATATCACATTACTGGGGGTTTTACCGGTGACTATCTTGACATATTCGGAGAGCTTCAGAATACCAGCAACAAAAATCTTAAGTACATCAAACTAACCGCTACTCTGTATGATAGCGCCGGCAAGGTTATTGAAACAGTGTGGACATTTGCAAACACTGATATACTTCTCCCCGGGGAGAAAGCCCCGTTTGTGTTTATGAAAATAACCTCTCAGGAGGACTACAAACATTACGCCGTGGAGGTCACCAGTTGCCGGGAAACAACTGAGGCGCCGTATCGGGATTTTGAATTCCTCAATACCTCGTCATACATTGATGACCTGGGCTACTACTGTGTCAAAGGGGAGATTAAGAATACCGGCACCCAGGATATAGACTTCGTTGGAGTCATTATGACCTGTTACAATGCGGAAGGGAAGGTAATTTCAGTTGATATGACTCATCTTATAGCACACTTGAAAGCGGGGGAGACTGCTTCATTTGATACACACGCGCCACCAAAGCAGATAAGTTCTAAAATTGCGACTTATTCCCTTCAAACTGACGTCTCAGATTAACGGAGGTCTCTATGTCAATTAAGTCCCGCGGTCAGCGCAGGAAAAGTCTTACCTCACAGCAGGTAAACCGACTATCCCCTTCTGGGATACGGAGGTTCTTTGACCTGATAGCGTCTACCGAGGGGGTAATCTCACTAGGCGTTGGTGAGCCTGACTTTGCCACCCCGTGGCATATTAGCGAGGCAGCTATCTACTCGTTGGAAAAAGGCTATACTATGTATACCTCAAATTCAGGGATGCCTGAGCTGCGTCAGGAGCTGTCACGATACCTGAAGGATAATTATAATCTGGCATATGACCCGAATAGCGAGCTTCTGATTACCGTCGGCGTTAGTGAGGGATTAGACCTGGCAATGAGAGCTATCCTTGACCCCGGGGATGAGGTTATTATACCCGACCCGTGCTATGTTTCCTATGACGCCTGCGTCATCCTGGCTGGAGGCACGCCAGTTATGGTGCCCACCAACCAGAAAAATAATTTTGAGATTAGCCCCACCGATATAGAGGCACGAATTACCAGCCAAACTAAGGCAATTCTTATCGGTTATCCAACCAATCCTACTGGAGCGGTGATGACCAAGGAAAAACTATTAGATATAGCCGAAATAGCCCGGCGTCACCGGCTACTGGTAATCTCTGATGAGATTTACGCCAAGCTGGTCTACGGGGTGGAGCATACATGCTTTGCCTCACTGCCTGATATGAAAGAGAGCACCCTCCTTCTGGGTGGGTTCTCCAAGGCTTATGCCATGACCGGGTGGCGTATCGGCTACGCTGCCGCCACTAAAGAGGTTATTGCCGCCATGACCAAGATTCATCAATATACTATGATGTGTGCCCCCACCATGGCCCAGGTAGCCGCTATTGAGGCGCTAAAATCGGGTGAACCCAGTGTGTTAAAAATGGTGGAGGATTATAATCGGCGACGTCTGGTTATAGTCAAGGGGTTAAATGAGATAGGTCTTTCCTGCTTTGAGCCGCGGGGGGCATTCTATGCCTTCCCATCAATAAAGACTACCGGTATGACCTCAGAGGAATTTGCCGAAAGGCTGCTCATTGAGGAAAAGGTGGCAGTAGTTCCCGGCACCGCCTTTGGACAGTGCGGTGAGGGGTATGTCCGCTGCTGTTATGCCACCTCGTTAGCTGACATTGAGGAAGCCCTATCCAGAATGAAGCGGTTTGTGGATAAACACAAGAAGGTTTAGCTATATCGGTTAACTATCTGGCTGCGTTTTACCAGTCCAACCAGGGCTTTGGCTGCCCGCTCCGGGGTAGGATATAAGACAACACCACTCTCCTCAAGCTCATGCTTCTCCTCAGCCCAGACCCCGGGTGGTGACGGAAAGCAGGAAATAACAGGTTTTCCATAAGTCGGCGATTTTAGCAAGCCAGTTAATTCCTTTAATAGCGGCCTGTTGGCTGAGGCATAAGCAGCATACAACACCACGCTGTCTATATTTTCATCAGCCAGAACGGCTTCAATTACCTTCCTAATCGTTTCCCAGTCATACCAGGTAGGTCCCATATCTACCGGATTCGACCTCATTGATAACGGGGGCAGCAGCTCTTCCACTCGCTTAGTGGTCTCTGCCGAAAAATCTGCCAGTACCAGACCGTGCTGCTCACATATATCACTGGCAATAATGGCCGGACCAGCCTGCCCAGAGAGAACAGCCACCCTATTGCCCTTGGGCACAGGGCATAGAGCCAGGGCCTTGGCTACATCCAATAGCTCGGTAGAGCTATCTACCATAATAATGCCAGCCTGCTCAAAAGCGGCGATATAGATTTCGTGCTTGCCGGCCAGAGAGCCGGTATGGGAATAGGCAGCTTTATCCTTAGCTCTAAACCTGCCCGTCTTAATGGCTACTACTGGCTTCTTCCTGGTCACATAACTGGCTACCTCAAACAATCGGCGGGCATCATCCACACCCTCGACAAACATCATTATAACCTTGGTATCACCGTCATCAGCCAGATAGGCTAAAATATCGGCAAAATCAACATTACACCTGTTGCCGACACCTATAATCTTACTTAAGCCAACATGCTCCACCATTGCCAACGGCGCCATGAGGTGGCAAAAGCCCCCACTCTGACTCACCAGGCTTATATCACCCCGTTGAGTAAGCGAGAATTCGGGGGTGAAAGAGGCATTAAGGTTAGCATGTAGATTGACCATACCAAAGGTATTAGGACCTATTATCTTGATATTAGCCGGATTAGCTATAGCGGCTACCTCATCCTGAAGCTCAGCCCCAGCTTTATCCTCAATCTCTTTAAACCCGGCGGTAATGAGAACAACGCCCTTTACCCCTTTTTCAACACACTCATTTAATATAGACGGCACTAAAGAGATGCGCACGGCAATAATAGCCAGGTCAACCTTACCCGGGACAGCCTTTAGTGAAGGATACGCCTTAAATCCACTTATTTCTGGCAGACTGGGGTGTACCGGGTATATCTTTCCCTTGAACTTGCTCATTATCAAGCTTGACATGCAGTGATAACCCAGCCTCTTGAAATCAGATGATGCCCCGATTACCGCCACTGAATCGGGATAAAAGACGGGGTTAAACTCATCCCAGGTGGACATTCGGCTACTCCTAAACAAGCCCCATCTTTTGCTTAACCTCGCTGAGGGTCTCTCTGGCAATGACCTGGGCTCGCCGAGCACCATCAGCAAGAACATCAGCTACATATCGGGGTTTGGCAGCTAGGGCAGCCCGCCGTTCCCGAAAGGGCTTAAGGGTGGAGTTAATCTCCTGAGCCAGGAGCACCTTACAATCAACACAGCCAATTTTAGCCGAGCGGCACTGGTCGGCTATATCATCCAACTGGAGTGGATTAAAATATCCCTGAAGCCGATAGATATTGCATATCTCAGGGTGCCCCGGGTCATCGCGGTAGCGGCGAGCCGGGTCAGTAACCGCTGTCATTACCCGGTCTATTGTCTCCTGGTCAGAAAGGGCTATTTCAATATCATTGCCAGCTTGCTTGCTCATCTTCTCTTTACCGTCCAGCCCCAGTATCAACGGAAATGAGGTAAGTTTGGCTTCAGGCTCAGGGAAGGTATAACCAAAAAGATTGTTAAAGCGGCGGGCAATCTCTCTGGCTAACTCTATGTGAGGCAGTTGGTCTTCACCAACCGGTATAAATTCGGCTTTATAAAGCACAATATCAGCCGTCATTAGAACCGGATAGCCCACCAGCCCGTAGTTTATGTTTTGGGGCTGGAGCTTTGCCTTCTCCTTGAAGGTAGGCACGCGTAACAGCCAGCCCAAGGGGGTAACCATGCTAAGGAGAGTATGTAACTGCATCACCTCGGGGACATGAGACTGGACAAAAAGGATGCTTTTCTTAGGGTCAAGCCCAGCCGCCAGCCAGTCAAGCATCATCTCATGGATATTCTTTTGCAGCCCACCGGTGTTCTCCAGTGAAGTCAGGGCGTGGACGTCCACTATACAATAGATGCAATCATACTCATCTTGCAGATTCACATAATTCTGTATGGCTCCCAGGTAGTTGCCCAGGTGCTGCCACCCGGTAGGACGAGCTCCGGAAAAAACTCGACGCTTCATTTTGGCTTCCTCAATCGCAAAGTGTAGCATAAAAGGGGATATAAGAGCAAGTTAGCTTGACTACTGGTTCTGTTCAATCTTGAGTGGTGTTTTTGGTGAATAGTTATTGAAGTCGGATTAGCCAAACTAAATTAATTTATGCGTAGAAAGAGACAGGTGACACGCTACATAGTTGTGGTATATTAATTCAAAGGAGGAAATAATGGAAAAGAAAACAGATACTATAAAGGCATTGAACACTTACTATGAAACGGCAAATGCCGAACATGACCGAATCCATGCTTGGTTTGACCAGATAGATAATAAAGTAGGCTTCTTGATTGCCGTTGTAATAGG
>SDBU01000918.1_pt1 | contig 42989 bp, 45 predicted proteins | sample 2277071 | NCBI WGS metagenome assembly SDBU01 (sample SAMN10397929, study PRJNA504765) | marine sediment metagenome | isolation source: marine sediment core GS08_GC12, 126 cmbsf | place: Arctic Ocean: Gakkel Ridge, Loki's castle | collected 2008
CGAACAAATACTTGAATTAATGCATCTCTCTTATCTTTTAGTAGTTTATACCCTCGCTTGGCGACAAGAAGTCTCTTTTTTAATCTTATTAACTCCATTCGATTTGGATTAACCTTTAACAGCATTGATATCTTTATCCTCCGTGGTTATATCCGTTGGTAAATATTTTTCTATAAATTCATCTTTTATTCTTTTTAATTCTTCTTTCGGAATAATTGTTAATAGCTTCCATCCAATAGTTACACTCTCTTCAATAGTTCTATTTTCATCTTCTCCCTGCTTAACAAAATATTCCTCAAATTCATCTGAGAGTTTAACGTATTTTTTGTCTATCTCTGTTAAGGCAGCATCTCCCAAAATGACTGCTAATTCTTTGGCTTCCTTAAGGCCCAATCCAGTGACCTCGCGGAGAACCTTGAGGACCTGAATTTTCTTATCGCCTGTAGAAGTCAAAACTACATCAAACTCATCTTTGACTTCTGCTGCTTCAGCGCCGGCTGCGGCAGCGCCAACCATAACAGGAGCAGCTGCGCTTACGCCAAACTTTTCTTCCAGCATCTTAACTAATTCAGACAACTCAAGAACTGTCAACCCCTCAACCGTTGTTAAAATATCATCTACCTTTGCCATTGTTTCACCTCTCTTCCTTTATTTTAGCCTTGTGCTTTCTTATCTTTAACCGCACTCAACGCATAGACTAATTTGCGAATTGTCCCTTGCAGGACATTAACAAAACCATATATGGGCGCCTGCAACCCGCCAACCACTTTGGCCAGCAAAACTTCTTTGGGCGGCAGTTTAGCAATTTCTGCAATCTGTTTACTATCAACAAAGGCCTTATCAAGCAGACCTGCTTTTACCTCGCCTTTTTCAATTTCTTTAACAAATTCAACCAGGGCTTTTAAAGATACAACTGGTTCTTCATAACCCAGCAAAACAGCAGTTGGTCCAGCAATATGTTCTTTTAGCTCAGCAAAACCGGCCTTATCAACCGCCCTTTCTAATAATGTATTCTTTACTATCCGGAGCTCCGCGCCATGGGCGTGCAGCTTTTTGCGCAGCCCGGTTATTTCTTTTACTGTGACCCTGCGGTAATCAGACAAAATCACCACACTGGCAGAGTCAAGCTTTTCTTTTAAATTATCAACTACTTTTGCCTTCTCTTGGATCGCTTTTGTTGCCATGATTATCCTTCTATCCCGGCTGAGGTCAGAGCCGACTTAATATCAATTTTAATGCCCGGTCCCATGGTTGATGAAACATTGACTGATTTTAGGTAAATCCCCTTAAACCCGCTGGGTTTCATAGGCATGATTTCTTTGAGCGCCGCTTTAAAGTTATCCTGCAAAGCCGCCTCATCAAAGGAAACCTTACCTAAGATCATATGAAGCACTGAGTCTTTATCCATTCTAAATTCAACTTTCCCGCCCTTATAATCCTTAACTGCTTTGGCAATTTCAAAAGTAACCGTACCGGTCTTGGGGTTGGGCATTAAACCTTTTGGCCCCAGGATTTTCCCCAGTTTTCCGACTGAACCCATCATGTCCGGCGTTACAATCAAAATATCAAATTCCATAAAGCCTTTACTGATTTTTTCAACCAGGTCATCACTGCCAAAAACATCAGCCCCGGCTTCCTCTGCCTCTTTTATCCGTTCTGACTTGGCAATAACCGCCACTTTTTTGGTCTTGCCTGAACCACCGGGCAGCATAACAGTGCCGCGGATTGAATGTTTTTTTGAGTCAACGCCCAGCTTTAAGGCCAGCTCAACTGTTTCATCAAATTTTGTTCGCGCAGTCTGCTTAACCAGGGTCAAAGCCTCAACTGGCGAATAAGACTTTGTCTTATCAACCAATTTTTCTTTTTCTAAGTATGTTTTGCCTCTTACCATTTTTACTCCACGGTCAAGCCCATGCTGCGGGCTGTGCCAGCCACGATCTTCATGGCTGCGTCTATATCATTGGCATTTAAGTCTGCCATTTTCGTTTCGGCAATTTCTTTGATCTTGGCCTTGCTGACCTTGCCAACCTTGGTCTTATTGGGTTCGCCAGACCCCTTTTCCACGCCAGCAGCCTTACGCAGCAGATCTGCGGCTGGCGGGGTCTTTAATATGAATGTAAAGGAGCGGTCCTTAAAAATTGTGATTTCAACTGGAATAATAACATCGCCCTTATCCTTGGTAGCAGCATTATACTGCTTACAAAAATCCATGATATTTAAACCATGCTGACCAAGGGCAGGACCAATCGGCGGTGCCGGGTTAGCCTTACCTGCGGGAATCTGCAGTTTAACCTTAGTTATGATTTCTTTAGTCTTTTTCTTTGCCATCAAACAATCTTCTGCGCGTGTTCGAAGTTAACTTCGACCGGCGTATCCCTTCCAAAAATGTTAATTAAAATTTTAAGCTTACCCTTTTCAGGATTAATTTCATCAACTGTGCCAGTGTAGCCTCGGAATGGACCAGAGATTACCCTTACCGCTTCACCCTTTTCAAAAGTAATCTCAAGTCTTTCTTCTTTGCCCAGCTGCTTGAGCACCCGCTGCATCTCTTTGCCGGATACAGGCGTTGGCTTAACCTTGTTGCCGATAAACCGGGACACACCAGGAGTCTGCCTGATTAAATACCAGGACTCTTCGTCCAGGATCATTTCCAGGAAGACATAGCCGGGAAACATCATCTTTACTTTTTCAACGCGTTTGCCGCCTTTAATCTCGACTATCTCTTCCGTGGGCACTAAAACCTGAAAAACCTTCTCTTTTAAGTGTTTTAATTCAATGGTGTGCTGGATCGACTGCTTGACCCTTTCTTCCTGGCCAGTAAACGTCTGGATAACATACCATTTACCTTCGGGCTTGGTTGGCTCAACCGTTGGCTGATCTTCTTCCGCAACATCTTCAGGTTCAACTTGCCCCTCACCGTCTGGTGCAGGGGCTGCCTCTACTGGCCCCGCACCGTCTGGTGCGTGGGCTGGTTCAGGCTTTGCTTCTTCTGGTGAACTTGCTTGCCCCGCACCGTCTGGTGCGTGGGCTGGTTCTGGCGCAGGAACATCTTCTTGAACTTTCCCCTCTTCAGCCGGGGCTGGCCCCGCACCGTCTGGTGCGTGGGCTGATTCAGGGGTGTTTTCCAAATTTTCTTTTTTTTCTTCTTCCATATTATTTCAATAAAAACCCAAATATTTTCGCAAAGGTAAAATCTATGGCCATCACATACAAGGCTGTTAAAGTTACCAACACTAAAATAATCACCGTAGCTACCATCACATAGCGGCGATCCGGCCAGACTACCTTTCTAAGCTCTGAACGCGTTTCCTTAAAAAACTTTACAAGCCGACCAAAAATATTATTCACATCCATATCCTGTTATTCAAACGGGTCTGCCCCGATTTGAACGGGGAGTCCCGGTTTTGGAGACCGGTGGTTTGCCATTAACCGACAGACCCGCGTCTCGACTACTTTTGCTCTTTATGCTTAGTGTGCTTCCTGCACCAATTACAGAACTTGGAGAGCTCAATTCTCTCTTTAGTGTTTGCCTTATTCTTATTCGAAGTGTAATTTTTTCTTTTACACTCGCTGCAAGCTAACGTTATTATTTCACGCATAATAAATAATTCCCAAAAGCACGAAAAACCCCTTCCCAAAAATCCCTTCTCAAATTTTTGGCAAAAGGAATCTCTAATTGATCTCCGCCGTGATGGAGTTGCCCGCTGCAATTCAAGCGAACAAAGGACTATTTTACTATAAAATCAACGATTTTGTCAAGCTTTCTTTTACTATCACCTACTCCAGCTAAACATCATTTAAGCTAAAGAGATTTTAGTGAAATTACTTCGAAATTGTAGCGAAAACTAATTGAGGGAGAACCAATGTTAAGCCCTGTCTTTATTACAATAGCGACACATTTAATAATTAGCGCTGCGCCGCCAGAAGAAACAACTGCAACTGGCAAAACAGCAGCCCAATTTCCAACTACAACGCAGGAATTGCTCCAGTGGATTAGCAGCCATACTTTTAGACAAGAATCTGATTATTTTCCTTTGCCAAAAGACGAACAAGCTGCTCAAGAATTATTCTTTTTACCTAAAAACCATATTAGCAGCCAAGCCGACTTCTTTAAAAAGGTCCAACAAATAGTAAACCAAGCCAAACAGCAGGGAAATAACCTGGTAATAATGGTAGGTGAAAACCATTTTAGCCAAGTCCAGGCCGAATTTATCAATAAATTATTGTCTCAAGTAAAAGGGGCTGATAGTTTAATCTTAGAAAGTATCCCTGCTAATCCAAATAAAGCCATGTCGCAAAAAGACCTAAAATATCTCCTGGATAACGCCCATAAGCTGCCCCCTCTCCCCCAGGCAAACGACTGGTATGATCGCAAGAACGCCTATACGAAAATGCTTGGGGAGCTTAAAAAATCCAACCCAAAACTCCATGTTATTTTAACGAGTGATCTCCAAGGTTTAATTGATTACCATTGCAGAACAGGCTCAAAGGTTGCTGAAAAAGTTATTGAATACATAACAAAATGGCTGTATTTTTACAATCCAAGTATTGCCAGCCAAAAAATAGCCCTTTACAAACAATTTTGCAAATCTCTTCAAATCAAAGGGATGAACCCGCCGCTACAATTCACAGAACAAAACCCTGTTTTTAACAGCTTTGTCTTATTCAATACGGCAAAGGACGTATATTTTTCACAAGAAATTAACAATGCCTTGGCGCAAAAATCCCCGGGGCCAAAAACAATTATTGTTCCGGTAGGCAATGACCACCTGCACGCCGGGAATTTACCCCGGTTTATTCCTAAAACTGCAAATGGCAGAAAAACAGAAGTAATACGGATATTTGTGGATGGCGGAGTAGAAGACCAAACTTATTTATTTGGCCAATGGGCAAAGAAATGGAGCCCAGACTCGTTTTTTGCAGTAAATCTTACTGGGTACAACTATAAAGAATGTGAGTTCGTAGTCCATCTTCCAATAAAAGAAGGTAAATTACCAGTCATAAAACAAGAAGAAATCCCAGTGCTAAATAATGCTTTCTAACTAACGACCTTCCCAGGTATATTCAATTATTCCAAGCTTTAAATTCTTTGGCCCTGCAACAGCACCCAAAGAAGCTTTCCATCCAGCAGCTAATGCTTTTAATTCTGTTTTTAAATAGTTTGCAATCACTTTGCCTAACCTAGCATCTGGGGCTTCTTTATTCATGCCTTCATTAAATCTATAAGCTGCTACTACGGCTTCCCCGTTGACAATGAAAACCTGAGCACCATAGGTATTAAATTTAGGGTTCGCTGCGAAGTAATCATGCAACTTATCCCTTATCTTATTTTGTAATTGGCAATACTTTTTCAAAGCTTTTAAGGTTTTAACTGCAAGAAAAAGTTCTTTCTTGGTAATTTTTGATAAATATTTCTTTTCATGTATCCATTTAATAACAGTATCATATGACAGCCTAACAGCATCAAGCGCCTTAATCATATTTTCAAGATCGTTAGAACTAACCCCTGATAAATCACCCTGCAAAACCTGAGCTAATTTCCCTTCCGTAATTAAATTTTTACCTGATACTTGAGGAGATTCCTCAGAAAATGTTTCTTTGCCAACACGCTCAAATTCTTCAATACCTTCACCCTCAAAAACTTCTCTCTGGCTTGACACAGAAAAAAAGCCCCCAAGCTGTTCTGCAAGATTTCTCCCCCCCCTCTAAAAGCTCCCCTCCCACTGCTTTTGCTCCCTTTGCAGGCGTTGTTCCCAAAGCTGCTTGAGCTGCTAAATGGCCCAAATGATGAATAATCATAATAGCCCCCTTATTTAGATAATTCGGATAACGTTGCAGATTTTGCGGACAACCGGCAGTTTAGTTACCATTTTTAGGGCTGCTTTTAGGTTCTTTTCCGGCACCTTGTGCAGCAGGATTACAATAGTTGCGACGTTGCCAACCATTTCCTTTTGCACTACAGCAGCAATGCTAACTTTTTTCCTGGCAAAGGCGCGGGAGATGCCGGCCAGCACACCAGGCTTGTCCGGCGCCTCAAGTCGTATATAATAACGGCTGGAAATATCATCAATTTTTCTAAGTTTTACTTTTTTTAATCTTGGGCTCCTGATTTTTGACTTTGGATTTGTGGTCGCTATAATATCAGAGATGATGGCCGAGGCAGTAGGATTGCCGCCAGCGCCCTGACCATAGAACATTAACTCGCCAACAGGATAACCTTTGACATAAATGGCATTGTAGTTGTCAGAAACTGTAGCCAAGGGATGCTCTTTGCCAACTAAGGCTGGGTGAACTCTTACCTCAAGCTTGCCTTCGACCAATCGCGCAATGGCCAAAAGCTTTATAACATAGCCTATTTGATCGGCATATTGAATATCTTCTTGAGTAATACCAGTAATACCTTCACAATACACATCTTTTGGATCGATATATGCGCCAAAAGCAGTGGCTGCTAAAATCGCAGCCTTATACGCAGCGTCATGACCCTTAATATCTGAGGTTGGATCAGGCTCCGCATATCCTTTCTCCTTCGCCTTTTCCAAGGCTTCGGAGAATTCCATTTTTTCGGACTTCATTTTAGACAGTATGTAGTTAGTGGTACCGTTAACAATCCCGTAAATTTCTGAAATCTGATTACCGGCCAAACTTTCGCGCAGCGGCAGGATTATTGGAATACCTCCGCCAACTGCCCCTTCAAAATAGATTTGCACGCGATTTTTTCGCGCTGCAGCCAATATTTCCGGCATGTGCTTGGCAATAACTTCTTTATTAGGAGTAACCACATGCTTTTTATGTTTTAAGGCTGCAAGAATGTACTTTAAAGCAGGATTAACCCCACCAATTGCTTCAACAATAACTGAGATGTCTGGATCGGCTATAATACTGAGGGCGTTTGAGGTTACTTTAAATGGCGCTTTGATTCTTCTTACATCGCAAACTTTCTTAATGCGCAGGTCAAGGCCGGTGTTGGCAATTATTACATTGCGATTTTTGCGTATAACATCAGCAACTGCTGAGCCAATGTTGCCAAAACCGATTATGCCGATGTTTACTTTTTTTCCCATTTAAATTTTAATCAAAAAGAGAGCTAATTGATTGATTCTCAAAATTGCGTTTTACTGCTTCACCCAAAAGCTGTGCTGAGGAAAGGATGGTTAAACCCTTAAACTGCTTTTCTTTTGGTATAGGGAAAGTATCTGTTACAACAACTTCCTTAAAGTTAGCTTTTTTCATACGTTCAACTGCTGGGCCAGAAAGCAAAGCATGGGTAGCTACAACATAAATATCTTTATTGCAGCCAGCTTTTTTCAGAGCCTCCACACCATTGGTAATTGTTCCAGCAGTATCAATCATGTCGTCGGTAAGAATAACAGTCCTGTCTTTAACATCACCAACTACGTGCGTAACTTCGGATTGATGGTGCTCTGACCGCACTTTATGCAGAATGGCCAGTTTGGCTCCGATACGATCGGCCAATTTTTTAGCAACTTTGGCTCGGCCGGTATCCGGCGCCACAACGACCATATCACTGAGCTTTTTCTTTTTTAAATATTCAGCAAAATCAGGCATATAGGTCAGGGTATCAACCGGAATATTAAAGAATCCCTGGATTTGATCAGAATGCAAATCCATAGTAACCACGCGATCAGCACCGGCTGTTTCCAAAAGATTGGCAACCAGCCTGGCAGAAATAGGTTCGCGAGAAGCAGCTTTGCGATCTTGCCTGGCATAACCAAAATGAGGGATAACTGCTGTAATGGTTTTGGCTGAAGCCCGCTTCATCGCATCTATAATGATGAAAAGCTCCATCAGGTCCACATTTACTTCCTGAGAACAAGTTTGGATAATAACGCAGCTTTGTCCACGGACATTTTCTGTGATACGGGCGTAGATTTCCCCGCCGGCAAAACGGGATATTTTAATTTGGCCGGGCTTTAACTTGAGAAATTTTACAATATCCTCCCCTAACTTTGGATGAGAATTTCCATAAAAGACGCGCAATTCGGAATTAGGCATTTATTAACTCCCCTTGCCCGCCAGTATGCGGGCCTGTAAAAGCCAACTTTTCGCTGTGGCTATTTTAACATTGACTAATTGGCCAAGCAAGTCTCTTTTCGGCGCGTTAAACTTAACGATTTTGTTTGTCCTGGTCCTGCCTGTGCCCTTTTTATCTACTAAAACTTCCTGCACAGTGCCCAGCAATTTATTATTATTATTTTGGGTCACCTCATCCACTACCAGCATAGCTTGCTGCAGTCTTTGTTGTTTAACCTGATCTGGCACATCATCAGCAAATTTAGCAGCGGCAGTGCCTGGCCGGGTCGAATAAGCCGCAGTGTTGCAGGCATCAAAGCTAATTTCTCTGATTATCTTTAAGGTATTAGCAAACTGTTGCTCTGTTTCGCCAGGATAGCCAATAATCACGTCGGAAGTGATGGCAGCGCCAGGCATTTTAGCGCGGATCTTAGCAACTAATTTCCTATAGTAATCAAGGTTGTAGCCGCGATTCATTTGTTTAAGCATGTCATCGTCTCCGTGTTGGACAGGAAGATGGAAGTATTCGCAGACGTGGGGAAGATCGGCAACTGCGTTAATTATATCATCAGACATGTCACGGGGATGGCTGGTCATGAATCGGATGCGGTGGGAAGATGGAGGGATGGAGAGATGGAGAGCGCGAAGTAATTTATCTAAACCATATTTATAGGAGTTTACATTTTGACCTAAAAGAAATATTTCTTTGTATTGATTAAAATCGGTCTGTTTAATTTCGTCAAGAATTTCTTCAACCGGCCGGCTATGTTCCCTCCCCCGCACGTATGGCACAACGCAGTAGGAGCAAAAATTGTCGCAGCCATGCATAATGGTGATGTACTTGGTAATGCCAGTGGCATGCGAGCTGCGAGATGCGATATGCGAGCTCGGTGCAGACAATTTTAAGAATTCAATTAATCTCTCCGGCTGATTGGGGGCGATAAAGATGTCGACGTGGGGGAAGTCTTTGGGCAGGTCCCTGCCCGGTTCTGTGACAATACAACCGCAGACACCGATGACCATATTGGGTTTTTCTTTTTTCAATCCTTTGGCTGAGGTGATATACCAGGCGGCTTTATCTTCTGCTCCCTGCCGCACAACGCAGCAATTAACCAATAAAATATCCGCTTCTGTCTGTGCCTTTGCCTCTTGATAACCCGCGGATTCCAAAACCCCAGCCAATCGCTCTGAGTCTGCAATATTCATCTGACAGCCGTAGGTTTTTATGAAATATCGAGGCATTACTTTTTCTTGAGGTGCTTCAAAAACTCGTTATATTTTTTCAGCTGACCTTCCACTCTTGACCAGCGTTTCACTTCTTTCAAATCAATCTTTTGCCTTTGGGCAACCATTTTCGCCTGTTCAAGAGATTGCAAATCATCCCAGAAATAATATGCGGCCAATCTATCCTTTACACAGTCTGTCGGACTTAAGAGTTTGAAGCTGCCATATTTCGTTCTTAATGTTTTGATATCCTTCGCTGGTTCTCTGCCAATTGAAAGTGGCGGAGGTATGAACTCAATAATATATGGGCAATCAGGATGCTCAAAAAATCTTTCTGGTTTAATTTTAAATCCGAGTTCAGACATCGCAGCAGCAACTTCTTTTGGTTTATCTTCAACAGCAGAAGTCACAAAATCAAGATCAAGAGACTGATATTTATTGCTTGAAAAAATAGTAACACAAGCTCCACCAGTTAAAACCGCATCAACTTCGTGTTTCTTAAGAGATGAGTTTACAAGACCAGCTAATTCTTTGAGGCTTATTTTCTTTAAGGATTTTTTCACAAAGGCTTGCCAGCGCGGCGTGGACGAAGTCTAGGGGTATAATATTTTTCCTTCTCTTTTTTAGGAATAAATTCAAGAGCACGCGAAAGCAGTTTTTTGAGCTCTTTTATAAACGGATACCTGGGATTAAATGAATACAATCTTGTTCTCCCCCTGAGTCGGCTGACGACCACCCCTCCTTTCTCCAACTTTTTTAATTGATTTTGTATAGGTGACAAACTAATTTTGAATATAGAAGTAAGATCACGAGCGTATATGTCCTTTCTAACTAAGAGAGAGATTAGTATTTTTTCCTTTATTTTACTATCTAGGACAGCTTCCAACATATAAATATTTTACCATAACGCTAAAAACTGTCAACGACCTATATTTTAGGTCATATGACCTACGTTTTAGGTCATTAAGATATTCGGTAAATTAAAGAACTCTCGCCAACCGCTCTGAATCAGCGATGTTCATCTTTATCCGCCGTAGTTCGCCGCACTTGTCTGCCGAAGGCAGAGGCGAACGAAGGAGGATGGCAGCCTGCCCTGAGCGATCCCGAGAGAGCAAAGCGAATCGAGGGAGAGTCGAAGGAGCCGTAGGTTTTGATGAAGTATTTTTTCATAGGGAATAACCGTCGCGGGCTTGGTCTTTTGTGTTAATACGAGCATCTATCGAACTTTTTAGCATGAATTATCTAATCTTTTTCAAAAATTTTATTAAATAGCTTAAAAACTCTATTTAAATCGAAAGCTTCACCAATTCGTATTACAGGTATCAGATCTGTTGCTATTTGATGCTGAAGATCCTCAATCTCTTTCTCGTTTAAACCAAAGTTAAATTTATAACCACCCTTATAATCTTCTCCTTTAAGCTTCTTTTTAAATAGATCTAAAAAATGTTTGTCATGAAAATTAAATTTATTCTTTACTATCCACCATAGATCGTAATAGTCACGGATCGCTTTATCTTTTCGAGTTATTGCCGCTTTTAGCTTTTCCGCAACAGCTTCTTTTAATGATAATGACAATATTTTATTCCTGGGAAGCAAATCCTTTCCATTGAATGGATCTCTATAAAAATGTTGAATTGCATTATAGACAGGCTTATCGATCGGCCTCTGCCTCAAAGAAACCTCAATTTTTATCCTCTCATCTTTCCCACTAATAAAGGATGGGTACAGCACCTCAAAAACATATTGAGTAGAATTATTGAATCCCTGCCCTTTCGGGTCAACACTTTTGAGCCCAAGATAGTCTATAAAAGCTGGCATGCTTTCTCTTATAGGAAAAATCGCCCTTGACCTTTGAGAACGTGAGGTCAATTCCTTATCGCTCAAATATGAAAAATCAAGGTCCTCGCTCAAACGATGATAATTAAGATGTATTTTATTGAGAAGCGTACCACCCTTAAAAACAAGTTTGTCGCTCAAATGGTCGTGGAGATCATTTAGAATATTCGTCAAATAATAATCTTTCTCTAATATTTCCATTCTAAACTTATGTTCAGCAACTATCCCAGGCAATATTTTTGCTAGTTGTTCTTTATCCATTAATAATAATTCTCCATCTATCATTTAATTCGCCTCTTTTTGGATGATCTTTATAAAGAGGAGAATATCCTTTCTTTCCAACCTTTATTCCTTTTAATAGCTTTTTATTGACACCTAATTGCTCCAATAAATATCCAATCCGCCTACGAATAATTTGAACAGGATATCTAGATAGATATTCTATAAAAATGTTCTTATCAATTAAATTTAATTGATTTTGTAATATTTGAAAAGATCTTTTAATATCATAAAATTCAAACACATCAATTATTGCTCTTTCCTTTTTGGAAAAGACAACATCCTCTTTGCTTATTTTCCGTTTTTCTAAGCCGTAGAATCGATTCGATAAAACCTTTTTTAACTTATACCTAACACCAAATATTATTTTCGTTAGTGAATATTTGCTATTAACTATGTAAATCATTTGAGCTACTTGATCGGTAAACCCATATGAATTAAATACTGAAGCATATCCAATATAATAATCAGCTTTTCGAGCTAGCGCCTTGGCTACGAGATATTCATTAACAGCCCATTTCCCATGGGGTGCTTTCATTGGTATAAGAATATATATGTTTTTAATAACCTTCTTTAATCTTCGTTTTTCAAGCATTTTCTTTATTAAATAATTTGCCATTCTTTTGTTCTTACAAAATGAAGTTATTTCGTTCCGGGTATATATTTCCCTTCCCTCATATTCGAGTCTTGCTAATAATTCTATTTCTTTCTCAGATAATGTTGTTATTTTCATTTCATTATTCCACCTTTATTAGGGTATTTTGATAAACTATAAATAGTGTACTTTATAGCATACAATTTGTCAAATAGCATATTATTATCAATGATTCGGCCGCGGCGGGCAAGGACTCGTACAGCGAAAAGAAAGAGCCCTTCGTCGATGCTCAGGGTAAACTAGACGTCGTTGCAAAAAAAAGAAATTTTAGGGCTGCTTTTTAAAAAAATTATGATCAAGAAGGGGCATTAAGAAGCCCAGCAAGGCTGGTACAGTAGGAGAAAAAACGATGGTCTGAGATTTTGCCCAAGATCGCAGCTGCCAAATATTAGTAAAGCAAATTACTTCTTTCAGTTTTATCTTCTATTTAAGCAACGCTGTACACCCAGCTAATGTAAATCCGAACATCTTCAACAATCCCTCTCCGGCAAGCATATCGGCAGTAACCGTATCAGCCGAAAGATCGTAAAAACCCCAGCCAACCATTTCTACGTATACGCCAAGGTCAGCATACGCATCTTCTATTGCTCCATTGACGGGCGGTGTTGCGGCTTTAACGATTGCATCTGTAATTTTATAATTAGTTGCCTGATCCTTTGGTAGTGGCATACGCACTTTCATATCCAAGTCCGATGGAAGAATATCTGGGGGGTTCTTACATACATCATAACCAAACATTTCTTTCGCAGCTGCTCTAGCATGCTCAGCCGTTGCAAATTCCCTTCTAGATGTAAAATCAATATCAGGCGGACATATACCTAATTTTTTTGAGGTTCCCCGAGCTCGTCGAGGAGTTGACATCTATTTCGATAAAAAGTAAAATTACCCGTATAATCTCAAATTTTAAAAGGGGGAGAAGCCATGAAACGTTATCACTTAAGTCTGATTGCCATTTTTGTCTTACTATCACTATTCGGCTATGGCTGTTCATCGACAACCGGTTCCTCAACGACCATCACTTCCGCAAAAGATGTTGCTGAAATTGTAGCAATTTCTGCCGGCGGTCTGGCACAGGCTGGGAGCAACGCGACTCCTGGTTTCGCTTTAGGGGCTGCACTGCAAGCGTCAGTTATTCAATACGGTATTCCCGGTTTTACCTTTGACTCGTCTAGCGGCGCGTGGACAGGGACAACACAATTCGGAGCCACGCCTTCTTTGAAGTTTTACATTAAATCAACTGGAGACTTAATTACAGTCGATGTCACAAACCCCAACAATTATACTTCACCCGAGAATCAGCTCTTTGGCGTCACACCACCAGGCCAGACTAGCACTGGCGTTCAAATGGAAGTCACTGTCAGCGTTAATGAAACTTTTACTGCCGGCTACACCATATTGACAACCGTGGTCACTGGAAAACTCGACGCCGACGCAGATAATACCAGCGTCAACGCCTCTCGTTTCTACAGCGGGACCTCAGGAACAGTTACAGGAGACTTTGGAACCATTAATATATCAGCAATTACATTGGTGGCTGCGGATCTAGGAGCTACCGTCACAGGAAGTTATACCTTTACCGCTCTCATTGATGGAACAACCTATACAGGAACGGCCCAATTTGATCAAGGTGGCTGCAATGGAGCCACAATCAAAGATGCCGATGGAAATATTCTAGGAACAGCTCTAATCAACACTGAGGGCCAACTCGTTTTTACTGATGCCGCGACGGATGTAGAAAGCATTATTGACAGAATAGAAAGCTGATTTACTTTGGTATATTTCCAACCAGAGGTCAACCGTAGGTTTTAATGACGTATTTACGTGGCATTCTTTCCCCAATTACACAGACAATACAGCTAAAATTTCTTCTTCATCCAATTCTTTCAGTGTCTTAAGTATGTTAGCTTGCCATTTTTTAGACATCGTTGACAATATTCTTTTAATTTTATCCGGCTTCTCATGTTTTATAACATGATGTAATAACATAAGTGCTTGATCCCTATCTTTAGCAGCTTTTTCTTTTTTAGTTCTTCTGCCTTGGATAATTAGCTTGTGTAAAGCATAAGCAATCGGGTGTGGTAATTTAACTCTTATCCCATCAACACTAATTTCAATGATATTTTTAGCCAAAAAATCTAAATATCTTAGGGGTTGTGCATTCATGCCGATCTGAGGTAAGGGGTATGGTTCATCTGATCCCTTCCCCCGTTCAGGCACCAAGAATTCAACAATCAAATCTGGGTGTCCCAACCTCAAATATCCTTTTGAACCAATAAACTCGGGCACAAAACCTAGATCACTCAATATGTCGGGAACATCTGTCTTCTTCTTGATTTTTGGAGGTAAAGGAACAAGAAAATCAATATCTCGTGTTCTGATTAAAGGAACAACATAAACACCATAAAAATATTCTTTATAAAAATAAAGACACCAGCTGCCGATAAGGATAATATCCTTTAATATGCCAGCTTTTGCAAAACGGTGCAAAACTTCTAAACACAGTTTATATTTCTTCTTTTCCACGCAAAGTACCTTTTAAATATTTGATCTGTTTTTTGACTCTGGATAATAACCCTCTATATTTAGCACGCATTTTTTTAGCCTTTTCGTATTTTTTCTTTTCCTCATTGGAAACCTTACCCTTATAAAGATATTTAACCTTTCCTCCTATCCTCTTTGCTAAATAATAATACCTATGGCCCTTGATTACCCTTGAAACCAATGCCCCCTGTGGCAATTCCTTGAGCGCTTTTTCATATGCCTTCTTAAGTCCCCGTGAATTTCCCAACTCTTCTCTCAAAACACTTTTTATAACCATAATAACACCTCAGTTACCCAACATTATTGCATAAAGCATACATTGTTGGGTAACTCCTGTCAACAACTAGTTACCCAACACATTGAAGAGAAACACATATTGTATGGTAACTAATAATAGTTAACGACCTACGTTTTAGGTCATATGACCTATATTTTAGGTTATGGAGATTCCCCAGCCATTCGCTCTGAATCAGCAATGTTCATTTGGCAACCTGCCCTGAGCTTGCTTGCCCTGAGTTCCACCGAAGGGTCGAAGGGTCGAAGGGCCTTTATCATGGGGCGGGGTTTTTAAAAACCAAATTACCTGCGCCTCCGCCTGCGCCTTTTCATATCCCGCAGACTCCAAAACCCCAGCCAACCGCTCGGAATCAGCAATGTTCATCTGACAACCATAGGTCTTTATATAATATTTATTCATTTATATGGCCCTGAGCTTGGTTCCCCCGAGCCTTGTCGAGGGGTTTACCTCTTTAGATTGTTTTCCCTTTTAGAAAACCTTCGACTGCTTGAACAGTTTTATAATAATGCGGGAACATTCTCATGAATATAAAAACCTGGTCTCGTGTAAGGGTGGGAAGATTGTTTTGCGGATGTCCAATATCATTTCTCTCTCTCCTTATTAGATCGAAAACTCCTAATAAAGTAATTATAGTATCTTCAGGTAATGCTCTTCGGTTTTTCTTCATAAATACTTCGATCTTATCGCGAACAAAAGTAAATTTAGCTATCATCGAATTTGCTTTCATTGTTTTACTAAATTTGCTTTTTTCTTTGGGGTTCCCCAATGAATTCGAAACAACATCGCACAGGTTAAGAAAAACAACTTCGGAGGCTACACCCAAGATCAAGGCCGAGGCTAATAAACACCCCGCAGTGAAACACCTAAGACTTTCTTCTACATATGCAAAAACAACCGGATCAGGGTTAGTAATAACTAAGCTAAAATTTACAAGATAATTTGCAGGATCATGGGGGGAGAATCGATCCTCCTTTACAACCTTTTCCCCGTATTCTGTTAATCTAAAAAAGGGAAGATTTGGATTAGCAGTATTTAGTCCAGGAGTTATAACTCTTTGAATAATTAATTCCCAAAATATTTCATGAACAAGAAGCAAAAATCTTGTCCTTGCCAAGCCCACATTATTAACAAACTCAACCTTATCCTTAAACATATTTGTCTCTCTTGGAATCTGAGTGATCTCCCCCTCTCTTAGCATGCCAAGCAAAACCACTCTAACTATTTCGGAAGCGGCGCTTTCTTCATGGGAAAACTTTATTTTTTCCATTTTAATTTCACCAGCTTGTCCCTTTCTTTTTTATATGATCTATTATTTAAGACATCAAGATAATCAGCTACCTCTAATACACCCAGCCAACCGCTCGGAATCAGCGATGTTCATCTTTATCCGCCGTAGTTCGCCGCACTTGTCTGCCGAAGGCAGAGGCGAACGAAGGAGGATGGCAACCGTAGGTTTTGATATAATATTTATTCATTTATATGGCCTCGAGCCTGGTTCCCCCGAGCAAAGCCGAGGGGTCGAGAGGCCGTAGGTTTTGATGAAATATTTTCCCATTTTTTTCTTTACATCGTATTCTCAGAAACTTGTTTTAGATCTTCAATGAAAAATTTAGGTGAACTGCCCTGTAGACATCTATCTAAGAAAAAGCTATCAACCGCTGAAACTGAGTGGGAAACAACTCCCCCGACTACCGGATTTGCGAAACTTGCTACACCAATAATAGTAGTTAATATATACCGAACTATTCTAGCTGGCATCGCACTAATTACAGGCTCCTGCTTTAGAAGACCAATATATTCCTTTGCAATAGCCTTAATATCTCCTCTACAATGTTCGTGAAACCATTTCCTAAATGCAACTCCATTTTTCGAATCTCTAATTTTTACTAGTTTTTCCATTTTAATGCTTTTACCCAGCACCGCTTCGCCAACATCTGGGATACCGGCAATTTCTTTTAAATGCATAAATGATGTAGCAGGCTGAAAATCTTTAAGGCATCTTTCTTTTTTTGCCTTAAGAAGATGGCCAACAGGACTTACTGTTGCAAGATCATCATAGCCTCCGGTACACATAAGGAAAAGTTCTAAATTGACATTAGACAAGAGCATTACTGTATCAATCTCATCCCCCTTCCATGAATCGGCATCTGGTCCTCCATAGATACGAAGTTGATCGGATTGAATCCCTGTTAGATTATCCATATCTTTATTTCTTAACGCAAAACGATTGCGGAGATACTCACTATTTAGAACATCCATATAAGTTTCGTGCCTAATTTTTTCCTCAAGGTTAGAAGCATTAAATTCAAACGTCGCTTCTAATACGAGTTTGTCAATATTTGGATCCTTTGGTTTCTCATTAAGGCCTTTAATGGACCATGCAAGAGCTTCGTCAACAGGCGCGCAAAACGGTGACATTTCCACCTTATCATGCTTATAAACCATATACGACTTAATGCCACCACCATTCCCAACATAGGAAAAAGCCCCTTTAACTCGTGCAAACTTCAAAATATCAGCATGTAATAGATCTAAAACGGCCCTTTCTCCTAACACCCCTAAAAGAATAGATAAAGACATAAAATCTTGAGTGGGGACTACAACTTCGTCATAAAGCATAATACTTTCAATAAATGACTTGAAAGCCGGTCTCCCTCTAGATAGAAATTTCTGATATCGGCTATTTGGATTATCAAAATTAAACAGCGCCCACATATTTGAAGCCAATATCCTTTTATTCTCACTCTTATTGGGTTTTTTTATAATCATAATAAATTTCTTGCTCCAGAAAAATCCTTAAAATTAAATACTCCACAACAAATCACCCATCTTAGTACAATAGATTATTAATTATATCAATTATTGACGGAAAATTACATAAGCGAGCTTGACAGTTTTTGTCAATTTAGCCGCGGCTGGCGAAGCCCGCAACAAAGCAAAAGGCTTCTGGACTCGTACAGCGAAAAGAAAGAACCCTTCGTCGATGCTCAGGGTGAACTAGACGCCACCATTCCTGCCTGCCAGCAGGTAAGACATAAATTAATAACCATTTATGATCGGTGATTCGGAAAAATAAGGCTATTTTATGCCAAATTTTGCAAAAAAACCCAGCAAATAATTAAAAAAGTTAATACTATAGGGAGGGTGTAAGCCTGTCTCCAGAACCAAGAGGAGGTGAAAAAAATGAACCATGAAAGGATATTCTATCAAGGACGCAGCTATTGGTTATTTAAAAAAGCTCTTGAAGCATTTCTCGGAACCAAGGTTGTCACCTATAGTGTTAACTATGATGTTCCTATAATATTAGCAGTGAAGACTGCTGATAATAGGATCATCAATGTTGCTTTAAAGGGCGACAATCTTTTTGAAGTAGTCTAAAAAAGTGTCGGAGATAAGCTGGAGGGGGCTTTCTGCCTCCTCCAGCAAAGATTATGGGCTCAAAATCAAGCGAAAAAATGCTAGAATGGAAAAGATGGGGAGCAATTACAATGGATGAAAAGAATATTGACCTCGACAGAAAAAAGAACAGATAATATAATAACCAATACAAAGAGAAAAAACATATCTCCTGATAACACCATGATTGATACACTGAGCCCTAAGAAAAGAAGCTGGAATATGGCAAGGATAAAATCTTCAGACACAAAACCTGAAATCCTTGTCAGATCATTACTTTCAAGAATGGGCCATAGATTTCATAAAAACAGGAAAGATTTGCCCGGGAATCCTGACATTGTCTTGCCAAAATACAAAATAGCAATATTTGTTCATGGTTGCTTTTGGCATAAACACAAAGGTTGCAAATCATCAAACATTCCAAAAACAAATGTTGAATTCTGGAAAAATAAACTAAATGCAAACGTTAAGAGAGACAAAACAGCTAAAAGGTCTTTAAATAGAAAAGGGTGGAAATACATAACGATTTGGGAATGCAAACTTGACAACATGAATAAGCTAAAAACGAGACTGCGAAAACTGCTGAAAAGGAAAAAATTAAAATAGCTGGTTGATGATCGCCCTGGTAATATGCCACATAACAACTGGTGGAACTGCATTTCCTATTTGCCTATATGCATCCGCCTCACTACCGGAAAAAACGAAAGTATCCGGGAAAGATTGAATCCTTGCCGCCTCACGAGGAGAAAACCTTCTATATAACTCTTTTTTTCTGTCAACTAAAAGAACCGGATCGCGAGAATTTAAACTAACCTTTGCTAAATGACTAGTGATAGTTAGACATTGACCATTCAGGTCCTGTGCTAGCGCTCTTTTCATGTTGGGCTTGGCTTTCTTTACTCCTTCAACAGCTTTTTTAGAAAAATAATATTTCGGATCTGATGGAACAAGGGATTCAATAACAGAAGCCAGTTTAACCTTGGGAATACTATTTTTGCTTCTTAGGCTTTGTGTTGGCAAACTAAAAGCAAAAGACTTACGCATACTGTTTTTAACCCCCACCATTATCAAGCGCTGTCTCCGCTGAGGAATTCCATAGTCACTGGAATCAATTAATTTTGCGACAGCTCTATAGCCCAATCTCTCAAAAGCTTCCTTGGCTAGTTGAAAATATTTTCCTTTCGAAAGCGTATAGAATCCTTTTACGTTTTCTGCAACGAACACCATTGGCCGAATCTGATCAATCACATTTGCCATTTGCCAAAACAGCTGACGATCCTTATTGTCTGGGGACTTAGTAGGATTAACAGTAGAAAAAGGCTGGCAAGGAAATCCGCCTATTACTATTTCGGCACATCCTCTCGAAAAAGATAAATTATTTATATCTTCAACGATCGCTTTTTCCGAAAAGTTCATATTGTACGTTGCAATCGCTTTATGATCAATATCAGAAGCATGAGTGATACAAATATTCAAATCGTGGTATTTCCTGTTTAAATAATCAAATCCCCCTATCAACCCTAGGTCCGCACCACCACAACCGCAAAATAAAGATACCGCTCTTATACTACTGCGTTTTTTGCCTTTCATCCCATTAACACTCCTGCCTTCAATGTAAAATCAACGCGATATTTCTCTGGAACAGCGCTTAATATGCCTTTTTCATTTTTTGATACTGGATCATTAATAACAAATAAAACAATTTTTGTCGGAGTAAAATACACTCTGTAAAGAGAAAAGGAATCTCTATGCTGATCCGCAGCAATCCATTCGTTTCTAGTAAGCATAATAACATCACTCCACGAACTATCTGAAGGATCAGGAACGGTTGTTCTTTTTGTTGATTTAACTTCTATATAAAGCGAATGATCTGATCTACTGCTATTATCCGCCCTAACAGATTGTATATCAAACCCTAATCCTTTCGTCTTGCCGAGCAGCAAAACTCTATTATTTAGTCTAGGATTAAATTCCCCCACTCTTTTCTTCTCATACTTAAAAACATATATTTCACCCTCATCTCCAAGTGCTGTTGTATCAATCCCCTCAACCAAATCATACCCTTTCTTTTTAAGACCCTTTAAATCATAGGAAAACGCTTTTAATGTTGTGTTAAAAACAGAAACCGTAGACTTGTTTATCTCTGAATAATATCCTTGCCATTCTCTATACATCTTTTTTCTTCCGTCAGTTGAATCTAAATCATAATCAGCCGGGTTAAACTGCAACGGCTTGTCCCAAAAAGAGGAAATCAAATCAATTGCAGGTTGTTCCTGCTTATTCAATATCAAATTCCCCTGCTGAATCACTATCAAATTTGCAAGTTCAAGATAATTTAAGGTTTCCCTAATATGCTGGTTTGCTCTCGAACCCGAGGATAACCTTTTCTGGATGCCTTTCTTTCTACGTTCAATTATCGTTTTTAATATTTGCCCCGGTGATACCTTCCCCTGAAGAACCTCAAGTGCATTTAAGACATAATAACCAACTTCCTGCATATTAATAATTACCTTGTTTGCATCGGCATCCTTTAATAACTCTAGCAAGTATGAGCACTGGTTTATGTGAATATTATTGTTAACATCACTTAATATTTTATTGATCTTATCCATACCACTTGGTAACTGTAGCTTGAAACACATATTCTTAAAGAATGCAGGCTGATCGTTATCGCTTAATAACTGGTTTGTTCGTTCAGAAGATAGCACAGTGTCTTTTTCATTAACATAATACATCCCAAATAATTTACCTGCAATTTCAGTTCTATGATTATCCAATGTCTTTTTTGACGCAGAAGGCAAAATACGAGAGAGTTCACGATTAAATAATTCTCTGAACCTCTCCTGATCGCATGGACAAATGCTTTCAATAATATGAGCATAATATGGTAACAAGTTATCCATATCATTCTTTGATTTGCCTCGTATAATGGTGCACCTGTATTGCTTTTCTGGATTAAATGTCATTTATGGCCTCCTTGACAGACATGGCGATCTTCTGAGCCAGTAAAGGTGGAACAGCATTACCAACCTGTTTAAATTGGCTTGTTTTATTACCATAAAAACGAAACCTGTCCGGAAAAGACTGAATACGCGCACATTCCCTAACCGTGGGTACTCTGTTTGCTTTATAGTGAAAATGATGATTGTGACCAGCATCAATAGTAAAACATGGTTTTCTGCTGTCCATTCTTGTCCACGCAATGTTCACTTTTCGGGTTTTCTGGAGATGCCCGGGAAGGTCTTTATAATTTCCACCATCCGGCACCAATCTGATAATATCAATAGTTTGCTCCTTATGCTCAACGGCCCAGTGATTATAAAGATGCAACGATTTCTCTCTCATTTTTTTTTGATATTGATTTTGCGGTGGTTTTGAATACTTTAACACGTCACCTCCCGCAGTACCATTAAGAAGAGGAAGATCAGACAAGGCTTCTCTGGTAGTTATAGGCTTATTAATTGTAGTTACACGGGGAATACTTAAATTATTTTTACCTTTAATTCCGACAAAGAATGTTCTCTTTCTCTTCTGAGGAACTCCATAGTGTGAGGCTAAAAGAGTGAAAACGGACATTTTATATCCGAGCTTGTCGAAATCATCAACTATCTGCCTTGCAATTATCCCATCATAAATTGATAAAATAGTTGGGACATTTTCCATAACCAATGCAGTGGGTTTGAAATATGCAAGGAGTCTAAGGTATGCTCTATAAAGAGAATTTCTAGGGTCATCTTTTAGCCTTTTTCCCGCAATAGAAAATCCCTGGCATGGAGGACCACCAATTATTAGGTCGATTTTCCGCCTCAACAGCTTTCGTAAGAAAGTGCTGTTTTGATCGCTTTCAGTAGACAAGTCCTGTTTTATTGCGATTGCTTCGGGAAAATTTTTTGAGTATGTTTCCAGCGCGAATGGATCATTATCTATTCCGGAAACAATTTCATATCCAGCCTTTCTGAAGCCTTCGGAGAATCCGCCGGCACCACAAAATAAATCAAGAACACGATAATTTTTATTACTCATAATATTACTTCCAGATACAAAAAAACCTCCACCTCAATAGGCGAAGGTTTTACTTTTTTTACGTCCAGGTTCCCCCTCTAAACACAGGACCATACTCGAACTAAATATTATTTTATAACGCTCCATATAAATGTCAAGGCCTTGTTTGACTTAAGGGCTTCCCCAATCAAAAGCCTATCATTTATAATTGTCTTGCTCAATATAATTCGAGTCCGGGGCGGGGTTTTAAAAAATCATTTTCCTACGCTTGTTTGGCTACGGAGAACAAAGGACCAAACCACACCTTTTGTCAATTTTCGTGGGCAAATAGCGGAATACTTAACTTTTCTTCACCCTGCCCGCCTACTCCGGCATCTGGCAGAGATTAATCTTTATTTCTTCTTTTGCCTGGCTAATTTGGTTTTTTGAGGGGCTTGCCCTGAGCGGAGCGCAGCAGAGTCGAAGGGCTTGCCCTGAGTTCCACCGAAGGGCCGAGGGGCAAGGGCTTTATGGCTTGCTCCGCTGCGGGCTAAACTCGGTCAGCTACATCTTTAGATATTGTTCTTTAAAATTCACTCTCTTGGTTTCTATACCATATTTGGTAAATTTATAGCGCATATATGCGGACATTTTCTCTTCATGCGTTGAGATAAATATTTGTCGATCACTAAATTCATTCCTTAACAATTCGACCATGCTCGCGAGATTTAATTCATCAAGCGTCTGAACCGGATCATCGATAAATAAAAGTTTATTTTTGGAATATTGTTTGTTCAGAGTCAAGGTGAAGGCTATTATTAATACTGCAAGTTGTCCAGAACTCATCGTAAAAATAGCATCGTGCTTTTTCTTGGGATCAACCAAAAAGCGTATCCCATCCTCTTCCAGGATAAATAACCCCATGCCTCCTTGGCAATCCTGAATAATTCGGCCAGAATAGATATGAAACAATATTTCAATCTCTCTTATAATTTTTTGCTGATAACCGCCCAACGAAGCCTCGTATATTTCTTTTAATTTTGTTAACTTTTCTTTTAATGCTTCTGCGTTACTAAATTGCTTGCTCAACTTATAATGTTCCTCTTGCTTGGATTTCAGTTCTCCACTTTGATAAGCAGAATACAACCATTCTATATATCTCTTCTTTTTTTCTATATCCTCCCGCGTGATCTTATGGACATTTTCTTCGTTCTCATTAAAATATTTTATATAAATGTCTGCGTAATATAGCTTTACCCTCTCCGGATCAATAAGATGCTTTTTGTTTTCTATCTCAGCAATGAGAGAACCCAATTTTGAACTAACTGCATCAGCTCGATCATTTGTCATATAATTATTCAAACGAATACCCTCGGATTCAATTTCGTTAAATAGTTTCCGAAGCTCCCCCTTGTTTCTGGCCGCCCTTTTTAACTCTTCTACATATTTCCCATCCACTTGATTTACAGCCAAATACGAAGCGAATGTCTTGCCTATCGTTTTTATGTATTCATTCTCGAACTGACTCAAATAAGAAGATAACTCTTGACCGGATTTTCTTGCGAGATCATCGAATTTCTTTTCCTGCATTTGAAGTTTCGACCTTAATTCCGACGAAGATTCCCATTCATAGCCACACAGCGGGCACTCTTTCGCGCCCCCCCTGATCTGCTCATAACGATTGAATTTTTTTACAAAAGATATTCGGGACTCTTTCAGAGAAGTTGCGGCCTCGGAAAAAGAACTCATGGTTTTATGTAGTTCTAATATTTTCGCTTTTAAAACTGAATAGCTACGAACATCAATCTTCTCTGTCAATAAGGAGGACAAACCACCCAAGTCAATTTTCCCATTAACAATAGCGTTTAATGCTCCTTTATCAATCTCAATTAGATAATTTTTAATCGCTTCTTGGTTAGCCTGTTTTTCCACGTAATCGTTGACCTTTTCAACATCCTTATAATATAAAATAATCTGAGTAAGCTGATCCCTCCTTGCAAGATAGCTATCGAGTATTTTATTTTTATTTATTTTCTTAAACTCATTAAAATTTGCTACAAATTGCTTGATCCTTTCTAATATGCCATCTCCCCCAACATAATTAGCATATTCGCCTGATTTAAATTCAATCTTTGGCTCATCCCAAGCATACATTCTCCAGTTCATTAGCCTAAAATAGCCGCACTCGCGCGATTCACCAGAAATTGACTTCTTAAGATTTGCTATTTCACTGCTAATATTCTCAAGATGACCACGCTGTCTTTGTCCACATAACTCGCCCATTTTTTTTATTCCGCTCTTTATCTTTTCAATTTTCGCTTGAAATTCGATAGTATTAAATAAATAGTCAATAGAATCTTTACGTTCTTTATCAGAACTCTTTAATAGAAAAATATTCTCTTCCTGTTCTATGTAATGAAGAAATCTAAAATTTTCACGATAATTATTTCCTAAAAGCTCTGCGAGATATTTTTCCTCATCGGGGATCAAAGGCCCATCATTGTCATCAAAGTTTTTCAATTTATACATTGGTATTTTTAAATCAGAAATTCTTTTCTTATTAATTTCGCTCCTTTTACCCTTTCGCATAAGCGACATTTTTTGATCCTTAATCTCCAGCTCAATTTTGATAATTAAATCATTATTGTTTCTATTGTATGGGATTGGATTATCCCCATAACTCTTTCGCCTGTCCGTAACAACCTTTTCCCATTCATCATAACGGCGAATTTTCCCCGTTAGGAACAATTCAATTGCATCATAAAATGAAGTTTTTCCAAATCCATTTGGACCATCAAAAACAATAAAGTTTGCCCCATCAAAACTCTCAATTATGCATGTAAAGAGTCTAAAGTTCTCAATTTTGACTCTGCAAATCTTAATCTTAGTCATCTAATCCTCCCACCCCGGTTTGCAAGGCGTTAAATAACTTTTGAGCTTCAATATCTTTTGGGTCATTAGGATCATTTTTGAAGAAAGCTTCTAATATTTTCATAGCACTATTGTTAAAAGATAAGATTTCAGCACCTTTCAGGGCAGCTTCATTTTGTAAAAATAAAGATTGAAGCCCTTCCGATTCAGCAATTCGTATTTGTACAAAAGGCACCTTAATTGCAATACGATACAACAATGAATACCACTTCAAAGTAAATGGATCATCTCTGTATTGGTCAAATATTTCTTTTGAGATTAGGCTTTTTTCGATATACTCAACGCTATTCTTATCACCAATTTTCTTTTTTAACTGAACCAGTTCATCCCTCGAATACCCAAGCATATATTTCTTAAAATAATATTGATTTTCTTCCACTTCCATTTTCTTCTTTTTAAATATCTCATGATCAAGCTTTCCATCAGTTTCCCACAAAACCAACATCGACAGGTTTTTGTCCAGGGCTGGATCCGAGCATAATGCTTTGCACTCCCTAGAATAAATCTCCTGTTTATCCAAGATAATATCTGGATCCTCTTTAATAACCACCCAATATTCCCGTCCAGATTTTTCCCAAAAAAAGCCATTGCTATTCAATGGCTTTCCCTTAAATCCATAGTGTCCGAATAGCACATTAATTATATCAAACATTAATTTCCTCCCTTACGTTTTCCAATTTCTCCAACGATACTTTTTTCCAATTTACAATTCGTTTATCTTCTTTTGGAATTTCTTCCCCCTCGAAAGATATAATACTAGGAACCTCATCTAAAATCGAATCGACCTTCATGCCGGCCGTAATTAAACAATCCCTTTCAAACATAAGCCCAATGTCTACGTCTAAAGCATTTTTAACAATCCTAGTGCATATAGTCGATTCGTGCCCTGGTGGATGCAATATTGTCGTCGGATAAAACACCTTTTGGGTACCGACTCTCCACATAATAGTATTTTTATCCTTATCAAAGGACGTTTCTCTTAATTCATTCAAAATTTCAAAGAATACATCACGAATCTCGTCATGTATAGGTGTATTGTCCTTGTAGTCCTGCAATGTAATAAATTTTACATTGCGATGCGGCGTAATATTTTGAATGAATGATACAAGGCTATCATCATCGAGATTTTGTATAACGCACATATAATTTATCAACTTTATTTGGGCATCTGGCTTATCTACCCCACTCATATATTCCGCAAAATATTTTCTCAAGTTCTGACGCGTCAGATACAAGAAGTATTCATCTTGATTTTCTAGATCATTGAGATCCTTTTCTAAGATTGCCACCAGCTCGGATAAGTCTATTTTATTCCTGGCTGCTACAATTGCCATGCTATCCGGGGATCGCTGTCCTTCAGCATGAATACTTAATACTTTTTTTTGTATTACTTCGCACAGAAAGACGTTTGCTTTATTCAAATAGTCGGGATTGGTCCGCCACCTTTTCTCTTCATCAAGAGAATACGCCTGAAAATATTTTGCGATTCCGCTTATGATGTTGTCATCAATGCTATCGACCGCACACTCGTAGTTGCCGCCAGAATATTTATATATTTTTACTGGCGAATATTCACTTTCGATTTCGGGCACAGTTTTACCAGTTATGTTATTTGCCAAATGAAAATAGGCTTTGCACTTGTTTTCTCGCGCTTTTCCCTGAAGATCGCCAAATGAATCCCCATATCCACTAATCGGACCTCTATCCCTTGCCTTTACCTGATGCAATGAAATAAATGTATTTTCATTTTTAATTGTAAAATCTTCCAAACTGTCAAGCTGCAAAGCATAATCACAATCTTTGTTGTCACATAAAAGCCGTAGAACATGATACAAGGCAACTTTTCCTTGATAAACAAAACCGCTCCAGCTAGGAATTGCAGTATTTGATACCGTCATACCATCATTGGGCATATCTTTATCCTTCCCCAACAAAATCATCATAGAGGTTCCCAAGCATCATTTAAGCTCCCCTTCCCCCAACTCCAACCTTTTTATCTGCGGCAGTGTAACTAAACCGCTTAAATCACCATACATTCCAACTGTATTCTTCATCACTTTTTTAAGCTGCTTTTCGCGCTCAGACCAAATTTTCTCATACGCCAGCCGCTCTTTCTTTAACCCCTCATCCATACTGGAAAAGCCCTCAATAATCGCATCTACGCGCTGCCGGAATTCTACTCCGGTCAAATAAGAATAAAGAACTTCCATTTTCTCGTTTTTGCCCACGGACATCGCTTTTTCCCGGGTTAACGCCTCCAGGTTCATCCGCAGTGCTGTGGCTAAAGCTATAGAAGTTTTAACATCACAAATCCAAATACCATCGCGAAAGACAAAACCCTTCACTCCCTCAGGCAGTGCAACAGAAACAATCACTGCTATATCCGCCTTAATGGCCCGCTGATCCTCTTTAAGCTTTTGTATCCACCCTTCGATCCAGGATTTTGTTTGTTTAACTTCCCATACAATTTGCCCGCATTGGCGGCCGGAACGATCCATAACCTTCTGGACAATATCCGCGCCTTTTACACCCTTTGGCACAGGCACGATCTCATCCTGAGGAAATTCTAAGCTCAAAATCTCCTCCAACTTTAGCTCTAAAACTTCACCTTGCGCCTGCTGTGATCCTTGTTCCAACTTACGCGCCAGTTCATCTTTTGCCTTAGTCGCATCTGTCAGTTGTTTTTTTAATTGGCCAATAACATATTGTTGGTCCTCAGCAGCTTTTTTAGCTGCTGCTTCAGCTATAGATTTTTTGGCTTCTTCCAACTGACGCAGCTTATCCAATTCAAAAGTTCGTTTTTCCTCATCAAGCTTTATTTTTTCTTTACGCAACTCGATCTCATTCTTAGTTGCCTGGACTAATTTTTCATCTTTGCTCTTCAACTGTTCTTCCAGTAAAGCTGTTTTCGCTTTCTGTTCGCTCTCAGCTTCAATCCTAGCCTCTTTGACTATCTTTGAAGTTAGTTCTTTTTCTCTGGTCTTTTGTTTAACTTCAAATTCCTTTTTAACTTTTTCTTCTATATCGTGCGTTAAAACATCATCAATAGAAATTATTTCTCCACATTTTGGACATTTAATTGTTTGTTGAGCCATTGTTACACCTCATTAAAATGATACACCTCGACAGAGCTCGACGCAAGTCGCGCAGAGCGCCGCATTCCTCCCATTTCTCAACCCCAACACATATGCTAAAATAAAAGCATAATGAAAAAAATCAGTCTTCTTTTGCCTGGCTAATTTGGTTTTTTGAGGGTGATTAAAGGGTCAAGTCACTTCTCCGTGCGAACCTCAACCTGCTATTATTAGATCCAACAAATCTTTTGCTAAGTCCAAGCCTAATTAGGCGCAGTAAAAATTGACATAGAAAACAAAAAAATATACAATGAAACTATGAGAAACAGCTATAAATACTGGCTATTTCCCTTGATCCTTGCCTCAATTCTGCTTGTCAACGGATGCGGAATTATAAATCTGCTGGCAGGAGAAACACCTCCAAAGTTAACATATTCCTTAGTAGCTGAATGGGGTGGATATGGCAATGAAGCAGGTAAATTTTTGTACCCCTATGCTATTGCCATCAGTAATACAAATAATGTCTTTGTGCTTGATCTCAGTAAGAATTCTATTGAAAAGTTTAACAGTAATGGAGAGTTCATTTCATCAACTGCCTATACAAGAGATTGGACCACTGGTGTTTATTCCGGCGTAGCCATGGCAGTTGATCCCCTGGAAAATATTTTTATCGTTGATAGATCTTTGGGCTACTGTAAGATAAAAAAGCTTGATAAAAATGGCAACCTACTTTCTTCTTGGGGAGATTATGGAACAGGGGAAGCAGAACTATATTATATTGTCGCTATAGCTATTCAAGATAATAAAGTTTACTTAACAGATAGCTTCTCATCTAGGGTGCAAATATTTGATGTTTCTGGCAACCATATTTTAACGTGGGGCAAACAAGGAAGCAATGAAGGAGAAATGACTTACCCTAAGGGCCTTGCTGTTAACAGTAAGGGAAATGTTTATATTTGCGATAATTATAATAATCGCATTCAGATTTTTGGCAGTGAAGGAGAATTTATTTCCGCCTTTGGCCAAGTTGGCACCTTAGAAGGGGAATTTTATTATCCTACTCATATTACTATTGACCAATTAGACTGTGTCTATGTAGTTGACTATTACAATAATCGAATTCAAAAATTTGACCAGAATGGTCACTTTATGTGTGAGTGGGATGCACCAAGAGACGGCATTGCAGTTAATAGCTTAGGTGAAGTTTTTGTATTATCTAGGTATATTGAGAAAATAGAAAAATATGCTCCCAATCAATAGGAAAATATCCCGCGCAAAGCCAAATAATGTGAGGGGGTAATATCTGTTAGATTGAATCTCCAATTAGAAAGCGCTATTTGAAACATTGCATTAGTCTGCAAAGGAAAATTGACACTTAACTCATCAGTAAAATAATTTTTACATTTACCTGGCGCACATAAACTTAAGTTTTCAGCTTTAATTTTAACAAAAGTATTTCCTATAAAATTTCTTTTGTAGACTAATTTAGCATAAACTCCACTAACTTCATTTATGCTAAATGAAGCATAATTATAAAAATCATTAATTGACCTACCCTCATCCTCTAAGGTTTTATAAGGTGATTCCAACCTAATAGCAGTACTTCTATAAGTTGCTTCATTTGTTGAGTAATACAAATACCCGTTAAAATGATCACCATACTTTCGTGTTTCAATGGAAAATGTTAAATCTGGATCAGAAAACTCCCCTCTAACCCCGCTTAAATAGGCAGAGTACATTGGCGAAGTTCCAATATCTGGACCTAGGTTTCTGGCAATGGCTGCTTCACCATACCATGTTAAAAAACTTCCTAAGGGCAACTGAAAATCAAAATCAGCAATACTCTGGCTAGCACAATTTAAAGGATCATCAGCGCTATTAGAATGAAAAGAATGTTGGACTAGCGAAAGACCAAAATAGTCATTGCTCAAACGCGTCAGCGTAACATCTTCATCAAGAGTGTAGCCAAAGGCCAGCCATTTAAAATCAAGATCAAAAGAGCCGGGTGAATAATTTAACCAGGTGCCTTCCGCAGCAAGGCCGCTCAGCAACAAACCCTGGCCACTTGTCACCCTCCCCAGATCAGTTACCTGACAAAAGAAGTTTCCCTCTTCATACCTAGCAGCTAATTTTGATTTTATATTTGATCTTGTTGTATAACCGGAGCAAAGGTTGTCGTTCTCTGCCTGAAGAGTTAATTTAACAGAAAAATTATCTTGTTTTTTGTAGAAGTTAAGATTTGCTAGATAGGCGCTATGGAATTCGTGACTTGCTTGAGCAAGCGAAGTAACACTTTCGTTCCCTTCAATAATTCCTGGTATTCCCAAGCCCCAAGTCTTATATTGAACAATACCATTACCATTAATTTCAATGTCTTTGAGCGATAAGGCCTCGGCTGAAAAAATATTAAATAAACAAATTAATATAAGAGCTAATAGTGTTACTCTCATCACAACTATAAATAGTTTAACAGAAATAATGATTGATTTCAAAAAAAGCAAAGATTAATCTTTATTTCTTCTTTTGCCTGGCTAATTTGGTTTTTTGAGGGTGATTAAAGGGTCAAGTCACTTCTCCGCGAGGTAGTTCGCTCTTTAAGCCCCGACCAAAGCAGAGCGACCTTGACCCTCCTACGTCCCGACATTCGTCGGGACTTCGGCGGGCAAGCGGCAAAAAGCGAAAAAATGTTTACCCCGAGTTTATCGAGGGGCCTGTCTGCCGGTTTACATGCCGGAGGCGGGCAGGCGAACACGCGACGCACATCGATTAAAGAAAAGTGTAGACCTTCTCTATCCTCTCAATAACCTTCCAATGGCACTTAAGTCCTTTAGGAAAAGTAACAAGGTCTCCCGCCTTAATCTCGACTTCCTCCCCACCCTCTTCTGTTACAACAACTCGTCCCTTTTGAACATAGGCCATTTCAGTATCAGAATATTGCCAGTCGAATTCAGAAGGATCGCAGTCCCAGGCGGACCAGGAGGAGATTCCGAGTTTTTTTAATTGTTCAGGAGTTGGTTTTGAGATTCATGACTCCATTCAACAAACTGAAATCTATCTCGAACTTCCAGAAATACTTAAAACCAAACTTTCCCTTGCTTGACTTAGAGAGATTCTTAAGCAATCATAGTGTTAATGACTTTACAGAAAGGGTGGTGAGAGCTCAAACAAAGCTCTTTAACGGCATCTTCTCCTAGCTATCTTTCAGGGACATTCTTGTATTGGAAAATACCTTAACAAAGATTCTCATACTATTTGCTTCACAAATTGGGACAAATACAAATTCCTTATTTATCGCAGATCCTATCCCTGGACATTGATTTTTCAACCGCCCAAGAATATTAATAAGTAGCTCATAAATCTGCTCACCGGGTAATTATAACAGGAAAGAAGATACGGGATACATATTAATGTGCATGCCGTTCGCGCAAAGGAGGAATCTTTATAAAAAAAAACCGCCCAACCCCTAACGAGACTAAAAATATGCTAGAATGGCACAGCAAATGAAAAAGATTACAATCAGCTTAGCTTTTCTTTTGTTTTTTGTAAGTTATGCCTTTGCCTCCTGGTATTCCTGGGCGCAGATCTGGGGCAAGGATGAAACTCATCCAGGAAGTGCCATAAATAATATCTCACGCTCTCAGCAAGAAAAACTTTATATTCTGGCCAATGTTCTGCGCATGTCAAAAGACTTTTCTGAAATGCAGGATGCTGTTAGCCAGGGCCAGGCTTCCGGCTTTAAAGTTAATGCCCAGCTATTTGCCAACAGCTTCCCGGCGGACGAAGACAAGCAAACCTTAATCGATCAGGGAGCGGAGGCGATAAAATATGACGGCACCCCCTATTATTCCTATGGTTATTTTTGCTGTAATCAACCCGCCTGGCGTGCTTACCTAAAAGAGGCGGTTGAATTAGCGGTGGAAACCGGCGCCGACGGATTCTCTCTTATCAATGGGGACAATGAACAGGGCCGCTGTTTCTGTTCTTCCTGCGAAGCCTATTTTCGGGATTATTTAGAGAACAAATATACAGCCGCCGAAATCGCCGCTTTCGGCATTAGCGACATAGACACTTTTGATTATTCGGCTTATTTGCATAATTTAGGATATACGGATAATGATATTTATGGGGATAACGATAAAAGCAGTATCCCGCTTTTAGAAGATTATAAAACATCAAACGACCAGCTTTATCTGAGCTTCGTTAACGAATTAATAAATATCGTGAAAACCTACGGCCAGAACGATATTATCCTCTGTCTGAATAGCGAGGGGCCTTTGGAAGCCAGCAACATAAAATATTCTTCTTTTGAGGTTTATTCATTTTACACCGACTTTGATGTCCTGGGCTCTATCTTTAGTTATAAAGAAAAGAATCAAGTCATCGATTATAAACTCAACCAAGCCGTCTTCCCTACCTCGGCTTTTATCACCCAGCCGGTTGATCTCTCTCTGGGCGGTATTGTGACAAACACTTCAGATCCGGAAAAATATCTCTATGGCTGTATTGCCGAAGCCCTGGCCAACAAGGTCTCTTATTATGATGTGCATGATTTTGGGCTTTGGGATAATGTCTGGCTGGATTGGAGTATTGCTGCCAGTATAAATCTTAAAGTAAAAAACTTTCTTCAGGAATATTACCCGGCTTTTGACTACGCCAACCTGCAAAGCTACGCCAAAATCGGCGTCCTCTACTCCAGCAAGACTCAACTAAAAGCGCAGCGGGTACGACAGGTAACCGCCAAGCAATCTTTCACGGGCCTGGGCAAGGCTTTGGCAAAATCAGGTTTTCAGTTTGACGTTATTTTTAACGGTGACGGCGCATTGCGGGCTGAGACCATCAGCGCCGCGGCCCTGGATAGTTATGATGTAGTAATAATTCCCGGGACTTACGCCCTGACCAATCAGGCGCGCACCGCCCTGCTTGGTTACGCGAACGCTGGGGGAAACCTGATTGCTTATGGGGAGATGGATAGCGCCCTCTCACTCACACCGGGCGAAACTTCTTACGGTTCAGGAAAAATATATTACAATGCGACAGATGTGCCCAAGAGTTATGCCGAAACGGCCTCCGAAACCAATCGCGGCACAATTGAAAGCGATGTTAACACCTACCTATCGGGCAAAATAGTGGCCGGGATAAATCAGACGCATATTATCCCGCAGGTCTGGGAAACAGCCACGCCAAAGAGGGTCTATTTGCACCTGATCAATCATGACATCGAGAATAAAGCCACAAATCTATCAATTACACTAGAACTTCCTTCAAATTTTGGAGCAAACAAGCTCTATCTAGTATCTCCGGACCTTACTGAATCGGAAATTACCTATACAACAAGCGGGCAAAGCATTTCTTTCACTGTTGCTGAGTTAGATGTTTGGGATCTGCTCATCCTAACCTCTACTGAAGAAGCACAGGCAGCAGCGCAACGAGAAAGCATTATCAATTCTATGGCCTGCGGACCAAATCCAGCTACTTCTAATTCCAGCATTCTATATAATTTAGCTGAACCAGCAATCTTAAGCATAAAAATTTATTCAATCACCGGTGAATTAATAAAAGTTTTAACTGACACTTACACATTGGGGGACAGCGTGAGAAGCACTGCCTGGAACCTTACCAATGCCAACAACCAGGCTATCTCAAACGGGGTATACATATATATATTAGAAGCAACCGGAGAAAGCGGAAAAGTATCTCGAGAAAAGGGCAAGATAATTGTTTACCGGTAATCGGGGCTCGGGGCAAGATTATTTGTTATCCCCTTCTCTTTCGGGAACAACCTCTATATAATCAAAGCCAGGGAAGATCAAGCCCTTATTGATTTCTGTAAATGCTACGCCTTGGAAGTCAGCACAAAAGCAAGAAAAAAATATAAATACATTGGCAGCAGCTTGATGGCTTTTTGCCTGCACCTGGCGCTGCAGCGTGATTTACCCTTCTTTGAGGTCAAAACAGATATCAGCTCTCTCGATACGGATAAAGGAAGTTTCTATGAATGGCTGGGTTTTTTACGCGGCATGGATATCAATGACATGCTTGCCTTTCTTGATATCGGACGCATGCTTGTGCATCCTAAAGACAGTAAGGTTTTCTGTCTAAACGGGATCCTGGATGGTTTTACTTGGGATAAAAAACTTGTAGAATTCATTATACCCGAGATTAGAGTAGAGGCAACCAAAATCCCTTGAATTCGCGATCCTCATTGACACCAAAAGATGGGGGTGGGAGAATGGGGACAGGTTTAAAATGCAAGTTTTTTGTTTAATAACACGACAATTACCTATGAAAGGGCGACAAAATAATCTAGTTGTAATATAATATTATCTGGAGGCAGGCGTCGATTTTAGGTCCATGGCTTGTCTCCTTTTTTTATGAGAAAAGCTTAATATTATACCCCTCAATCCTAACATCCTTCGTAAAATCCTTAACACCCATTTTATTTTTTATAAAATTCAACAAATCAATTTTGCACTTAGTTCTAATACTCTTCCCCATCCCTGCCAATTTATTATGAATTTTAAGGTTGTAAGTTATTGCCCCAATCAATAAATCAACAACTTATAGAAGATCATTTCCTTTAGAGTCAACCTTACATATCCCATGCACTGCCAATCTTTTAAAATTATTATTTATACTGTCTTTGACATTGGTTTCGTAAGTTGAACCACTTGGCACAGGTGACTCATCCGCAATTACTGAGACAATTTCATTAGGGGAAATATTCCCTTTCAACAATTGAATACTGAAATCTTCATATGCTTGAAATGGGTCATTATTATAATGTTTCTTAAAATATTTGCCCTGCTTATCAATTATCATCATACAAAACTTAATTTCAGAAGCAAGAACAACAGACCTAAACAACACATCTAAGAACATTTTGTAAATTGGCAAGCTTCAGCGAAAAAAAACACGTAGAAATTGCCAAGAGTTTAGTTAAAATGGTGAGTGAATAACCTTCTAAGTTGCCCCGCCCAGCAGTTTTTCCAATCTTTCTCGACTAATAGCGCGGTTCAAAGCCTCTTCCCTGCTTATGGCTCCTTGTTTCACCAGATCCCGCAAAGCCGCATCCATGGTCAGCATGCCGTATTTTTTGCCGATCTCCATCAGGGAGGGAATTTCATGGGTCTGGGATTGGCGAATAGCGTTTCTCACTCCTGGTATTCCCTTCAAAATCTCCACCGCAACTATTAATCCCTTCCTGTCAGATCGGGGAATAAGCTGCTGCGCAATGATAGCCTGCAAACTTAAAGAAAGTTGACTTCTTATCTGATTTTGTTGATGCGCAGGAAAAACATCTATGATACGATCAATAGCGTTCACAGCCCCCGCCGTATGCAAAGTGGAAATCACTAAATGCCCGGTCTCTGCCGCGGTAACCGCAGTAGAAATAGTTTCCAGATCCCGCATTTCTCCAATCAGTATGACATTTGGATTCTCGCGCAGAGCTGCCCTCAAGGCGCTCCCAAAATCCAGGGCGTCGGATCCAATTTCTCTTTGTTCAATTATGCTTTTTTTATTTTTATGCACATACTCAATCGGGTCTTCAATCGTAACTATATGTGAGGATTTTTTTTGATTAATTAAATCCACCATGCAGGCCTGGGTGGTGGTTTTGCCCGAGCCAGTGGGACCAGTGACAAGAATCAAACCGCTTTGCAAATCAGTTAATTCCTCAATCACTTCGGGCAAATTCAATTCCTCTTTGCTGGGAATGTGCCCGGGCACAGAGCGCACAGCCGCGGCCAAAGTTCCTCTCTGATAATGAATATTTATCCTGAAGCGCTCCCCTCCTGAAAGCTCATATGAAAAATCAAGCTGCCTCTCTTTTTCTAAACGCGCCTTATGGGAAGAAGAAAGCAGGGAAAGCAGAAGCTCTGAAACTTCTTGAGAAGTATAGACCTTTTTCTCAAACTTCAGATCACCATTAATCCTTAAAACCAAAGGCGCACCTGCTTCCAGGATTAAATCCGAAGCCTTGGCTTCTAGCATGCGCTTGAGAAGTTCTTTCATCTTAATGAATAAGCTTGGCCTTTTCCTTTACCCACTTCCCCCGCCGCGCGTCCAATTCCTTGGCTCTCTTTGCCATCTCCTCCAGGAAAGCAGGGGTTACAATGTGCGGAGTAATAATGACCATTATTTCTCTTTTCTCGGATTTAAGTTCAGTCCTTCTGAAAAGGGTACCCAGAAGCGGAATATGACAAAGAATCGGCACCCCTATTTCGACCTGCTGATTATAATTTTTGGTCAGTCCTCCAATTACAATGGATTGCCCATCCTTAACCAAAACCTTGTTTTTCGTCTCCGTTGTGTTTTCCTGAGGAAGATCATTGGTTACCGAACCTTCGCTTACAGATGGATAAATATCCATAATAATATATCCATCTTCATTAATATGGGGAGTAAATTTTAATTTGGTCCCCACTTCCAGAAACTGAATTTCCTGCATGGTCCCGGTTTGAGTAACCAGCAGGGTTTTATAACCGTATTTCGACCCGATCAAAATTTCTGCCTCTTCGTGGTTGAGCGCTGTTATCCAGGGGGAGGCAACCAGATCATAACCAATGGTCTTTTCCAGCGCGGACAAATATGCCTCAACATTTCCGCTCAAGAGCTGCGCATATAAGCCCAGGGAAGAAGCAGCGCTGGTCAGGGTTTCGGTAGTTAACTGCTGAATATAATCATTGGATCCTTGCTTATTAGAATATCGCCAACTCGCACCCAAAGCCGAAGGATTGTTAGTATCCCCGCTGCCGGCCTTTAACTCGATTATCTTGGCTTCAACCTGGACTTGAAGCGGGGGCTGGTCAAGCTGCTTGATAAGTTTGGCTAACCGGTTCTGATTAGCCTCTGAAGCCCTCACAAAAACAGTATTAAGCTTTTCGTTTACCGCAACCCCCTCTCCCTCCGCCAAAATCTGTGCGATTGTTTCGCTCAAATCCTTGGCGCTGGCATATTTAAGTTTATAAGTACGCATCAAATAGCTGGCAGAAGCAGGCCCAACCCCGGCTGCCTCCTGCTCCTTGGTCTGCAAAAAGAGGGTACGCGCCTCTACGGGTAAAATTAAAGAACAAAGCAACATGCTGACACAGAAACCTAGAAATAATTTCCTCATTGTTTGCCTCCCTATTTTTTGTATGCGCTCGAGAATTTCATTCCCGTGAGCAGCTTATCGCCTTCTTGATCCACCCTTACATTATCAATGATCAGCACAGTTTTCAACTGGGAGAGCGAATTTAAAAATCCCAAAAATTGATACTGGGTGGACTTAAATTTTAGATCAAAAACAAGTTTGTCCTTTTCCGGAGAGTGACGCAGGGAAATCAGCTTAATCCCAAACCACCTGAATTTATAATCTATAAATTTCAGGATGCGGTTTAGCTGCTCTTCTTTAGGATAAATTTTAATTTCCTCTTTGGGAATCACCCCTCCCTCATCCGGCGGCAAAGCGCTGTATTCTAATTGAAACTCTAGCGCGCTGTTTTCTGATCTTGTCTTATCCATAGTCTTTAACAGAGGGCTCAGTAAAAACTGCCAGTAAAAAAAGAAAACAACACAAAAGAGTGTTATAAACAACAAAACTTTTTCGCGACCCGAAATTTTCATGTTACTTTTTATTCTCCCCGGCCAACACACCTTTAAGCTCAAAATCATAAGTAGGGACTGTATACAAATCTGACTCTTCCAAATAAACTAAATCAATAGATTTAAAATATCTGCTTTTATTTAAGCCCTGAATAAAGGCCGGCATGCTCATCTTGCCCCCGCTCTTTAGCATGCTGCCCTTAATTATCAATTGATTGGTTTTATTATCATAATTTAAATTTTTAAAGTAAATATCGCCCGGAGTAATTTTATCCAAGACCTGCATAATAAGGGTAAAACGATCCTTTCGAGCATATTTTGTCAAATCAACTATTCCCTCCCCCACCCCAGCTTTTCTGCCAAGCTCCTGGTAGTTTTTTTGAAGGGCTTTATGGGTGGCATTAATATCCCTTTGCTGAATATAAAACCAGCCAAAGACCAAAGCCAAAATCAACAAGTAGACCAAACCCAAAAAAATAGTTTTAAACCATTTTCTCGCTAGATTCTTTAAAGCGGATATAAAACCGGCTACAAAAACCAGTCCCTCCTCTTTGGGAATAAGACTTAAATGGTACTTGGCTCTAATAACCGCTCCGACTGCCATACTTAAGAAAGGGGCATTTTCAGCAAAATTCTCTTTGACGGATGTTATATTGAGGGATAAAGGCTCAACCTCCAACCCCAGTTGCTGCCCCAGATACTGCGAGAAATTCTTGGTTTTGGATACCCCCCCGCTGACATAGACCCTCCTAAATTCGGTCTCATCTCCTATTTCTGCCCGATAATAGTCAAAGGTATTTAGTATCTCAGTTGTTAACTTTTCAAGCGCGGGCCGCATCATGGCCAAAAGTTCTGCTGCCGGAACCCCGGCCTCTTTTGAATATTTTTCAAGATCAACTGGAATGCCATATTTATTCTTGATCTCTTCTGCCTGCTTATAGTCAAGCTCCAGTCTTTCCCTCTCCGTCTGCACCACCCCCACCATCGCCTGGGTTATATCATCCCCCCCCACCTTCACCTCCCGGGCAAAAACAACCTGCCCTTGTTTTACCAGAATAATCAGGCTTGAATACCTGCCCAGGTAAATTAAAGCAGATGGCTCGAGAAGAAAAGCACCTAAAGCATTCTTAAAGGCGCAGGAGGGAGCAACAATATCCTTGAGGGATAAACCAGCTGCTTTTATGATTTTAATTGCATCCAGGATTTTTTCTTTCGGAGCAGCCGCTACAAAAAACAACTGCTTGCCCTTGCGTTGTAATTTTTCGATCCTGTAATAATCTATGACAACCTCGGAAAAAGAAGCGGGAAGAGCGGTTTTAAGCTTATATTTGAGGGCTGAAGGGATATCTTTTTCCGAGATCTCCGGCAGTTCAATCAGTTTGTATACAATATCCGCACCGGAAACCACCAGATTTGCCTGTTTGGTGTGGATTTTGTTGTTTTTTATAGAAGAAATCAAAGCCTTGATCTGAGCATCGGGACCGCTTTCAGGAGGGAAATAATCAATGGAGTAATTCAGAACCCTGAAATTCTTAGTCTGCTCTTCCAGCTCAACAAGCTTAAGCGCGCCCGGAGCTAAATGTATGCCCAGTTTTGTGTTTGACATTTAATACACCTACCAGCAAAGTTTACAACAGAGAAAGCTTAAAATCAACCCAGCACTTTCTCGTGTATTTAGAAAGTGCTGGGTCAATACACCTCAGACCAGTTTCTAACCCTGATTGTCGCTTGCCCTTCTGACCCAGAAAGCCCTATTATTGAATCATAATCTACCAACCCGGGATCAAGAGTTATGATTGCGCCATTCCCAATGTCTATGATGCCCGCAATAATACTTCCGGTTATTTCGGCATTATTGTCAATAGAAACCGTACCTTCGGCAAAAAGCAGACCACTGAAAATAGCGTTATTCGCCAAAGCAATATCTCCCGGTGTTATAAACACCGTACCGGAGCCAACTGTCACGTAGCCGACTTCCGCGTTATTGCCCACCACGAAACCAACTGAAGAAAACCAAAGTCCATTGCTGCCAATATCAGCGTTATTCTGAATAGTAACCAGTCCGCCCGCAATAACAGTTAAATTATCACCGATAATCACATTATTGTTGACCGCTACGGTGCCGGTGGCCACAACCGTGGCTGTCCCGGTAACGCTTATAATTGCATTGTTGTTAAAAGTGAGGTTACCATTTATATAATCGGTTCCCGAGAGAGTTTCATTATTGTAAGTGACATTTCCCTCAGTAGTCCCTTCGGCAGTTAGAATTTCAGTATCATAATAAAACGTATCCAGAGAGGGCGGATCGGAAGGGGGAGGGACATTTTCTTCTACCTCTCCTGAAATATCGCTGCCCGAGCCAATGTTTACTTCTCCGGTGGCGCTGATATCCCCGTAAATCGTGGCGTTTTCCCCTATAGTGATTGACCCTGAAGCATATAATGTGTGACTACCAAGTCCCCCCTCTCTTTCAATCCCGGCTCTTACCACCCTTGTATAAGTACCCCCCTCCAGAGTAATTATCCCTGTAGAATAGAGTGTAAGGGTGCTTAGTGTTTCATCTGTGGTGGATAAAGTAAAATATCCGCCGGAAAAACTCTTGCTCATGGGAAAGCCCATATTTTCTGTCCAGTCGCCGTAGCCCAGAACATGTTTCAGCGCGAAATTCTTCCCGGCCTCGGCAATGTAAAACACCTTGCTGTAGCGATGCTCTGCCACTACCATGCGGCTCTCAGAAGAAAAGAGAGAGAGAAGTCCCAGTGCCAGGACCGCGAAGACCAGCACTATAAATATAGACGCAAGTAGAGCAAAGCCCCTATGATTTCTCATCGGTTTCGTATCCCCGCTGCTCCGCGCAGCCGCACGCGATTATCGCCTTCCTCTACTATTATAGTTATCTGGACGGTCCGAATGGCAGCATCTAAAGCGGTTACCTCGCCGCTGGAATTAAGATAGACAAATTCAAGCCCGCCCGGACTTGCCAAATTTTCCAGAAGCACTAATCCATCGCGCTTAAGATCCGTGCCATCTTGTTGATAATTTGTCCTGGCATCTTTGGTCATTCTTATTTCCCGAACCATGCGTTTCATAACACCGCGCGTTTCCATCATGATGCTTCTCTGCCCCTTAATTAAAAACCAGACCCCCATGCCGCTGTTGATTACCACCGCAAAGGTAGTCACTATAACCCCGGCGATTGCTACTGCCATGATTATCTCAATAAGCGTAAATCCTGCCTTTTTATTCATTGGACGCATCCGTTGCTAAGGTCACGACTTCTATTGAAGAAGTTAAACTACTGGAAATCACCCTGACCGTAATTTTCTTATAGCCAAAATCAGTGCCAACCGAATCATTCAGCGCTTCAGAGGAAACATAATCAAACTCAACCTCGTAGCTAAAATCGCTAAAACCACTGCCAAAAGGTGTTGTTGCTTCATCAGTAATGCTGGAATAGCTTTGGTTGCTTACCTCTTCTAACCTGGCATTTGCCAGATACAATCCCATGCTCAGAGCCTCCAGATCTACATTTTGATAAGCCGCATTTATAAAAACTGTCAGCAGAGCATAAACAGCTATGCCGCTGATGGCCACTGCCATCACGAGTTCTACTAACGTGAACCCCTTCTTCCTCATTCTATGTATACCCTCCCTGTCTCCGGAGCAATCCGCACTGTAACATCATTCGATAATGTAATTATTCCAATCGAGGCTATGGCACTGCCTGTCTTATCAGTATAGGGAACTCCAAGAGGGCTAAACTCCACCTGGCTGCCTCCATCGATGTCTACGCTGCTGATGGTCACTCCCTGATAATCATCTGATAAATCTACGATAAAATCCTCTCCAGGGTCCTGGAGGTCTTTAATGTTCGTGTCAACTGCCCCATCCGTTTCATACAAGCTGTAGGTATCGCCGGCAACATCAAAAGAAACCCCATGCCATTTTGTGCTGGTAAGCGCCAGGTTTTTAGCATAGCGAAGATCTCCCGCGACCCTCTCCGCGGCCGCGTAAAGATGCTGAGATTGATATGAAGTAATAGAAATAAAAGCAACTACAGATACAATCGAGAGGAGCACAATTACCATGACCAGTTCGATTAAAGTGAACGCTCTATGGCATCTCATGGAAAGGATTTTAGCACGGGGATGAGAAATATTCAATCCTCACCCCAACTTTTAGATTTATTGATTATTTAATGATTAGCGCCCCTCTCCATTAAAAATGGAGAAGGGTTAAATAATAAAATAAATCCCGCTTTAGCGGGATCCCGCAACACGTTATATAGAATAATAAGGAAGCGGGACAATCGTTCAGAAAATCGGGATGAGGCTGAAAAGAAAAAGCCCCCCGATGGAACATCGGGGGGCTCTTCACTTGTTAAGACTCTTAACAAGAAATCAAGAATAACTATTGTTTAAAAGTACCAGTAGCTGGAGTATACGTATAAGTGCCGCCAGCAGGACCAATATATATATGAATTGTAGCTCCCTTTGTCCAATCCTTGGCAATTGGATCAACCAAAACATTCTCAAAGAAATTCTTGGTTGTCGCAGAATCTGCTAATGCGGCTGCGCTATCAAGCATAGTAGGAAATAATGGTGTCAGATTTTTCGCTGCCTGATTGCCATAATAGGTCCCAATGCCGCCTTTTACAGCACCAACTACACCCTCTTCAGCTGCTGTCTTTGCTTGACCTACTAAATTAAAATATTGCGGCACGGCAACTACTGCCAGAATACCCAGGATGACAATTACCATCACCAGTTCGATTAAAGTAAAACCTCGTCTCTTCATGTATTCACCTCCTTTTTTTAAAGGATTAAGGATTAAGAACTAAGGATTAAGACGGCCCTTCGGGCCTTTAAGTATTAAGTTTTTTAATGTTTTTAACTTAATCCTTATCACTTACAACTTAATCCTTACTACTTACAACTTTTTTCCGCAAACCGCAGAGCATTCGGCCAATTTCATCGCATGATTCTTCTAAATCCTTAAACTCTTCCCGTACAATATAACAAAGATCACATGCTAAAATCAAGTGATATTTTGTTTCTGTGGCACCAAAGTAGTAATGTTACATTTGGCCAAAATAGAAATGTTACACTCCAAACAAAGGAGTGTGAGTAAAAATGGCCAAAGAGGTGCTGCAAAT
>SDBU01000919.1_pt1 | contig 42957 bp, 49 predicted proteins | sample 2277071 | NCBI WGS metagenome assembly SDBU01 (sample SAMN10397929, study PRJNA504765) | marine sediment metagenome | isolation source: marine sediment core GS08_GC12, 126 cmbsf | place: Arctic Ocean: Gakkel Ridge, Loki's castle | collected 2008
CGCGTGCGAGCCTGTCGGTCATCTCTTTTAGGCTCTCCCGGTTCTCGATGATGAGTGGGGCGGGGAGAAGAGGGGGTGGATTCATGTGGCTATTATACTGCGTAGCGTCCAAGCTTGATTCATGTCCCCAGGAGCGGGATCCACCAGAAGGTGCATCCCGCGTTCTCGGTACACGAGTTATATTCAGTTGGAGGTGCTGTTTGATGGTCACGCCGCTTTGGGCAGGTGGGCTTTCAGTTCGAATTCGCCTTGCGGCTGAACGTAAACTTCTTTGCCCTTGATCGAGACCAAAAACCACTTCAAACCCATCTTGATGACGGTGAGCGGTTTCGCCAACGAGAGCTTCTCTTTGGACTCGAAAATAAACTTCGGTCCTTTGATCGTCACTCTGGCTGGCTCGCTGCCAACGAGTTCCTTCAGGAACCATAACGGCTCTCTGACTTCGGTGATGGTCTTCGCACCTTCAATTGTGACCACCGTGCTGGCGAAATTGATCTTCAATTTCTTAGCCATCGTTCTATCTCCTTCCGTGAGATTGTGGGATCGAATATCCCTCTCTGCCGACGATCGAAATCGTAAGCAGAGGTTGTATTCGATTAGTTTGGAAAGCCGCCTGCCCAACTAGCTGCGTCGGGCAAGAAGATGTCGTCGTCGATTTCGGAATCGATTACTTCATCTTCGAGTTCGAAATCGTCTGACTGCTTTTCGATCAGCTGCCACTCCTTCGGGTAGAAAACTCCTCTGCGAGTGGAGCCATCTTGAAACGTCACACGAAACAACATCGACGTGTGGTCGGTTTCGAGCACATCAGCTGATACAGCATCTTGGATCATGGCGACAATCCGTTCTTCTATGCTGGCCATCGTTGGCTCCTTTTAGAACCTGCCGGTGTTGCTATCCCGGCTATCGCAAACTGCGAACCCGTATCGCTCTTCATTGATTTCATCTTCTTCGAGCACCAAGCGGATACGAGCTTCAGCATCTGCGACGATGTCTTTGTGGACTTTATCGGGCCCGCTGTAGACGTAAACAGCATCGCCGATTTGATTACCCCCGATGTCCAAAATGTAGGTGATCCAATTTCTGGAGAGTGGATCCCACCACGTCTGCACCTCGAAGGGCTGATCGTCCACAAGAACGGCTGTAGTTCTATCTCGTCTCTTAGCCACGTCATCATCTCCTTCCGAGAGAATTGGGATCGAATATCCCGATCAGCCCACAATCTCGATTGTGAGCTGAGTTTGAATTCGATCACGTCTTGTACGCTTTGACGGCTCCGGGTGGGAGTGAGATTGAAACTGCGAGGCCGTCGTACTCCGAATTCGAGTACGCCTGCTTTGGATGATAGAGTCGAACGGCTTCGGTCCCGAAAACTTCTCGAGCGACCTCCGCGATCGATCTCATCAGGTCCGGTCGATGGTTCCAGAAATCTTTGATTCGAATCCATCGATAGACCCGATCGCCTTTCTTCTCGATGTCCTGATAGACGGCGATCTCGTTCTTCTTCGCTATTGCGCGAAACTCGTTGAGCGTTCGTCGAAACTTATTCATTGCTCATCTCCTTCCGAATTGAGAACAGCAAAAACGAGCATCAATCGATCGATGCTCGTTTGTACTGCTCCCAACCCCACCACGAGGGTGGGGAGGGAGTCGGATGGAGGGGATGAGAACGTTTCTGTCGCTTATTACAGCGTTCAGGTTTAGAGCGGGGATCGCCCGCTCAACGGTATCGATTTATCTTGGTCGCCGTTCAGCTACCTTCGCGTCTTGCTTGCTGATGAGTCGTATTGCTGCGCTGGGAGGGTGTGTCCCAGAGAACTGGGCTTCTGCCGTTTCAGTCGATTCCGTGATCGCAGCGATCTCATCGGCACCCGGGACTACCCGTTAGCCGCCCCGAAGATAGAATCTCCGGCTCCTCCATCATCCCGATGGAGGCGGCGAGTGCTCCTCAAATCGTTCCGCATCCGTCTACGAAAGTGAACCTCACGTATGGCCTAGCTGCATTCCCGTCTATCGAAGCACTCGGTGCAGCGTTCCCACCCGTTCGTATTCACTGTCTCCCTACTCTCTTCGCTTCTCGGTGCTTCGGGTCGATCTCTGGCTCGTAGTGGATTTCGATTCTACTGGCCCACTCGTGGCTTTCGGTTCCGATACCCGGGCCTTCCTGTCTTCATCGAAGTGAAGAATCTGAGGGTGGCGGCTGAGTTGGTAAGGTGCGGTGGTGTAGTTATGTAAAGTGGTATGTTTAGTCTATAGGAGCTGTCAGGGTAAATCAACCGACAACTGACCCCCAAATTTCTGGCGTCTTCGGCACAGACTCGCAAAAACGAGCTCTATACAGCGAAACCTGCGTGGAGACCCCGTTTGTTCTTCGATCTCTCCGGTTCTTCTATATAGAAGGGGTATTCCTATAGCTATGCCGATTTGCATCGGGGAAAACCGGTGTAGCAGTCAGGGCCCACTCTTGATCTGAAGATGCATCTCTGGTACAATATAGATACTTCTAATCAATATGTATCGTAGCTCGAGAACGAAGAGTAGGAGCAGTCGAATGGCGAAAATAAAGCTGATGATTACGATCGAAGAAGAGGACCTGGTTCTAGCTCGTGCGATGGCGGTAGAACGGGAGCTGATAACGAGAGGGAGTATTCTTGGACCCCGCGGAAACGTTGCTGCACTCATTGGGGAGCTTATTCGCGAAGAGATCGACCGGAATGTCGACCGGATGATTCTCGACTGAGATTTCGGGAGGAGAAAACGATGGCTAAAACGATTAGAAATCTGAGGGGGTATGTGAAACGATTCGACGAGAAGCTCGAAAGTCCGCCGACGAAGGCAAGGGCGAAAATCCGGTCGGTGGAAGCGAAGCGCATCAATCTTGTTTCGATCTGCCGAGCAATTCTTGATCGGTCCGAGCTACCACTCGCCGCGAAACAGGAAGCGTGGATCAAAACGAAAGCAGAGTATACATCTACGGTCAAGTCAATTCGAACTGACGCTCTTGATGAGCTGAAGGAAAACTACGACGAAGCTGAGACGCTGCTCCTTCAACTTTCTAAGTTTTCAGCATACCGACCTGAGTCGGATAAGTGGTCTGAGTATCAAGCTCTCAGTCCTGATGTAAGGAAAAAGGTCGAAGAGACGGCCAAAGGATCTCCGTCTAAAATTGTTGCGATGTACGTCGAAGCCCAACGGCTCGATGACTCGATGGCGTGCTTCGCTATCGAACAATTCGGCCTTGAGGCGATTCAGGCAGCCCAAAGCGAACTCGGGGCAACGGGTTCAGATCACGTTCAGTATTCTCGTGCCCTTGGAGAGTTGAATGACCTCATCTCTGAGAGTAGTCCCGAACGACAAGCCCTCGAACTCAAAGTCAAATCGATCCAAAAAGATATAACGGCTGCGGAGGGCATTTTGAAGGGACTAACGAGAGTCAAGATGTCGAAGCCGAAGGGTTCAGCCGACCCGGATAAGTTCGTAGTAGGAATGACCGTCTCCTCCGATGAGATCGATATTAGAAAACGGTTCCGTCTAGACGTACACGATGGGCTTTCTGCCCTCGATTTGGAATGTGGTATTGGTTACATCAGTGGAGGTGATGGGCACCTAGCGCGTCAGCTCCGAGATGACGATCTGCACAACCGACCGCATCTAAGAGTTGTTACCCAGGATGTCCTCCCTCCAGGGTCAATCACCGACAAGGTTGAAGGTCGAGTTAGAAAACTCGAAGCGGAGGATAAGGACGAGTGATACTACTTTTAGACGAGACGGCAGTCGGTATAGAGACGACCGGGGAATCAAGAGTCGTTTTCGCTACGGGCTTTCGTTGTGGATATCGACAAGGGATCGAGGACCTCGCACGCGACCTTGGCTCCGTCCCTCTAGTGATTGCTACTGCATTTCGTGAACGATATCAATCTGTTGAGACTCTCGCGTTTCGAGTTCGAAGTATCAAGGCCTATCGGACAAGTCTATGACCGATGAGAACGTGACTCTCTCTCTCGCAGTTCAACCGAATGTCAAACCCGCTCTCAGAAAAGAAGCGGCTCGCCAAGGCTTTAGCTACGGTGGAGAAGGGTCGATCTCAAAATTTATGAATCATCTTGCGGATCGTCTCGATGCTGGTGCAGGTCCATTTCGGGGCGGTGAGCTGAAAGATGTTCTCTTCGACGACCTGTTCGCGATTGCTGAGAGCGCGAAACAGGATTGTAGCCATTGCGAGGGAGAGGTCGTTCGTATCTTACGGGTTGCGGCCCGTCGTAGATACAGCGACCTCCAATCGCAAATGATAGACGATATCATTTTAGACATCAGAGGCATTCTGTTTGATTGAAAAGAGAGGCTCATAATGACAGAAACTAGAGAGACGAACGGCCGAGATGAGAGGGTCAGCCTTGGTCCCAGTTTCAAAATCACAGGACCGGAATCGATCGGCGGACCTCGAAAAGAGCCATCACGAAAGAAAAGTCATCCGCTTGAGTGGTGGTCAGAGAGGATCCCAACTCTTCACAAGGAAGGAGATCAATTCGCTGGTGAATGCCCGGCCCACGAGGACATGTCCCTCGATTCCCTGAAGATAAAACCTGTCGATAGTCCAGTGATGACGCTCGTGAATTGTCAGGCTGGGTGTGAGTATGATGATATCGAAGCTGCGGCCCGAGAAATCGAACCGGGCACGCTCCCTAAAAAGAGTCCCGTAATCACGAAGAAGAAAAAGGCTGAAACCAAAAAACTGATCATCAAAGCGGAGTCGCCATCAGATGACGGCAGGCCCCCAGAACCGGAGCCAGAATCGGAGCCGGACAAAAAGACGGGTGCTGTCAAAATCACATACAAGGACGACTCGGGAGAAGAGATTTCAAACGACCTCCCTGCTGTTGCGAAATGGTGGGAGAAATACACAGGCATCCCGTGGAGCGAATGGGAATCATGGGGCGCTCGAGCACGGGCCGATAGGATCGAATTCACTTGGCCTGGCGTCAACGTCGTGAAGTGCCGACCTAGGGGTGGATCGACCAGCGATATCAGATGGGAGCCAGCGAAATCAAACGCCCCATCTCTGTGGCCGCTACCGGGGGACGATCTCCCAGAACAAATCTGGTTAGGCGAGGGCGAATCGTCAACCGGAGTTCTCAGGCATCTCGGCTTCGAGGCGTACAGCATCACCAAAGGAGCAAATACAGAGCTCAGACTTGTTGAGCTAAATCGGCTCTACGAACGGGGAGCTCGTGACGTCATAATCTGCTTCGATACAGACGAGTCCGGAGCAGATAATGCATACCGGATGAAAGTTCAAATCGATGCGTCCCCTTTGAACGCCTATCTCATAGATTTGAACGACGAGCTTGACCCATTTCGTGGCGAGTCCGACCTGAGAGATTTGTGGTTGAACGTTCGAGATAAGGAAGTGATGATCGATAAGCTCAAAGCACTAGCTCTCCAGCTGAGCATCGCTGCTCGATCAGTCGCGATCGTCTCCACGAAGGAACTCCACGAAATGGATCTACCACCGACAAGATTCGTCATCGAGGATCTTCTCGTCGAGGGTCTGACACTCTTCGGCGGTAAGTCCGGCACAGGCAAATCTTACCTCTTGCTCGACGCCCTCCGGTGCATCGCTTCCGGTGAAGATTTTCTCGGACTAAAGACGATCCAGAAGAAATGCCTTTACATTGCTCTCGAAGACAATCTCGTCCGTATGAAGAGACGACAGACACAGCAAGGGCACCCTCCTGATATCCCGCTGGACATCATCGTCCAAAAAGGGTTTATTGATCAAATCGGTTATCTCAATCGAGGCGGGCTGTCTATCGTCGAAGAATGGATCAAGAAATTCGAGTACGAGGTCGTGGGGATCGATACCTTGAGCCGAGCAATCTACGGAGACCAAGATCGAGTCAACATCATGACTCCTGCTCTGGCTGCTCTTCAAGAGATGGCGCAGAGACTCAACATCGATATCGTGATGGTCGACCACCACAAGAAGGACAGTCCCGAGCTTTCCACCTACGAAGCGATCATTCATCTCCTTGGATCCACAGCAAAAGGGGCCGTATCGGATTCGATCTGGGGTCTCTATGCCCCGAAAGAGATGATGAGCCAACGTCTGCTGGTTACCGGACGTGACCTAGAACCCCGGACGTTCGATATCATCCAAGACAAGGCGACGTTCCGCTGGTCGCAAGGGACAGGGATCAACTTTAGCAGGGTCTCCAAACGAAAACAGGAGGTCGTAGCAGCTCTCGAGAATATCGGCAGAGGAAGGGTCGCCGATATCGCCAGAGAAGTGAAAAACGTCCGGGATGACGACGTAGAAGTGAATGTCGGGAGCGTTCATAACATCCTGACAGAGCTACAACTCGCTGGGATGGTCCTACAGCAAATCCAGGGTAGCAAGAACGAAAAGTGGTATTCGTTGAGAGAATGAGGTCGTTTTGATGAGAATTTCGACTGTATACCCCCACCCAAACCGCTCAAACAATACAAACCTTTACCTGGTTTGAGTCGGTTTGAGTCGGTTTGTATTAGTTTGTATAGGGTTTTACCTTTGTACGGTTTGTATAGGGGTATACGGTTTGAGAGAGCGTGATTTGGAGTCGGGATGATTTCATTCAGATGTGTTGGGACGAAGGAGAACGAAGCGTAGTCGTGACGTTCTGAGTTCTGCTTCGCGGTCAAGAAATATCAGGATGTACTGAGTATGAGCGTGGGCGTGTTGTACGTAGTACTGTCCGAGATTGCGAGTGTAGGCGTATGCGCAATTTCGAGGTGAGATTGAGACGAGCGGTATGGTGGGTGTATTGGGAGATCGCGGATTTTAGGCGAGTTTTGACGCCTCTAGACCCCGCTTAGAGCTGAGTTCAGAAGCAGACAGCGGGGATGCCCCCTAGGACGAACGCCCTGGGCTCGGGTAGACCCTAAGCCAACTGAACGCTCGCAGAGCGAGCGGTCGACAGGGGCAGGACGAAGCGAAGAGAGGAGAACGAGAAAGGGCTAATCAACGGCGGCCTCATCGGAGAACCGCCGCGCATGTTCGACCCTAGATCCGACTCCTCTCTTCGTGAACGGGTCATGTCCGGCACGTCGTTGGTATCGTGAGCCTCTCACCAGCGGCGTGCCGGGCACCTGTGGGAAATCTGTCCTTGATATGAATGCAAACATGTCCTTGATATGAATGCAAACATGTCCTTGATATGATTGCAAACATGTCCTTGATATGATTGCGACCCATTCTAATACGGATTATATCGGTATCCTTTCTTCCACAGATAAAGGAGGAGCAGAGATGAGATTAGATATCACCACAACGAAAGGGGTACCTGGGGTTACTGGCACGGTCGTGAGTAGAGAAGGCAAACGCTTGTATCGTGCTCACTACGCCGACGTAGAAACAGCCCTGTATAAGGGGGTACTATTTGGGCTCACGTCCCACCGGGGGGTATGGGAGGTAGCCATCGATGGCGTCGAGCTGGAGACCGGTGATGTGGTCGAGAGGTTGAAGGCTTATCTAGACCGCTTCCCTGATGGGGTGGTAGTGGGTGTGGGTCGAGATGATACCACTAGTGACGACCTGATAGAAAGGATGGTCGTGATGCTCGAAGATGGGGGCCGTGACGAGTTCTCAGATTATTGAAGGGGTGTCGATTTGCTACAGGTCGTTGGTGCTCACGTTTAGAAAATTCTTCTGATTTTCACTGCTTGGTACTCATCAAGTTGAATCGTCACTCCTACACCTACGGTTCAGGCACCGCCCATTCTAAAGGCAACGAGTTGATCTTATCCTTGAGGTACTTCGGCACCTTCGCCTTATGCCTACTGTATTCTACATCAAAGGCATAGATGGCTTCCAATTCAACATCAGGGCCTCTGCTGAGCATGAAATGGCCGATCCGATCATATTCGAAAAAGACCTTCACCGATTCACCGTCTTTGATTAGTTTGGGGAGATCATCTGATTCTGCCGCACTGTTGATCATAAGATAATGACCGTCACTCTCCCCCTTGTAGATCGCACCCGAGATGAGAAAATTTCTTTTTGAGAAGTCAAACATAAACCCGGTGATCTTGATCGATCGATGACCTGTATTGACTACAGTCAGACAAAGAACAGACTTCAAGTCCTTTTTCTCGTAATAGCGGTCTACGTTCTCGGCTTTGACTGAAATCTTACGTCTATCTTTTAGGACGAGATAGAGAAAGCCAACTGCGCTAATGGCAAAGCTGCCAATGGCCATCCATCTGGCTACAAGATCGACAGGGTTTTCAACAGTTGTCATCGGCGGGCTCCTCTGGAACTAAAGGCAGCAGTAACGAGCAAGTATCTGGGCAATCAGTATCCCTAAACCTGCATACAGGATGTTCAGGAGTGTCCCTTGCACGAATCTCTGGTAGAGATGCGATCCCCATAACCTCCGCACTTCAAGGGTCAGAATCTGCGCGTCAGTCTTCGTGCCGATTTTCGTAATTATTTCCCAAGCCTTCCATTTTGATGCAACTTTGAAGACGAGCCAGATCCCAATAAATTGCGGAGCCCCCACCATTAGGGTGAAATAGACGGCAGTACGCTCGAGGATGCCAAGAGTAAATCCGCCAATGGCTTCCGGTGGAACACCCTCGGGGCTCTTCTCGGTCGAACGATCAAGGATACATGGCACGGTGAACCCAGCGAGAAATGTGACGAGGAACCCAATAGCATACGCACCAGCGTGGTCAAATAAGTTTTCTAGGTTCATTTGTCCCTCCTATTTGTAGCCAGCTCTGATTGGCGAGCCATTCAATTGTACAACACGAGTGGTCAAAAACTGTTGTCTTCGTGAAAACTGCATTCGCCCGCTGTACCCCAAATTCTGACTAGATTGATGACCCCGACTGTGGGGGAAGACCGACCTACCGAAACACCCCAGGCAGCAGGAGCAGCACATTGATCCATCACGGCAGATCGAATAGACTCATGGTAGGCCGTTTCTGGATAGCCACTGTTTCTAGGCTAGCGCTACGGTCAATCAAACACTCGACAATCGGGTCCGACTCACTTGCGGCCATCCAGACTCAAGTGACCGGGCCCGAATGTGTTCGAAGGAGATAAGAGATCTCAGGGAGTCGAGCGGTAGAAGCAGAGGTAGGAGACTTGTCCCCTATAATTCTGCCGTCGCATGTGCCCCTCTGCTGCGGAATTGCGGTCCTCGGCTCCCTGAGATTTCTTCTTCGTGCCGAGGATCCCAGGAGAGCTTTCGCCGATTCTTCTGAAGAGAGAATCGAGGTCTCCTGCTTTTGGAGCTTCTCGTTTTTCGGCAAGATCGGGCGGGAAGCTCCAACTGATCCTTCTTCGTGTCACGGCAGCGAATCGTTTCCCCGACAGCTTGTTAGAATAAGGCCTGCTACGAGGTAGGAGAATGGGTATAGATGTATAGGCATGTACGGCAGATCACGTGGGAAAACGCGTTTCTATAGGGGTCTACGCAGTTCTCTGTGATGTCTTACCCCTGTTCATGCGATATGAGAACACAAAATTTTTTTGGTTCCGGGGCCTCCACTCTACTTGCGAGTGCAGGCCCCGAGTTGTACGTATTCAATTGTCGTCACTTACCCGAAATCGTTACGGGCAGATGCCTCCGTGATTCTCGACTCGATCGACGCTCCAATGAACGGAAAAGGGAGCTAGAGTCTCCCCTCCGTGGCTCATCAGATCGCCGTCGGCGGTGAAGCCGGCCGCTACTGTGACTATCCCGTCCGGGGCGATCGTATTGCCACTAACGTTAGCAAACACGATCAATCCGGGGATTGGGTCCACTGTTGGGTTCGAGACGCATAGGTCGGCCGTAGGCTCGGACGAGCCGAGGTCGAGCCCGACCGATCCCACCGAGGATTCGTCGATGCCACTGAAGTTGCATACGACTCCGCCCGGACCTTCGGACACCTGTGTTGCTATCCCTGCCCCGGTCACCTCACAAATGACTGGTTCTCTGACACTATACATGGGTGCGCTCGGGGCATCTTTGACCGTGATTGTTCCACTGAAGCTCATATTGATTACGAGCCACAGGGCCCAAGCGAAGACGGTGAGAACAGTGAGTAACAACATCGCCGTCGTCACTGGGATCGCCCGACCGAAGATTGTCACTTTCTTCTTCAAGAAAGACATTACATATCTCCTTCCATGAGATTGGTACGTTTATGCGGCGGGATAGACATATCCTTTCCGGACGCCCGCCGCCTCATCCCTCCTTTGTGCAAGAGTTGCACACTTGGACGGTCGACATCTAGTCCACCGTCCTGTTTGAAACTCTTATTCAGTTGTCCTTCGTGCCTCACTCGACGTCGAAGTACTTCATCACGGTCGCGAGCAAGTGGACGTAATCACCGTCCATCGCATCTGAAAGGAAGCCGTGTTTGAGATCGTCAGCTTCTTCTCTGGTGAAATGCCCGTCTAAAAAACCTTGATGGATGGCCTGCTTGCATCGACCAAGGATGGCGAATGCGTTGCCATCTTCGTCGACCATCGGGACCACGATCGCAGGATAGTACGGCGTCTCGAGTTCGATATGCCGCCTACCTTGTCTCATCAAAGCAGATTCACCGTCCATTAGTGGGGTCATCGCTCGACCTCTCTGATTTCGATCTCCAAAACGTCTGCGCCTACAATCTGGCCCAGAAGCTCCTTCAAGAAAGTCTCAAGCTTCAACGTACACAAGGAGTCGATATCGACGTTGAATCGAAGGGTCATTTCAATCGCGAAAACCCTCGGGGCGACCATACTTGGCCTCTCCCGGGCTATGACAACGAACAAACTGCCCAGACCTTCATCCATCATTTCACCTCCTCGACAGTCTCGACGACCATGAGATGTGAGCCTGTGACTTGATTGAAAGCTTTCAGGATCGCATCAACGATGATCGGCGCTTCGAGGAGCGCAAGGCGTACTCCTCTCTTGGTCCGTACGAACTCTCCCGGATTAGGCTGCCAGTACGACCTGATGTCCAGATAGCTGACATCATCGTTCGTACCGACTTCGACCTTGATCGGGTTCTCTCGATCCAGATCGACTTCGATGATTAGAGGTTCCATTTCCCACTCCTTCCGAGTTTGGGCTCGAATAGCCCAACACAAAAGAGGACCGGGTGAAGGTCCTCTCGTGTATTCGGTCATTCGATTTGTCAGCAGGGGAGATCGATCGATTCAGCAGCTTGTCTCAGTGATTCGAGACCCCGACGATCGTATATCGCTGTCGTCTCTACTGATTTGTGGCCAGCGAGTTTCGCAACTGACGCAAGATCGTTTCCAGCAGCGAGAAGATTTGTGATGTAGGTTCTTTGTAGATCGTGAGGGGAGACTTTCTGGATATCGGCTTCTAGAGCACGACGTTCCAAGATCGAGTAGATGCCCTCCGGTCTCAACCGATTCATGTAGACCAAATCGCCCACGTGGATCGTTGTAAAAAGTGGACCGGGTTCTTCGCCACGAAGGAGAACCCACTTCTGGATTGTCTGGTTGACCTTCGTGCTGATCGGCATCTCCCTGGAGCGCCTACCTTTTCCGTGGTGGACAACGATCAAGCGATCGTCTCGATTCCAATCGTTGATCTCGAGATTGCTGAGTTCCGACCTTCGGAGCCCAGCGCCTAGGAGGACCGCGAAGATTGCTGTGTCTCGAACACCGGCGACTCGACCGTTTCCATTACAAGATTGAAACAGGGATTTGATCTCACCATCGGTCAATGCTCGACCGGCTGGGAGAGATTCTCCCTTGAGACCGTCTACAGCCTTGATCCGCAGGTATACAGCATCGGGGATCAGCTCGAGCCTCCACGCTTCACGGCAGACACCTTTGACTCCAGATAAGATCATATTGATCGTACTGAAGGCGTAGGGCTTCCCTCTTCGTGGTGTCGGGTTCGTCGAAGCCAATTTCGATCTCAAGGCGGCGATGTGCTGATACTTCAGCTTGGTCCAGTCGAGCGAAAGATAATCGTATCGCCCACTCGAAAGAATTGAAGCCGCAACGTTTAGTACCCAGACCATTCCGTAGCGGGAATCGTCTGTGCTTAGCGATGCGATGTAGACCGCCGCTGGGCTGTGATCCAACGGTATGCTGATCGTTTCGATCTCTTGTTGCTGACGTTCTAACTCATCCATTTGAAATCTCCTTCCGAATCAAAAAAGAGCCAGAATGGCTCTAGTCGAATCTCAACTTTGGTTGAGGGTCGATGAGAGTAAATCTAGCTCAGTAGTGGGGCGGGGAGAAGAGGGGGTGGGTTCATGTGGCTATTATACCGGTCTCTGGTGGATATCGATCGGGATTCGGTGAAGGGAGGCTGAGGGAATTTTAATGCCCGCCGGGCAGCAGGTAGGTCAACGTCTGCTCGGTGTCGAAGAAATTGAGATGTGACAGTGCACATCCTACCCTCAGCCGGCAACGATTTTAATCCGGCCCGTTCTAGAGGGAAACAGTTTGCTGGGATGACACGCCAAGCAATCCGGGTTGTCGAAACAGAGGATTCGGTTGTCGTATACCTGATATTGTATTATCGTATGCACCGAGGAAAACATGAAGAGAATCTTGAATGTACCCCTTATCCTGCTCCTTTTGCTGATGCTCTCGCCCTCTAAAGGAATTGCGCAGTCCGCGGCGCGATTGGAGAGCTTGAAGATTTCGCTTTGGCCGGAGTACGATCGACCTGGCGTGCTCGTGTTGTATGAGGCGCGCGTATCACCTGAAGCTGATTTGTCGACGATCCTCCGCGTACCTTTGCCGGATACGGTCGATGCTCCTCACGCCGTCGCGGCGTGGTACCCCGATGGGCAATTGGATGACAGTGTAGAATGGCGTTTAGTCCAAGATGGAGCGCAGACGTTCTTGGATGTTGAGACTCCTACGACCGGTGTGTGGGTCGAGTTCTACTCCGACCTGGATGTTCAAGAAGCGAATCGAAGCTTTGATTTCCTGATACCGGGCGGGGTTGAGATCGCAGACTTGACGGTGGAGGTCATGCATCCGGTCGGCGCGAGTGATGTGAAGATAACGCCTGAGGGGAAGGTTGAACAAGCCGAGGATGGTCTCATTTTCACAACTATCGATTTTGGAGAGCGGTCCGCGAGCGACGCGCAGGAGATCACGGTCAGCTATATAAAACCATCATCGATCCTGTTTTCAGAGCCGCTCCAGCTCGGGAGCGCGTCTCCCTTAGAGCGCTTGGAGATCGCGTTGTGGCCGGAGTTTGACCAGCCAGGCGTACTGGTAATTCTACGTGGTGTGTTATCCCCTGCGGTGGAGCTGCCCGCGCATGTGGAGATCCCGGTGCCGACGGAGTATGGCGAACCAACCGCCGTGGCAATCACGGGCCCACAAGATCAATTATTCGAGGCGGATTATCAGCGCCGGGTGCAAGGGCAATGGGCGACGATTGTTATGGAGGCGGAAAGTGCTGGGATCTGGATCGAATTTTACGCCGATTTAACGTTTGAGGGTGACAAACGCAGCTTCACGTTCTTATGGCCGGGGGGAGTGGACATTGGCGAATTTCAATACGAGATCCAACAACCTTCGGGTGCCGCCGGCATTCAGGTGACCCCCCGGGGTGTAGCCAGGGTTCAGACCGATGGGTTGGTATATCAAAGTGCGACTTACGGATCGCTGTCTGCTGCGTCGCAAGCGCTACTCAGCTTCGCATACGAGAAACAGGACTCAGAACTCACGGTCAACGCGCAACCCAAGATCGATAGACCGGACGAAGTTCGTGGTGGAACACCGGATCTCTCAGAAATGCTGCCCTACATTCTGGGCAGCGTCGGCTTCGTTTTGATTGCGGCAGGTGTGATCATGTACGTGCGTTTCAAACAACTGGATTCTCCAGCCTCACAACCGCGCAAACGCAAGCGCCGGCGAAAGACAACGACCAAATACCAGGAAGAGGTTGATGCCTCGCCGGTTTACTGCCATCTCTGTGGGGTGCAGGCCGGGGCGTCGGATCATTATTGTCGCCGCTGCGGCGCGCAGCTACGTCACCAATGAAAAAACCCATGGTTCATAACACCTAGGAATCTCGGTTTTCATAAGGAGCCATCCTTTTTAGATGGTTCCTTTTAAACTTTTCGCAATCGTCCCGCAATGTTAAACTGTGTACGAGCTTATCCGCGGAGGCACTTCGTCTTATGGATGTCCCCACCATTGCCATAATCTTCTTTTTTTATGGACTGGCTTTTTTCAGCATGGGGCTGGCCATCACGCTGGAAGCAGGGCGAGGCACGGACGAACGCTTACGCAGGGCTTTACGGCCATTGGCGGTATTTGGGCTGCTTCATGGCACTCATGAGTGGCTGGAGATGTTTGGAATACTAACTTTGCTTCCAGGCTACTCTGCCGCTCCGCTCGCCTGGGAAAGTGTGCGTCTGGCGCTGCTTGCCCTTTCCTTTCTCTCGCTGGCGGCCTTCGGCGCTTCACTCCTCTCACGTTCAGAACGAACACACCGCATTGGATTGCTGGTCCCGCTGGGTCTCGCTACCGTATGGGGTTTCGGGATTCTGATGCTGCGGGGCAGGATCGGCGTGGTTTCCGAACTCTGGGATGCAGCAGATGTATGGACACGCTACGTCCTGGCGATCCCCTCCGCCATACTCGCCTCTGCAGGGTTGATCGCTCAACAGCGTGAATTCCGCAGAGCTGGGTTGGCGAGATTCGGCCGCGACAGCCTCTGGGCTGCGGTGGCCTTTGCGTGGTATGGAGTCATCGGTCAGGTTTTTACACGGGCGAGTCCTCTCCCCCCATCGAATGTTATCAATCAGGCACTCTTTTTCGAGCTTTTTGGCTTCCCTATACAACTCCTGCGTGCGGTTATAGCCATCGTCGGCGCATTCTTCGTCATTCGCTTCCTACGGTCTTCTGAAGTTGAAACCAAGCGACACATCGCTGAGTTACAGAGGGAGCGACTTCAGGAGGCAGAGCGCAGGGAGGCTTTGCGAGGGGAACTCTTCGGACGAGTTGTCGCGGCGCAAGAAGCGGAGCGCCAACGAATCGGAAGAGAGTTACACGATGAGACAGGTCAGGCGCTTACGGCCCTCGGGTTGGGCTTGCGCGGGGTGAGCTCACTATTGCGAGATGACGTGGATAAGGCGGCGAAAAATATGCGACAGCTAGAGGGGCTGGTGGCTCATTCCCTCACTGAATTACAGCGCTTAATCTCGGACTTGCGACCCTCACATCTGGATGACATCGGCTTAGCCTCCGCTTTGCGTTGGTATGCGGGTGAGGTCGAAACACGGGTCCCGCTTAAGATCGGTGTTAAGGTTGATGGGGAAGACCGAGATCTGCCCACGCCGGTTAAAACAGGCTTGTTCCGCATCGCTCAAGAAGCGCTGACAAACGTAGTAAAACATGCCAACGCTGATAATGTCGAAGTCAGCCTCATATTCGAAACTGACGGTGTACAATTGGATGTCAGCGATGATGGTTGTGGGTTTAATCCACAAATACTTTCGATGGACTTAGCAAGGCCATCTTGGGGGCTCGCGGGCATGGAGGAGAGAGCAGCCTTATTCAATGGCCGGTTTCGGTTGGAATCGGCTGAGGGTGAAGGGACGCGCATCAGGGTGACCGTTCCCTATCAAGAATTATCTGAGGAGTATGATGACGATCCGTCTAATGCTGGTGGATGACCACGAAGTCGTGCGTTCGGGGTTGCGCATGCTGTTGGAAGGGGAGCCCGATGTCGAAATCGTTGGTGAGTTCGGGCTAGCGAAAGAAGCATTGGCTTCCTTGGAACGCCTAAAACCGGATGTCATCGTGATGGATATCGGTTTACCAGATCTCTCCGGGATTGACGCAACCAGTGAGGTGAAACGGTTGAGCGAGGGAACTGCCGTCGTGGCCTTGACCATCCACGAGGACGAGGAGTATTTTTTCAAGATGTTGGATGCCGGAGCAAGCGGCTACGTTCCCAAACGAGCGGCGCCGGAGGAGTTGCTGACCGCGATTCGCACCGCGGCGATGGGGGAGGTCTATCTTTATCCTTCGATGGCCAAGCTCCTGGTCAAAGATTATCTTACCCAGGAGTCGCAAGCTAACATGGGAGGGGGAATGGATGGCCTGACGGACCGGGAGCAGGAGGTGTTGGCACACCTTGCAGATGGCGCAACTAATCTTGAGATAGGCGAGACGCTGGGAATTAGTCCCAAGACCGTCGCCCGGCATCGTGAAAACATCATGCGTAAGCTTGGCATGCATTCCCGCACCGAACTCGTAAAGTACGCCATTCGCAAGGGCATCATCCAAGCCTGAAGGCAAATTAATCTCTATGCGTAAAACACCGCGCTTTCCAGCGGTGTTTTTTTGTTTCCCGTTTGGGTTACACACCCCACAGCCTAACTATCTTAATAGTAGGGAATGGGGTGTCTGCACCAGTTCCACGAAGGTCTGCTGGGGCATTTGCCATAGGCAAAAAATCGGGTAGGCACCGGATTTACCTTTGCGCGGGTAACCCTTATCGTGGGAGTGGAGATACTCTCGAAGGAGTGAAACCAATGAACGGTGAACTGGTAGTTCTCGTCCTTGTCCTGCTGCGAATCGTGATGCCTATTTCAATTCTGTTGTCTTTCGGGACAATGATCGAGCGCCGGCGGAAACCTTCTCAGTAAGGTCTAGCTATGGATGAGCTCATAGTCATGCTCTTGGTAATTGCTGGGCTTCTGCTTCGGATAGGAATCCCCGTCGTTGTGACGGCGATTCTGGTATATGCATTACGACGACTTGACCAGAGATGGCAGCAAGAAGCCGAGCAAGCCGTCCAGTCAGAGATCGCTCATATAAGTATGTTTTCACAGATTCGTTGCTGGAAGACTCACAAGTGTCCACAAGGGAATCATGAAAAATGCCCCGCGTTTCTCAAAAACAATCAACCCTGTTGGCAGGTATTTCGTGATGGGTCTGGAGACCTTAGCCAGAAATGTCTCGATTGCCCGGTTTTCAAAAGTGTGCCAGCCGGCATTCCTGCCTGATGGGCGATAAAGGAGAGATGAAGATGATCCGATGGTTGCGAAGATTGTTCCTGGGGATGGTATTCGCCCTCCCGCTTGCGCTGGTTAGCTTCGCCTTTGTACAGACGCCGGTGCAAGCGCAGAGTGGCAGCGGTGATGTTGACTGCGCCGTTTGTCACCCCGCCTTCCAGCAAGCCTGGGTGGATGGCGCTCATGGGCAAGCATCAACAGACCCGATATTTTTGGAGGCTTGGCGGGCGGGCGGAGAAGATAAAACCTGCCTGAACTGTCATACCACAGGTTATGATCCCAAAACGGGTACGTGGGCGGAGGATGGAGTCGGGTGTGAGTCGTGCCACGAATCACAAGCCATTGACCACCCCACGGAGCCTATGCCCACAGACCGATCGGCAGCTTTCTGTGGGACGTGTCACACAGAGACCTACTTCGAATGGCAGGTCTCGGGCCATCGGGGCGAGGAACTTAATTGCATTGGTTGCCATGACCCGCATGCGACAGGCTTGAAAGCTTATGACGCCTCCGTGTTGTGTTCGACATGCCATCGCACAAGGGCTTCAAGCTTTGGGCATTCAGAGCATGCGGCTGAAGGATTGACTTGCGCCGATTGCCACCTGGGTCCGACTTTGGCAGAGGCGGGCGAGGGTCATGCTGTTCGCGATCACAGTTTCGGAGTCAAGCTGAGCACCTGCAACGAATGCCATGTCTATCAAATGCACGATCCGGTGGAGGTTCACCCCGAGCCTTTTTCAACGCCAGAGCTAGAGCCGGTAGCCGGTGTGGAGATTGTTACCCTCAGGGCCGAGCCAAGCCCGATCAGTCCGGTGGGTTTTGCCATGCTTTCGGGTATTGTCGGGATGGCGAGCGGGATGATCCTCGCACCATGGCTAGAGCGCTGGTATGAACGCATTAGAAAGGATGAGGAGTAAAGCCATGGCCGAAGAGAATATAAATCGGCGAGGCATGATCAGAATGACTGCCGCCGGGGCGGCTGCGGTTGCCGGATTGCGTTGGGCACAAAAGGCGTCAGCCTCAGGTCCAGAGGGCGAGAGTCCGCACAGTTGGGCAATGGTGATCGACCAGGCGAAATGCACGGGATGTGAGTATTGTAGTTTAGCCTGTCAAGCTCACAACGATGTGTCTCCGGAGATCTCCTGGAACGTGGTTATTATTGAAAACTACAATGAGGGGGGTGAGCCGACCTATATCTCGCGGCCCTGCATGCATTGTGAACAACCCCCATGTGCGGAAGTGTGCCCGGTGGGTGCGAGCTACCAGCGAGCGGACGGCATCGTGATGATGGATTACGACCGATGCATTGGCTGTCGGTATTGTGAAGTAGCCTGCCCTTACTTCGCACGAGCCTTCAACTGGGAGGCTTTCACGGGGCCCAACCCGGCGGTTCCGGAATGGGGGTATCCGGAAGTCCAGCGTAGACCACGCGGGGTAGTTGAAAAATGTTCCTTCTGCTTTCATCGCATCGACCGGGGCTTGAAAGTCGGCCTTACACCGGGTGTGGATCGGGAAGCAACCCCGGCCTGTGTGGCAGCTTGTCCAGTAGGCGCTCGCAGCTTTGGCGATTTGAACAACCCCGATTCGGTCGTCAGCCAATTGCTGTCTAATAACCCGTATTGTCAACTTCGGGACGATCTTGGGACAGGGCCGCGCGTTTATTACCTGGCGCCGCGCAGGACGGAGGCGTCAGTATGACTCGTTTACGAATCGGATTTCGTCCCAAGCCGATCCATATGTGGATGCTGGCTCTCAGTGGTTTGATGGCCGCCGGGGCTGTCGCCGGTGTGATGGTTTTCGCTAAAGGGCTTGTACTCACGAACCTGAGCGATATCGTGCCTTGGGGTTTGTGGATTACTATCGACCTCACGGCCATCGCCCTCAGTGCGGGCGCGTTCACCCTCTGCGCCATAGTTTACCTGGTAGGGTTGAAACAGTATGAACCCCTGGCCCGCACAGCCACCTTCATCGGCCTCATTGGCTATAGCATGGCGATGTTGATGCTGCTTCTGGATATCGGCCGGCCGGACCGCTTCTGGCATGCCTTTGTTTACTGGAACACTCATTCGGTTCTTTGGGAAGTGACGATGTGTGTCGGCCTCTATATGTTTGTGCTTGTGCTCGAAGCGGCACCTATCCTCGGGAAGGCAGATATTCTGCAACGACGCTGGCCGAAACTGGCGGGTCGCTTAGAATCGCTTCACCATTTCGCACCGTATCTGGCCATCGCCGGGTTGTTTCTTTCTTTGCTGCACCAATCTTCGTTAGGCGCGACCTACGGCGTTCTGAAAGCGCGACCGCTGTGGTACCGGCCTGGATTGTCGATCCTTTTCATCATCTCGGCAGCTGCCGGGGGGATCTCCTTAACGGCCCTGGCTTCAATGCTGTCGGCTCGGTTGAGCAATCGAGCCAAAGTAAAGGATGAACTGATCGAGCGGCTGGCTTTCGTCGTCGGTTGGATCATGCTGGGGTACCTATACTTCCGGTTTTGGGATGCCTTCTCCATGACCTACACGTATGAGCCTGGGCGCACGGAGGGGTTGGGTTTATTAACACAGGGGCCGCTGGCCTTCAATTTCTGGGTCGGGGAGATCATCCTGGGCGCAGTGGTTCCCATTGTGCTCTTGCTTTATGAGCAAACACGCCGCCATCCAGCAGCACGTATGGTCGCGCTGGCGCTTGTGGTCGGCGGCGTGGCCGCTTATCGCTGGGACACCAACTTGGCCGGGCAATTAGTGGTCATGACTTACCTTCCTCACTCTATCCACACACTCTTCACCCGCTACACGCCTTCACTGATCGAGTTTCTTGCCGGCGCAGGCGTGGTGGCCTATGGCCTGATGGCTTTCACGATAGGCGTGCGCTACTTGGGCGTGGTCGATCACTTCGCTGCACCCAATGCGATGTCAGAGCCACGAATTGTGGAGGCCGGCGTCGGGGCGGATTGAGCGCTTCAATTGCAACGATAAGCCGTTAATTTCCAAGAATTCTTCAAGTAAAGGAAACTCAGGCCGGGCATTTAGCCCGGCCTGAATGATTCATCACGGCTCCGGTAAAAGCACCCCATAAGGTCGAGTCATGCTGACTACGAGGCCAGCGAGCGGAAGAGTTTTAATTGCCTGCCTGGGTCCTTAGCGTTGGTCTATATTACGCAACGGGGATGCCATTTTCTCTCAATGGCAACACCAATGAACAAAGGTTGAATACCCCATCCACGAAATCAACTGCTATAGGCTGTTTTGTTTTTAATATGAATACTTTTCGAAGTCCCTCGCTGTGAATGGAAGCCCTTTTTCGAAGTGACCGAATAGATGCGAGGTGTGTCCACGGTTGATAGGTTGCGCGCGTTGTGTCTGTTCGCAGGCGAATACACAAAGGATCCCATTCGAAAAAACGATACCAATTGTTGCCATAGTCGATATGTGTGCGAGAAGAATAAACTTTGCCTATTGTCCGGCGGCGATCTGAACTCGCAAGGCGCTTAATCGATCCCGCAGAGCCTTTGATACTCCCCGGACAATATGATATCCGCAGGCATAGTCCTCAGCACATATTTGTCGCAACCTCTCAGCTTCTATGGCGATGAATTTCCCGCTTTTAGCACCCCGACAGCTTGCGGTCAGTTGATGAGGCTCCAGGATCGCGGACCACCCAAATGCATCCCCCTTGATCAGATTATCGGCTACCACCTCCCGATTGTCTCCCAAACGGTAGACGATCGAAACCTCGCCTGAGAGTAACAAACAAAGGTGGGTTGCTACGTTACCCTCATTAAACAAGGTCTCCCCGGAATCAAACGTTCTCTCCCGGCTTATCATCGCAATATCTTTAAGGCATTCGTACGATACACCTGAAAAATGTGGAAAGCTCCGCAGCAACTCAGGCGAGATCATGGTTATTCCTCCTTTGGCGAGTGAATAACAGCATTAAATTGATTTGCTTGATGGCCCCTTGGACAAGGTCGGAGCAATGATGGGGGGATGTTACGGTCTTTGACTCTCCGCCGGATGTGAGATGGCCGCCAGGTTGTTGATTCCTGGAAGCTCCAGGGGTATTTACGAAGTGGCGAAACGAAATATATCGCCAATGTTCTCAACCCCGACAGCGATTTGTGGAAACTCATGCATGTAACTTCTGCGCCAACACCTGTGATATCGGGGCCGCCATTTAGGCGACCCCGATTTTCTAACAAGGTGTAGATTCGTACAGACTATTCAAACGCGGCCAATCCCGCTTCGAGCATGGCTATGGTGAAAGCTGAATTGTGAACGCCATTGCTACCATCCTCGAGGGCGATGTAAATCCAGTTCCACGCGGCCTGGGCCTGAGCCTCGGGATAAGTCCCGGGGTTCGGATGCCCATCATGCAGCAAGCCGGCGGCTTCGAGTTTCTCACCGAGTTCGGCGATAAGCGCTTCAACATCGGTCTGCACACCGTTATAATCGAAATCTTCGAGGTCAGCGTGGCAGCCCTCGCACGCAGCCTCATCTGGTTCGAAGGTGTGGTTATCGCCTTCGCCCAGGTGGCAGCTAACGCAGGTGTCTTCCACCATTAAAGCATGTGCGCTGGCTCTGCCTTCAACGCCAGCTCCGCCAAGGCCGAGCAGCATTGTGCTCTGCGGTCCATGGTGCGGACCCCAGTGCGAGCTGGTGATTTCGATCATGCCGTCGACCGCTTCTGCAATCGCTCGACGTGGCTGGTGGCAATTGACGCACAGGTTCCCTTCACCGCCGTCAAAGACCTGGCCTTCGAAGGCATAGAGCGTAACCGGGTCCGTGGTCTCAAGGGCCCAGTCATCACCGGTGAAGGTGGTGTGAATCTCGTGGCAGGCGCGGCAGTCCTGGCGGGTTGGGTCCGGATCTCCAGCCTCAACCTCGCTTGGGTTTAACCCCGCAGCGACCATGGCGCTGAATGCTCCACCGGAGTGACAGCCAGCACAACTGGCGCTACCTCCACGCACATACGCTTCACCAGTTCCATGCGTGGACTCGGCCCACGCAGCCGCCTTGCCAGCGATCAAGGTCGTGTCATTATGGCACTCTATGCAGGACAGATCGGCTGCACTAGGTGCTGCACCGGCAGGACCTGTTGGGCCAGCAGGGCCAGCGGCGCCAGCGGCGCCAGCAGGGCCTGTGTCTCCGGCTGCACCTGCACAGGCTGCCAGCACTATCGCCAGCAAGCCTAGCAGGGCAATTGATACTAGTTTTTTTGAATGCATTGTTTACATTCTCCTCTTAAAGTTTGTCTTCTACGTGTTTAATACTGCGATAATTCTATTTCCCGGTAGCTTCCTCCTTTCGAGGCGGTCGGGGAATAGCTCTTGTGCGTTCGAACTACATTCCGGAGCACAAGAGATTCAACCCTTATTGACCTCAGTTCCTGATTTAAGAATGGCGAGCAGATCCTGCACTTCTGTTGCTTCGTGCTGTTCACTGGTCACCAACTGGAAACCCTTCTTAATGAGATCGAGGCGGATGATACGCACGCCTGGAAGGTCTCTTAGGAGCCTCCCGAGTGGACAGTGTGCGTTGGTATCCTTGTCGCTTGCATCCACGATGACCGCAGTCGGTTGGATGGCGATAATCTGATCCAGTGCGTCCGTTTGATCTGCATCCACAACGTGCAACTCGAGCGCGTTCTGATAAGCCTTCAAGCGTGCAAGTACACCTTCGCCGTACAGTGAGTGGCTGGATAGAACAACCACCCGAACCTTTGGCATGTCCACCTCACAGATTGGGTACGTTACAACATTAAGAGATAGTGAGAGAGGCGACCAGACCCATTTGGTGATCGGATCTTCCACCTTCGGGTAGGTGTGAGGGTTGTCACAACCTACCCGAATAGGCAGTGCCGTTAAGCTTTTCGGCGAAGGTTTAAAGGAGATCTGTCATGACTCATCAGGGTTCGGATAGGTGGAAGTAGCTGCGGAAAGTAATACGGAGTTTACAGATCAGCGACAGGGTTAGGGCGTAGGGTTCTCTTTCTGTGAGGAGGATAAGATACCAGCTCTGATGGCATTGGCTACAGCTTCGGCGCGGTTTTGCGCTCCGAGCTTCTGGAAGATGTTCTTTAGATGGTATTTAACGGTGTTGGTGCTGATAGTAAGTCGCTCAGAGATAGCTCGGTTGGAGAAGCCCTCGCCAACAAGCTCAAGCAGCTCGAGTTCGCGCGCGGTCAAGTCCTCGGTTAACGTTTTCACGGGCAATCGATTTTCGGCGAGCTTGGCCATCAGGCGAGCAGCAGTGCGGCGGGTGACGGCGGCTTCTCCGCGCTCAAGGCCGCTAAGCAGTTCAAGAAAGTCTTCGGCGTTCAGGTTCTTTACCAGGTAGCCGTGAGCACCAGCCTGGATAACCTTGAGAAGATCGTCATCTTCCTCGGATACGGTCAGGATCACGATCTTAGCGTCAGGAACGATTTCTAGTAACTGGGGCAGTGCCTCATGTCCGTTCAATAGTGGCATGGAGAGATCGAGCAAAATGAGGTCAGGCTTGGTTAGTTCAGCCTGAATCAGAGCCTCCTGACCATTTCCTACCTGGGCGGCGATTTCATACCCGGCCGCCTCGAGCAGGCTGACTAACCCGTCACGGAAGAGAGAGTGGTCATCTGCGACCAAAACGCGCATAGTCATCGGTCCTCCAGGGGAAGGCGTACAGTCACACGGGTTCCCGAGCCGGGCTCCGTACCCAGAAAGAATGTAGCACCAATACCCTCGGCGCGCTCTCGCATAATCGCGAGCCCGAAATGAGGCTGGCCGTCATCGGACGGGTTTTCTATGTCGAAACCCCGCCCGTCATCGCCAATGGTAATCTCCAGGACTTGAGCGTTTACGGAGAGATGGACCCAGGCCTGCTCAACGTGCGCGTGCTTCTGGACGTTAATGAGCGCTTCCTGAATTATCCGCAGGATATGAAGTTCGATCTCTGGGCTTAGCGATGGAAATTGATCGCTGGGAGAAAGTCTCAAGTCAACACTAATTTCTGTCAGTTCACTGAATTGATCCGTGAAGCTCTCAAGTGAGTTAAAGAAACCATCTTCGTGGGGATCGCTCATGCGCAGACCGAGGATGGAGATACGCAGCTCGTGAAGCGCATCTTGAGAAGAGTGAGAGAGCTGTTCCAGTTGGTCAAGGGCTTCGCCGTATTTTTGGTCACGGAGTAAAAGGTGAATGGCGCTGGATTTAGTGTTGACATAACCCATCAACTGGGCGACTCCGTCGTGAATTTCGCGCGCAATCCGCTCGCGCTCATCGACGATAGCACGGTAACGAAGTAACTGCTGCTGTTCTCGCTCTTCAAGGTGCTGCTCAAGTTCGATAGCCATTTGATTGACGGAAGCAGCAAGTGCATCAAGTTCGTCCCGTGGAGGTGACGGGACTATTAAACGTTCAGCGAACACACCGCTTGCGAAAGCCTCTAAGGGGTCTTTGAAGCCTTTAATCCTGCGTACGACGAGAACATCGACGAGCAGGTAAACTGCCGCGGTGACGAGAATAGTGAATAATACAGAGATGGCAATTTCGATTTTCAGATCATCCTGGATGTTCCCCCGGGCTTCCAGCAAGGACATATCTAGAAGCAAGACTCCCAGATGCTCGCTTGAGGGATCGTGGCAAGCATGACACTCAGGCTCGTTCCAAATAGGTGAAGCGATGCGGAGTGTTTGCGGCGGAGAGGCAAGGATGATGGAACGGGCAGCGAGATTTTCGGGGACACTGTGGCATTCGATACAACCCGAATCGGTCTTTGCTCGGCGCTCGCCTATGGATAAACCAGTGGTATCAATAGCTATACGACCGTCGAGATCGATCAGCAATATCTGGTTGATGTCTTTTGTTTCGCTGACATCGGCGAGAATTTGATTAAGGTGACCTTTACCAGGCTCATCCATGATGTGGCGGATGCTTCCCGAGGTGACCTCGCCAATCCGTGTCGCTGTTTGTCTCATCTGCTCTTCGATGAGACGAAGTTCTCTTAGATAGTGGATCACAGACATGCCGATGAGCATCAACATAACTGGAAAAGCGACGCCCAGGGCCAATCGGGCCCTGAGGCTGTGTCTCCTAACGTGAATGGAAGATCTTAGATTCGAGAGCATACTTCGATTTGGTTGGTCGCGACTATTCCTCGGGCGCAGGATCGGTCAGTGGGATTTTCGCTCTTTAATTATCCAGCGCGCCTGCAGCGATCCAATCCAGGATCATCTGAATAGCCGCGGCGTCCATCTTCCCACCAGGCGGCATAACGGTGCCCTGAGCTTGTGCCCCCAGAAGCTTCTGGCCCAGCAGACTCCCCTCAGGGTCGCCCGGGATTACTACCGGGGCGTTGTCGCCAGAATCCATAACCGACCTATAGGTTGTACCATCCCATCCCCCGAGCGCTCCATGGCACATGTTGCATTTTGATTCCAGGATCGACAGCACATCAGCGGAGAAGGACACCTCACCATCAGGAGATGGTTGCTCGGAAGATGTAATATTCCGAATGTGTCGGACAATCTGGGTGATTTGATCTGAAGTGAGGATCTCACCCCAGGCGATCATCGATGTGATCGGGTGGCCTGTGCTGATGCTTTCAAAAATCTCACGGTCAGAAGTTTGTTGAAGCGATTCGTCAAGAAGCGATGGACCAATACCTCCCTCACCAGCCTCGCCATGGCATTGGGCGCATAAAGATGTATAGATTTCGGGGCCGTTTAGTGGCACAGCGGTGGTTTTTATCTCCGGCGGGAGTTCGACAGGGGGATTGTCCTCCCAAGTGCGGATAAAGGTCACAATGGCGTCGATCTCGTCTTCGTCCAGTGGGCCGCCGAAAGTGCTTCCAAAGGGAGACATACCGAAGTTTGGTTGGCCTTGCGAAATGACGGAGCTCAATGTCAGGTTGTCACGTGTTTTGAGGTATTCTGCGGTGCTGATAGGGGCAATGATATCGCCCGAGAGTGCGGGGTTTACCCCACCTTCACCGAAGTCTCCATGGCATGCGGAGCAGTATTGCGAGTACAGGCCTTGACCGATCGCCGCCGGGGTACCATTAGCAGCACTTAATGTGTATGCGACTAAAGCATCCAGTTGCTGAGGAGTCAGAATATTCCCCCAGATCGGCATGGTTTGGTGGGATCCACCTCCGGCGATGATCTCGCGAGCCTGATCGAAGTCATCGCTCTTAGGAACACGATCACCGTGGCATGAGGTACAGAGTTGTTGGTATTCAGGCAGAGCTTCCGGAACCGCGGCGGGAGCGACCACGTACTTCGCCAAAAGATCGATCTCCACATCGCTCATAGACTCTTGCCAGGGCGGCATGGCCAAGTGTAATCCACCCAGGCTGATTAAGGAACGAAGATCGCTCTCATCTCCTGCGAAGCCGACCGACTGCCCATGACAGGGCGAGCAGTTAACCGAAAAAAGCCGTTGGCCGTCTGGTGCGATGAGGAAATTGACCAGGGATGTACGCTCTTCTGGAGCCATGGTGTCGGACCAAACCGGGATGGCGATTCCCTCATGGCCGGAATACCCATCACCTTCTTCCAATGCTTGTTTAAGCTCAAGCGGATTGCTTGCGACCAATTGATCCACCTGATGACACGTTCCGCAGTTATCCGCGAACAACCGGCTTCCAAGTGGTGAGAGGATGAAGCCCGCGAGTGCGTCAATTTGATCCGAGGTGAGATCAGCGCTCCATGCCGGCATCCCTTCATGCTCTCCCTCTGCGATCAATGTATGCAGGTTTGTGCCTGACGAGGTGCTGATGGCAGGCCCATGGCAGCCTGCGCAATTCTCGGCGTAAAGAGCGGCTGTTTCATCACCCCGAAAAGCCTCAAAAGGAGGGGGTGCTTCCAGGAAGGCCACGATAGTAAGCCCTGTAACTCCGACCATCAGCAGGGCGGTGATACCCACCCACAGTTTGCGATTGAGGAAATGCCGCTTCGGTCCACGATCCAGGAAAGGCAGTACGGCTAATATAAGCATAGCCACAGCTGGAAGTACGATGACGCCAAGCACCTCAAGTGAGCCCGGAAAATACTTTAGCAATTGAAACATGAAAATGAAGTACCACTCAGGTCTCGGCGTATAAGTTGTGTCGGCCGGATTGGCTTGCTCTTCAAGAGGTGCACCAACGAAATACGCGAGTAGAATCAAGGCCACGAAAAGGAGGAGAGACACGACGGCATCTTTGAAGAGCAGGTCTGGGAAGAAGAAAATGCCTTTCTCTTTTTCCTTCTGATATTTCTCGTAATATTCTCGCTTTTTCTGCTCGTCCATGGCTTACTCTTCTCGCTCAGGGATGGAACTGATCCCAATGCGTATGACGAGGTAAAGGTGAATTCCAACCAGAAGCAGGAGGGTTGCCGGGAGGAACCAGATATGTACGCCGTAGAATCGGGCCAATGTCACGGCAGTGAGTTCCTCACCGCCACGCATAATTTTCAGTATCCAGGTTCCGATGAACGGGGTCACTTCGGCAATGCGTGTGCCCACCGTCGTCGCCCAAAAGGCTTTTTGATCCCAGGGTAATAAGTAGCCCGAAAAACCGAAACCAAAAACAACGATCAAAAGACCGACTCCGGTAAACCAGGTCACCTCGCGAGGATACTTATAAGAGCCGTAGAATATGACTCTTACCATGTGCAATACTGTTAAAAGAATCATGGCGCTGGCACCCCAATGGTGGAGCCCGCGAATTAGCCATCCGGCAGGGACCTGCGCGGTGATGTACTGAACACTAGCGTAGGCCTGATCCGGCGACGGGACGTAGTAGATGGTCAACAAAATGCCAGTTACAGCTTGGTTGATAGCCGCGAAGAGCGTGGCGCTTCCTAGCGTATATGACCAATTTACCTTGGGGACTTTACGCAGGAAGATCGTTTTCCAAACCGATCGCCAACCCAATCGCTCGTCAAGCCACTCACTAATCTGTGTAACCATCTCATCCTCCCAATATGAAGAGTTGATCGTCTTCAACCTTCACTTCGAACCGATCCAACGGGCGTGGAACGGGACCAGCGACTATACCTCCCGCCTTGTCGAAGACACCGTTATGACAGGGGCAGAAGAACTGGTCTTGGTCCTGGATCCACCGAACCCGGCATCCAAGATGCGTGCAAATATTGGACATAGCAATGAAATCTCTTCCGTTCTCTGTCAGCAAAAAGACTGAAATTTCTGTCTCATCCACGATCCAACCTGTTTGCCGTTCGATTTTGGCTTTAAAGAGGGTTGGTATTCCCAACTCAACTTTGGATATTGAACCGAGGCGAATCCACGCATAAGCTTCCTCTTCTCGAAGTGCGGGGCCGATGATGTATGCAATTGCAGGTAGCCCTAACCCTGCACCGATCAATATACCAATCGCCCACGTGGCGACGCTCATAAAATCTCGTCGCTTGAGTTGCTGCTTATCGTCCATAATCATTCTCGCTCTCCTTAGTCCTCAGGAGTTCCAGCGTTTATCCACTCAATAACCAATACCAAGTCCTCCGGAGAGAACTGCGAGAAGTGCGGCAGGTCTCCTGTTTGCCTTTGTACGACAAGGCTGGAGTTGGCATCCCCCGGGATAATGGCCGGGCCGCTGATACCGCCTTGTATGGCCGCTGCATACTCCGTTAGATTTAGACTCTGGATGCCGCCTTCTCCATGACACGAACCGCATTCCAGTTCAAACAACGGACCAATCGTGGCATTATAAGTTAAAGGTCCGGTCTCTGTAGGAATTATTGCCACCGGCGGTAGCTGTGCCTGCAGTAATTCTCTTAGACCGGGTGCGTCGAATCCGGCATACTCCCAAACATTTCCATGGCAGGCGCTGTTTGAGCAGAAAGAGGAGTCGTCTGTACCGCCTGGGTTATCGACAGTATGGCAATTGGAGCAGGAAGTGTCGAATACGTCTCGGTGAAGCGCTATCCAATTGGCATTGAGGTGGCTCTCGGGTTCCGGTCCACGGCTGATTTCGATCTTGGTAATGAAATCAGAGGGTTTGGCAACAACGGGAATAGAATGACAGACGTTGCACTCAAGACGAATTGCCTGGTTCTGCTCGTCCAGGTGTTCTCCGTCGTGGCACCGGAAGCATCCTGGGCTATCCTGATGTCCAAGATTGTCGTTGTGGGAATCCCAATCCGATTTCTGCTCAGGGAAAACTGAAATGCTGTAGTAATCGAGGAGAGCATCGATCGCCTGATTAACAAACTTATTATTAATGGCATAGTATTCCGCGTAATCTTTCTGGTAGTACGTTAAGAGCCCTTCTATACCGTCCAGTCCAGCGGCTTTTGTTTCGTATGGTGCATGCAGCACCTCAAGGCTTTTTCGGCGGATTTCAGGGATGAGTGGGGAGATGAGTCCACGTGCGAGCATTTCGTCGACCGCGTCTTCGGGTTTGAGAACCAAATGCGTGATCCGGTTATGGCAGGTGATGCAGTCCATCTCTTGGAGGGATTCCGTAGCGATCCCTTCGGCACTCACAGAGAAACCCAGTTCGACGAAGTCGATTTGGGTACCGTCATCTTGTATTACCCGAACGAAGGGAATCTCCTGCTCGGTCGAATCGGTAGATAGGTAATATACTTTGTTCTCGATGTGCCAGTGAATACCGCGACCGAGACCTTCGCGCTGCGTTCCCCCTCCGGTTTTCAGGGTTAGATAAATACTCGATGGGGTATTGGTTTGGTCACTGGCGAAAGTCCGTATCTCACGTAAACTGTCATCTGAGAACTTCTCTGGGAAATGGCATTGCTCACAGGTATCCCGCGCGGGCCTCAAATCGTCGGCTTGGATGGGGAATTCATATTGCTTGAAGGCAAGAGAGACGATGTGTTTAATATCGCCTGCCTTGCGGGTTATCCGCGTAGCGATGAAACCACGCCCGATATGGCATTCTACGCAATCCACCCGAGCATGGGGCGAGACTAAGTACGAGGTGTACTCTGGTGGCATAGTGTGGCAGGCCGTGCCGCAGAATTCGGGCGAGTTTGTATATTCCCAGACATAGGTACCTGTAACCAGCACAACGAGACTTAAAACGCCCAGGATGCCGTAGGGTAAAAGGCGCACGATGCGCCGGCTTCCAGGTGGTGGGAAAAAAAGGTTGTGCAACCCAGTACTTATACGTCGACGCATGCATCTTCTCCTCGGACGGATTCAAGTGTAGCTTATTTGAGTGATTTTCTAGTCTTCAGGTGCGTCGCCCTCTATCCATTCCTTTATCAAGGAAAGCTCTTCTACGGAAAGTTGTCCGGGGTGGCCCCCGGCAATTTGAATGGTCGTCAGCACGCTAGCACCCGGGTCTCCGGGCACAATCGCCGCACCGCTGTTCCCACCCTCCAAAGCGGTCTGATAACTACTTAGATCGAGACCACCCAGGATGAGATCTCCAGCGTGACAAAGGCCACACTTCTGATTGAAAAGGTCGGCGATCCCTGTTTCCCAGGTGTTCCCCATGGGGGCTGGTTGCCGGGTTGGCAGAGGCGTGGGCAGCGGCGTCGGGGTGAGAGGGGCGAAGATGATCACTTCCTCACTTGGAGCCACGGTTTTGATTGCCGTCTCCTCGAAGTCCACAAAGAAATACACTCCAAGGAGCATCGCCGCGGCTGCTACGCTGTACACCGGAAAAAAAACACGCTGACGTTTGCGGACAAGCACAGGATTCGGTTTCGCAGGAATGCCAGCTCTTAAATCCGCCAATTCAAGCGGATGCTCAGCGAGCATTTCGTCCTCACTTAGCTTCCCTGTGAACATGCTCTTATTATAATGACGCAGGTGAACATGATAAAGGTGCCAGACGATGATTGCCAGAACGGCCAGTAGTGCCTCGCCACCATGTGCGGCTTTGGCCGCCGGGATGAAATCGCCGGGCAATAACCGTGTCGTTGAAATGGGGTTCCACAGCATAAAGCCAGTGATCGCCATGACGACAGTGCCCCAAACCACAGCCCAGTATTCGGCTTTCTCGGCGAAGGTATAGCGCCCCTCCTGCGGTTTTCGGTTCTTAAAACCAAAATTATGCAGTAGCATTTGCCAAGCTGCGCGGATATCTCGAAGCCCTGGAAGCATGGACATTGGTATGCGGAGAACATAGACCTTATAGCCGACCACACCTACGTGGAAAATTGTTTGAAACATCATGATTGTTGCGGCGACATGATGAATGATGCGGGCCGACTCAACGCCACCTAGAATGGAAACGATGCCCTGGGCGATCGTAGTAGTCGCGAATTTTTGGGCAAGGCCGGTAATCGCCAAGGCAGCCATGCTTGCAACAAAGACCCAATGCTCGATTCGTTGAGGGAGTGCAAAACGCATATCCGAACGGGGTTCTTTACTCATCTTGCCCTCCCCGTCGCTTCTTTATCACCTGACGTGCTCCGTCACTGATCACAAAAATCAACATGCCTCCAATGGTCCCGGGGATGAAGATCTTGTAAAAAAGGTTGACATAGAACACCAGAGGTGCGTTCTCCCTGCTGGGCTGATAATGGCTCAGCCAAGAACTGGGGAAGTTCTCATCAGCGTCCGGATGGCACTTTTGGCAGGTTGTGAGCAGGTTGGCCTTGAGAACCTGGCTCTCGGGATCAGTCACCTTGCGCATGTTGTGAACGCCGTGGCAGTCGATGCATACTGGCTTATTAGTTTCCTGATCTGGTGCGGTCTCCTCAAACAAGATCACGGTTGTGCCGTGGAAATCTGCGACGTAGGTTTCGAAGACATCGGTGCTTACACCGTAACGGGCCATTAAATCGTCGTCCGTGTGGCACTCGGCGCAGATTTGGGGCGAGAAGAGGTGGAAAGAGCTCGATGTGGGGCCTTCGACGTCATGCACGCCGTGGCAGTCAGTACAAGTTGGAACATCGGGATTGCCCTCACCAATAAGAGCCGACCCATGAACGCTTTCCTTATATAATGCGTAGATCTGAGAATGGCAGCGCTCACATGTTTGTGGGATACGGCTTCGTGGGATATCAGGAGGCTGCGTCCTATGAGGATCGTGACAGTCAGTGCACACGGCCGCCTCGAGATTTCCGCCTGCGAGTGACTTTTGATGCACGCTGTCGAGTGTCGCGTCGTACTTGTCCTGATGACATTCAGCACAGAAGGTATATTGATCGAGGGTGAATTCCCGTATCGAGCGAGCCGAGATAGGTTCATGAGGGAAGCCACCGAAGCCCGTGTGGCAATCGACACAAGCAATTCCCTCTCGGCCGTGAGATGAAGTAATGTAGGATACGCTGTCGACAGTCAGATAAAGGACCTGCCCTGAGGGGAGCTCCATTTGCATGCCGGGAACATCATGACAGGTCAGGCATGTGTCGTTATCGAAGCCTTGCTGGCGAGGGGGGGCTTCGCCGCCGTCAGCAGTAGCTCCATTCACCCCGAGAATGGAAAAAAAGATCAGACTGAGCGTCACTAAAAATGCGACTCGAATGATCGGGCGACTTCTCATGCAACCGCCTCCACGATTTGTTGATGGATCCGTACTCCAAAAAAGTGCTATCATTCCGATGCTACCGACCTCTTTCGCGCAGTATTGGGCGATTGAGTTTGTTTGACCCCTCCGCCACAATGTTGTCCTCCATATACAAATTCCCCACGGAGCATGGGACACATAACCCACTCGAATGGGTAGTTTTGCCCATTCTACACTAGATTTGTGTAATAAAACACAAAGAAACGGCAAATAGCGCGACATGTCATATGAGGCGCGGGAAGTATATCACGTAGTAAAGAGATCCAAGTTACTCCCATTACGTTCTATGTACGTACATCCTGTTTAGTTCATAGATGGCCATGTATGGACTTGTGCGTGTCCTGGGTGTTGCTTGTCGATCTGACGAGGTGTTTTATCAATATTTCGAGGCTTGGTGTGTTGACCACAAATTGGCGCGAAGGCGGCCCAGGGTGAACCTGGCCCGCCAAAACAGCAGAGATCAAAACCTGTTTTTATGGTGCTTCAACAGGAAGAGTCTGAGCGAATGTGAGTACGTCGATCACGTACTGCAGATCCCAACCCAGATTGATCGATGAAGGCATCCCAGTGCCGGGCTGACCGGCGTGTACCTTATGGACGATCTCCCATGGGTTATCAATCGCGATGGTACCGACGTGCTCGGGATCGTCATCACCACCGAAATTGATTATAGTGCCGTGCTCCCCGCGGCAAGCGACACAGGTGCTGGTGAAGAGCTTTTCACCGTGCGCGCCGTCGCCGCCGATAGGGCTTTGGTCTCATAGTGCTATGCACGCTGTCAGATCAAATAATCCTTCCTGGAGGAAGCTAGCTATATCGATGATCGCACCCTCTCCCATTGTGGAGAAGTCATGTTCGAGATCATATTCCAGGGTTTGACGCAAGGGGTTCACCATGAGCATCGCTATCAACCCGCAGCGATTCAAATAATAGTTGACATAAGCTGAAAGGAAACAACCCCGGCCGAAACCGGGGCTGTTTGTGCATACGAACGGTTTAGGGAGATTGCTCAATTGGAAGATTCAAATTGAGGTTCTAAACCGCTTCAAGCATAGGTTGCTCTGCTATTCAAGTGCTCCAAGAGCCTGTTCAAGCAGGGCTCTGGCGAATCCGGAGTTGTGTACGCCCCAACTGGTGTCCTCGTGGAATATGATGTAATTCCAGAGTGCAGCGGCTTCTGGTTCAGGGTAAGTCCCAAGGACGGGATGTCCGTCTTCGTCGATCAAACCCTTCGCCAGCAGGAGTTCTTCGACTTCCGCGAACGCTGCCTTGATTTCAGTCTGAACGCCATTGCGGTCAAAGCTCTCGAGATCAGTGTGACATGCTTGGCAGCGGTCGACATCCGGTTCCATGGTGTGTTCGCGTTCCTCTCCCATGTGACAGGCCGGGCAGCCCTCGGTTACGACCGAGTAGTGAGCGCTGGGGCTACCCTCCACAAGTGCTCCTCCCACGCCTAGGAAAAACGCAGCTTCCATGCCGTGGTGTGGGCCCCAGTGGGTGCTGGTGACTTCGACCTGACCATCGACCGCTTCGGGGAATCCCCGTCGTGGCTGGTGGCAGTTGGCACACAGGTTGCCGAGGCCCATATCGAAGGTCTCGCCGCTCTCATACAGCACCACAGGATCAGTGGTTTCCAGAGCGAAGTCGGCACCTGTGTAGGTCGTGTGGATCTGGTGGCAAGTGCGGCAGTTTTGTGGTGATGGGCTTGCCGCGCCCTCCTCGACTTCATCCGGGTCGAGACCGGCGACAACGCGTGCACTGAAGCCTTCGCTGGAATGGCAGCCAGCGCAGGAAGCGCTGGTTCCTCTGACGTAGTTCCCGCCTGTTGCATGGACGGACTGATCCCACTGCAATCTCTTTGAAAGGATCAGTGGCTCGTCGTTATGGCATTCCGTACAGCTAAGGTCGGACGCGGAGGCTTCTACAGATGGTCCGGAGTCGCCTTGCGGGCCGGGTGGTCCTTGTGGTCCTTGAGGTCCGGCAGGGCCTTCGCTCGCTGCACAGGAAGCGACGAGCAGGGCAGCAAGTGCAAGAAAGCCGAACCTCAGAAGGATCTTCTTATTCATCTTGGCATTCTCCTTTATCCTCTTAACTTGTAGTACAGGTTCATTGCAAGCTAGCGTCTCGTAATATGGTCACCTCCAAAAGAAATGATGGGCTTGCCGATGCTGGATTACGACAAGCCCTCCTTACCCGTTAAATATCGGAGGCTGATTTCCAGTGAAGAACAACGAAGCGATCAACCTCGATAGTTAACCTTCTTTACGGTGCTCCAACAGGCAGAGTCTGAGCGTAAGTGAGTACGTCGATCAAGTACTGCAAATCCCAACCCAGATCGATCGCCGAAGGCATGCTGGTGCCGGGCTGACCGGCGCGTACCTTGTGGATGAACTCCCAGGGGTTATCGATGGCGATGTTCCCTATGAACTCGGGATCATCAGCATCGTGGAAGTTGATCATCCTGCCGTCATCTCCGTGGCAAGCGCTGCATGTGCTGGCGTAGAGTTCCTCGCCGTGCGCACCGTCGCCGCCGACAGGGGTACTGGAGCCATAGTCGACGACATCTCTCATGTCGATTTGACCCTCGGTGATGAAGGTAGCCAGGTCTGTCATGGCTGCTTCGCCCATGGCGGAGAAGTTGTGGTCAGGATCAACGTTCCCGCTGATCTGAGCAACGATATCTTCCAGAGATTTGTCCTGGGCGAAGAACACACCCGGGAAGCCGGTGAAATGTGAGCCGGAACCGTATGGACCTAGCGCGCCCATATAATCCCAGCCGTGGCATTCCTTGCAGCGCCAGGTATCACCGCCGCTGCGGGTGTTGGTATTTTGGCGAGCCCAGACGGGGTTGTCTTCTGTGGGCTCGTCTACGCCTGTGACTTTCCACCATTTGTCGTACAGTAGACCACCGCGCGAAACGGATGCCCCGGGGGCTTCGACAGGAAGACTCTGGGCAAAGGCAAGTACATCCATTACGTCCTGCATGCTCCAGCCGCTGTCGATCGAGGATGGCATGCCTGTGCCAGGTTGCCCGGCACGCACTTTATGGGCGAACTCCCAGGGGTTATCGACTGCGATGTTCCCAATGAACTCGGGATCATCAGCGTCGTGGAAGTTGATCGAACGGCCATCAACGCCGTGGCATGCGGTGCACGTATTGTTGTAGAGTTCCTGGCCATGATCGGCATCGGCTTCCAGCGGGGCTTTGGCGTCATAGTCGATGTACTCGCGCAGATCAACCAAACCATCCTGTAGGAAGGTGACCATGCTGCCGAGCGCTTCATCACCCATCGCCGAGAAGTCGTGGTCGGCGGTTGTCGAACCATCCAGCCAACCAAGCAGCTCCCCATCACTCATCCCGCTGGCGTTGAAGACGCCGGTGAAACCGGTGAAGTGCGATCCGGAACCATAAGCGCCGTCTGCGCCCATGTAATCCCAGCCGTGGCATTCCTTGCAGCGCCAAGTGTCCTTACCGCCGCGGGTGTTGGTGCCCTGAGTAGCCCAGAGCGGATGGTCCTCTGTGGGCTCGTCAACGCCTGTGACTTTCCACCATTTATCGTAAAGCTGTCCGCCGTCCGTAACGGATCCACCTACTTCAACCTTCGGCGGTTCGACCGGAGCCTCAGTTGCGGGCGCCAGCGTTGGAGCCGCTTGCTGGGAGCAGGCAGCCGCCAGAAGCCCCATAAGGAGCACCGTCATTACCATTAAAATTATCTTGCCTTTCATATTCTCCTCCGTTAATTTGGGTTTTCCGAGATCGGATCCCCTTTTTATCTAATAAAAGGAATCACTGTTGATGACTAGAACCTCCTTTCAATCGAGAGTCCGGCTTGTGGCTCACTTACGGTTGGAGTGAGCCAAGGTACGTCAGCACCTGCCAGAGGGAATCCTGGCTGAGTTTATTACCAAAGGAGGGCATGGTGCCCACGCCCTCGTCGAGTGCACAAAAGAAGCGGCCCGGGGATTCGTGCAGTGTGTCCTGTACTTCCACGGATGTGAAATCGGGAGTGTTAGGCAAACCACCGCTTCCGTCCTGCCCATGGCATAGAGCACATTGATCCACGTATGTTGCTCGTCCGACCTCAATGGCTGAACGATCCTCCCACGCGAGTGGGTTCTCTTGCCCGGGATCGCAAGCAGCGGGTGCTGCAGTGGGAGTTTGTGGAACGACGCTGACTACTTCCTCGTCAAGAGCAGGGTCATACGTGAAGGTGATCAAGTAGTCGATAACATCCCATCGCTCATCCTGGCCAAGGCTTGACTGCCAGGCAGGCATGGAGCCGTGGCCTTGAGTGATCGTGTGATAAAAATCGCGGGGGGCAAGGTGCCATGTCTGTTGCGGATTTGTGAAATCGGAAGATCCGAGATCGAGACCAGAGCCGTCCCCGCCGTGGCAAGAGGCGCAGTTGTCATCGAAGATTTGCTTCCCTTGGGCGAGAGTTTCGGCGTCGGTACTTAAACGCCAGATGTAGAAGACGCTGTCCCAGATTTCATCTGACGTGAGCATGTTATCGAAAGCTGGCATATCTTCACGGCCTTCTGCGATGGCAGAGAAAAAGCTAGCCGGGGTCTCACCGCGTACGTAATCCAGATCGCGGAAGTTGCGCGCCGCAGGGACGACGCCGTTACCATCGACTCCATGGCATTGAGCGCAACTTGTGTTGTAGATGCCCTGTCCGCTTAGAGCTGAAGGCGGGCGAGCTGGGTAGCTCAGATGGGTGAAGGACTGTGTTGGCGTGGACTCAAGCTGTCCTGCGATTTCTGTAATTGGGGCCAGCGTCGGAATAGCCGTCGGCCCCTGCGGCAAGCCAGCCTTTGGTGGAGCGCAGGCGGCGACGCCGATACCCAGAACCATGAGACACATTCCGATCCCGATGGTTGATTTTCGTTTCTCCATAGAAGCAGACTCCTATTTGACAACTGTCAGTTCGGTGAGAGTGCGAACATAATTGACCACGTCCCAGCGCTCGCGTATGGTCAGGTTCTCATAAAGGGATGGCATCTGACCAAACCCCTGCAGGATAACAAGATAGACGGAGCCGTCGAATTCGTTTACGGCTGCCGAGCCTGCCAGGTCGACGGGGGTTCGCTGGAAGTACTCCGCAAGCGGTCCGTCGCCGAGACCCTGCAAACCATGACAGAGCGCGCAGTGGACATCGTAAAGAATTTGACCGCGTTGCAGCGAGGTGTCGTCGGGGTTGATTGGGTTTAATGGGAACTCATCCCCAAGGACGGCTTCACCCTGGATAGGGATTGCGCCTTGCGGTGGGCTAAGTCGAGGTCCTTCTTGGTAATCAACGGCCATGTTCTGCGCCATGTCGGTCTCGAAGGGGATGCGAATCCATTGATAAGTCAGGAGTAAACCGATAATGAATGGTGAGAGAAGAAGTGCGATGATGATCAGGCCGCGTCGTGTCCGCATGTTCACAGTGGTTGCCTCTCTGATCTATGGATGGAGTCACAGCCATGCTGCTCGAATATCTTGCGCACTTGGCTCTCCTCTGAGAGGTCATGCTCAACCAGGACGGCTAAATAGCCATCGGTTACTCGTTTGTCGTAGTGCTTGGGGCCAAACTCCGGGAAGTTCATTTCCCAGACCACGCCCAGAAAAGTCGAAACGATAGTGGCCATCATGGTGAAAACGAAGATGATCACAGCAGCAGGAGGAAAGCCAACTGTGGGATGGCCGCCTATGTCCAGGCGGTAAAGATGGGGCGTAACTACCGCCAGGAAGAATCCCAGGAAAAAACCGACTAGCGCACCAGCAAGCACGATGTATGGAAGTCGGAGCCATTCCACATGTCGCCCCAAAGATCGCTCTGGGTAAGGCACACCGGTCATTACCGTGACCTGGTGATCCTCCATTCCTAGCTCATACAAGCTATCGATAACTTGCGCAGTTTCGGTACCATCGCGGAAAAGCCCCATCAGATTCATGGCATCTTCCATCGGAGCCTCCTAATCGATCTCCGCGGCGGTGGGCACCCAAAGGCGGCCGATACGGCGTAGGCTGTAGCGCAAACGTCCTTCTTTGATTTCCCATACGGGTACGTAGGGTACGATGCGCGAGAAGACCGTGTAGAGTAAGATGAAACCGGCGAAGGTCATAGCCACTATGCTGATCTCGACCCAGGTGGGTTTGTAAGTGCCCCAATCGAAAGGAAGATAATTGCGTTGCAGGTTGCCCACTACGATCAACACACGTTCTGTGTACATGCCCACATTGATCAGCAATGTTAATCCGAGAAGCCATTTAAGATTGGTGCGGATCTTGCGAAAGGCCAGGAAGATCACCGGTAGTATGTTCGCCGTCATCTGCAGCCAGAATAAGGGCGCTAGCTTGCCGGCTACCTCATCGTGTATCAACTCGCGGATGACAGGGTTGTTGCCGTACCACTCGACGATGAAACCCGCAAACCAAAAGTAGATCCATCCCAGACCGGCTACCATTACTAATTTTCCCAGAGCATCGAAATGCTCGCGGCGAAGGAATTCCTCCAGCCGCATCGACTTGCGGACGATGACCAGGATGGTTGCCAGGGCTGCGAGCCCAGAGTAGACCGCGCCCATGATGAAATAGGGGGCGAAGATGCTGCTGTGCCAGCGCGGTTGTAGAGTGATTGCGAAGTCCCACGCAACGATGGAGTGCACGGATAGAAAGACAGGGATGATGATGACCGAAAATATATTCAAGGCGCGGTGGAGCTTGTGCCACTCGCCCTCGGTGCCGCGCCAGCCAAGTGCTAAGGTGCGGTATAGCTTGTATCGCCAGCCCACACTGTGGTCGCGGGCCATAGCCATATCAGGGATGAGTGCCAGGTATAGGTAAAGCGAAGAGCCAATCAGGTAGGTGAAGATTGCCACCATATCCCACATGAGCGGTGACTGAAAATTTGGCCACATAAAGCGGTTATTGGGGTAAGGCAGCATCCAGTAGAATTTCCAGACGCGTCCCAGGTGGATGAATGGATATAGACCAGCCATCAACAGGGCAAAGGCGGTCATCGCCTCTGCTCCGCGCGTGATCGGTCGACGCCAGTCGGCCTTGAAGATGCGCAGTACTGCTGAGATCATTGTCCCCGCATGGCTGATGCCCACCCAAAAAACGAAGGTGGCGATGAAGAGACCCCAGTACACAGGGTTGTTGATGCCCGCTGTGCCCATGCCCCAGTAGATCATGTATCCCCAAGCGTAAAGCCCCCAGAGAATAATGGCCATTAAGATCGCGACTGTTATCCAGAACTTGGGACCTGTTTCCATCATTGGTCGCAGAACGGCAGCATTGATCTCATCGTCTGTTCGTTGAGCGAGCAGCAATCTTTCACGGTATTCTTCGCTCAACTCGATCTGTCTCTCGGGCAGGCTTGAATCCCCCGCCATGCGTTCGTGGTCAGACATTCGTCTCGCCTCCTTTGAGGTAGATGACGGCGGGGTCGGTTCCCAGGAAGTCAAGAAGACGAAACGTTCGACGGCTGCGGGCGAGCTGGCTGGCTTCGCTTTCCGGATCGTTTAAATCCCCGAAGATCAACGCTGATGGCGGGCAGCTTTGAACACAAGCAGGCAGCACTTCGCCATCCTCAACCTCGCGCCCAGATCCATTGGCGTCTAACTCTACTCTGCGGATGCGCTGCACACAGAAAGAACATTTTTCAATAATGCCCCGCTGTCGAACGGAGACATCCGGATTGAGCTGTTGGTCAAGCGGTTCTGGAAAATCCGGCCTAAACCAGTTGAAAGCACGAACTTTGTAGGGGCAAGCGGCGCCACAGTAGCGTGTACCAATACAGCGGTTATAGACCTGAGCGTTGAGCCCCTCAGGTGTGTGGTACGTGGCGAAGACGGGGCAGACCGGTTCGCAAGGAGCTGCACCACAGTGCTGACATAGGACAGGCATGAACCGCGCTTTAACATTGGGATATTCACCTTCCCAATAGCGTTCGATACGTATCCAGTGCATGGAATGGCCGCGAGCCGCTTCCTGCTCTCCGACCGCTGGAACGTTGTTCTCGGCGTGGCAGGCGACGACACAGGCCTGGCAGCCGGTGCATCGATCGAGGTCGATTACCATTCCCCAGCGCCGGCTGTTTTCCTCTTGTTTTTCTTTAGCGGATACTCTCACGGCCTTCGCCATCGAGATCCTCCAATCTTGCCAAAGGTTTCATTTGACCTAACTTTTCGATACGAACACGCGTGGCGCAGAATGCAAATTTGTTATCTTGCTCCGCGGGTGATGGAGTTAGTAGATCCATCACGTTTGTGCCCCGCGCTGCCGCGAAGCGGCCGTAATCGCTGTGACCTTGCCCGGTGGGGATGGCAATGGTGTCGGGCCGGATTCCGGGATAGACAACCACAGCAGCCTGCAGGTTTCCGTAGGTAGAAATAACCCTAACTATGTCGTTGTCTCTAATGTCAAGTGAACGCGCACTCTCCGGATTTATCTCAATCCACGTATTCCAGCGAGCCGTGGTCATCGGGTCGGGAGTTTCCTGGAGCCAGGGCTGATTGGCGCCCCGCCCGTCACTGAGGGTCAGGGATGAATAAGGCAGCAAGTGGAACGGGTAAGTGCCTTCGTCGCCCTGGAACGTTGCTGCGGGTACGGTCATAGCTCCTTTGGGTATGCCGACGGCCTCCGGTTCGCGTTTGATCGCTCGCTTGGACCACCAGCCGCCATGTTGACGCCAGAGGCTCCAAAAACCTGCTGGAGAGCGCGCATCGTAAGTATTTATGGAGTTGTCGTGTAATTGAGCGCTGCTTTCTTCAAGGAAACCGGCCTCATCATTCCAAGGGAGGGCACGGGCTACGGTGCCGCCCAGGCGGCTGGCCAGCGAAAGCAGAATGTCGGCGGTCGCGCGTGTGTCGTGGAGCGGTTGGGTAACGGGCTGTTGCCCGCTGATGACAGGCCGGTCGGCGCCGGGTGACACGACCTGATATCCCCACCCTTCAAGGTAGGTGTGATCGGGGAGGATGAGATCGGCTTGCACCGCGGTCTCGTCAACGAAGGGACTAAAAGAGATGACATGTGGAACTTCTTCCAACGCTTCTTTAAAGCCGACCCAAGCTGGTAGTTCGTAGATGGGGTTGGCGCCGTGAATTAATAAGATCTCTACGTCTCCCGAACGCATCCTCTCGACGAGGTCCAGGATATCGGTGAGGTTTGATGTAGGGGCTGGCGATGCGAAACGTTCGGCTGGGACAGGCTGAGGCATGAACACACCGCCATGTCGACCGAGTCGGCGCATGATCACGTTCAGCGCCATCACCGCGTCCATCGCCTGTGTGCTGTTTGTGTGACCCGTCAATTGACCGCCGGGAATAGCCAGCGGTCTATCGGTTTCGGCGAAAAGGTGGGCTAGCCTGCGAAGTTCCTCAACCGATAAACCGCAAGCTTGGGCTGCGTCGGCGACGCTGACGTTGCGGTATAGATGCGCATGATCACTGTGTTTCCCAGCACGGCCGAGATTCTCCTCGACGATGATCCGCCCAAGAGCTAGGGCGATGATCCCCTCGGTTCCCGGGGGTACAGGGATCCACTCATCTGCCGAGGCACCTGTAGCTGATAAGCGCGGTTCGAACTGGACGAAAACGCCGCGCCCATTTAGGCTACCTTGCCGCATTTGACCGTAGGCTACGCTTTGTGCAACAGGCGACATCCAGGTTTCCAACAGGTTGGCGCCGAAAGAGAAGATCACTTGTGCCTGCGCGAGGTCATACATAGGCAGTTGGTGCTCACCGAACCAGCGCGAGGATAAGGAAGCACATTCGGCGCGCCCATCAAGCGCAGTTTGAAGATCGAAGATCACTGCCGGCGCTGCGCCAATACCCCCGAGAAAAGATGCCATAATTGTGTAAAGGTGGTCGGAAGGTTGACCGGCGAGGATGGCCAGGCCTTGTGGATCTCGCAGAGATTGAAGCGCCGCGGTGAGTTCGTTGAGGGCTTCGTCCCAAGGAATCGGTGAAAATATGCGAGAGCCGCGGCCTCCGGATTGTCGAACGGCGTTGTGGAGTCGATCAGGGTTATAAAGCACCTGAAGTCCGGCCTGACCGCGCGCGCACAACTTACCGCGGTTTAAAGGATGGCTGGGATTCCCTTCAATCTTGCGCGCCCGTCCGTTGATCACGCGCACGATAATCCCACAACCGGCAGGGCATTGGCGACAGGTTGAGGCAAACCATGTTGCTCTGCCCGGCAGCTCTTCCTCTGGCGGGCGCACAAAAGGTTCAAGGGCGATGCGACGGACCTGGGGGCTTAACCCACTCGCGGCCGCAGCTCCAGCAGCGACTTTCAAAAAGGTTCGGCGCGATATCTCTTTTCCCATCTTGCTCCAATCTCACTTATGACAAGCTAAACAATCGCTAAGTCTGGCAACATTTTCCTTCGGCTGGTCTAAATGGCAGTCGAGGCACCAGCCCATGTCCATGCTAATAACTGGCTTGGCAACCACCATTTCACCCACGTTGCCATGGCAGGTCTCGCAACTCACACCGGCACCGAGGTGGGGTTGATGACT
>SDBU01000920.1_pt1 | contig 42955 bp, 83 predicted proteins | sample 2277071 | NCBI WGS metagenome assembly SDBU01 (sample SAMN10397929, study PRJNA504765) | marine sediment metagenome | isolation source: marine sediment core GS08_GC12, 126 cmbsf | place: Arctic Ocean: Gakkel Ridge, Loki's castle | collected 2008
GCCATAAACTCAGGAGATGCAACTACTGATGGAGTTATAGATGCTCTTAGGGATGCCATGATAACACACGGACTAATTGCAGCAGCGTAAAGGAGGGTAGTATGGAAATAGATATGCAGGAACAGGAAGAGAAACTAAAGACTGAGGCTCAGAAGATTGGGGAGGAGTTATCCGAGATACAGAGAGGGATAAACCAACTCCAACAAAGACAGCAACTCCTAATCAATGAGGCTCTCAAGAACCAGGGGGCGTTGGATTTACTTAATAATCTAGGTAATGAACCCGAGTAGGTGGAATATATCCTGACAAAACAAGGGGAGGAAATATGGTAGAGTCAAAATATGTTAGTGGGAGAGATGGGGCTTCTAGGGGGAGTTATACACTTGTCACTGACGCTGGAGCCGAAATCAAGACTGCCTATGAGGCGAATGCTGATACCAATGCCTTTACTGATGGGGAGAAGAGCAAACTAACAAGTATAGCTACTGGTGCAGACGTCACGGGTTCTAATGCACCGCAAGCCCATAAAACTTCCCATGGGGGGGGGGGGGAAGATGAAATGAGTGTAGATGTTTTGTCTGGACTCTTAGCTGACGACCAGCACGTGCTGGATGCTGAGGTTGTAGCAGTAGCCATTGACAAGACAATACAAACTACTAAGGGTGATTTGGTGGTGGCTACTGGTGCTTCTACTCCAGTCAGATTAGGTATTGGTGCTAATGACGAAGTTCTTACTGCTGACTCAGCACAGGCATCAGGGGTTAAATGGGCTGCGGCTGCTGGTGGTGGTATATCAGCGACTTCTGGCTCTTATACTGGTAATGAGGGTGTAAATAGAGCAATCTCTCACGGCTTGGGTGCGACTCCGAAACTGGTGATCATTCTAGAGTCTAGTGCCAAATATCTGTATTGGCTCTTTGGAAGTAAAACAAATAGACTCTTCTATCTTAATCATAATGTGGACAACAGTTATAATGCTGTTACTGCGATGGACGATACTAACTTTTATGTAGGAGATGCCTCAGATTACAATGAATCAGCCAATGCTGCTGGTAAGACGTATTATTGGGCAGCAATAGGATAAAGGTGAAATATGAGATACTGGAAACGACTCGATACAGATAATACCGTAAACACGGTAGAGAGTTACAGCCACGATTTAGATATTGATGGGGCTATTGAGATTGATAGTGCTGAATTTAACACCTATATCGCCTCATTACCCACCCCCGAACCGGTGTACAAAAGAGATTTAGAAGCTGAGTTAGATGAATTAAAGGCAGAAATAGCAATCCTGAAAGACAAGTAGGTGCAACCTCCCTTCTATGACTCAATAGAACCATACTGGGAATTAGAAACAGATAGGATAGACTTCTTGGAAGCACAGCTTGATTGGACAAAGGGGGACTAATGAAGATAATATCTCGTGAAGATTTCAATGAGTTACCTAAGAGATTAAAGGTTGAGGAAAGAGATGAGTTATTTCGTCAAACCCATCAAGCATTACTTGGAGTGCCAGGGACAGACGAAAAGGGTATGGCTGGCGACATTAAGGAAATAAAAACCCGTCTCAAAATCCTCAACGGACAAGTATCCTTAAATACCCTCTATCGTAAAATAGGAACTGGTGTTAGTGTTATTGTATTAACTGCGCTAATTGGTTTATTAGTAAAACTATTCAACGGTGGGTAGAGAAGCTATCACCAGACGCACCAGAATAGACGATAAGGCTATTCAACCACCCAATTGGTAGAATCCCATACCTTCCCGAATTTCTCCCTATTCACTGGTATCTCTAGGTGTATGTAGTTCCTCTTTTTTCATAGACATTGTAACCACACATTCATACAATTCCCTAGCCACATCATCATCCTTGAAAGTAGGCTCCACGTCAAACCTGTAAGCCCTGAACAGGATTTCCCTCATTTCCCTTATTATATCTTCTTTCATATTACCCTCCAAATAAATAATAGGCTAACGCTAATAAGATTACCCCGACTGTTAAGTTAAGAAAAGCGCCCCAAATCTCTCTCATTATTCCTCCTTAATCCATTCATAAGCCCATCCACACTGGCAGGTCATCATATTGTCTATAAGTTCCAGTCCTTCTCCACATTTAGGACATCGTTCAGATATATAATCCTCCCAAGAAACATCATCTCCCCAATTCCTTATACATATATAGCATATCTTGTGCTCCCTATGTAGATGTAATTCTAGTATTAAGCCACCAGTAACAAGATGACACCCTTCGCACTCTTCACCATACTTATTCTTTACACCTCTCATTCATCTCTCCAATTCCCTTTAATTTCTCCAGCCCATTTCAAGGCATCTTCAAAATCAATATCATCAAACGGTTCGTGCATCTGAGGAGAATACAACAGCTTCTCTAGTGCACTCCATTGCTTCTCACTCATTTCTATCTGCTCTTTTAATGCCTCTCTAAAGACTGGCCACGAATTATATCTCATCCTTACTTACTCCTCTAATTCTAAAAAAACACCGAATCACAATAGCTGAATCTTATACCAATCTCGCTATCTTCTTTATCATAAAATACTTCCAACCCCCCCGTAGAAAAAAAACCTTCGCCATTCTGTGATTCAATCAATTCCCCCAATGTCTGTTCAATTTCGGCTTGAGTGGGTGGAGCATCCTTTTCACCCCACCTCCAATCTAATAACTGATATATTGGAGCTACCCTTTCAGCAAACCCACTTACCCTTCCATACAAAATACCCTTTACATCCTTTTTATTCACCATTCCCTCCTTTTATTTGGTCACTATATATTAACTTCCTCAATCCCATAATTCTAAATCTTCCATTAGTTTAATCTTCTCTTTAAGGTCTGCTTGGAGTTCTTCTAGTTCGGGGATTGTGAATTTCTTAATCTGATTAGCATTATGTTCAAGTGCCTCATCAGCATCTTCTCCATACATCTGTATAATCTGTCTCCTGTATTCCAGTGTATTACCTCTCAAGTTTATATTACAGTTATAACATTGAGCGTGTGTCCCTTTTTCTGAGAACAGATTGGCATTATGCCTGCCTGGTATAAAGTGTCCTGCTTGTAATAACTTAAAGTGGTATCTTTTCCCGCAAGTCACACACAGTCCGAATGATGCACACCCTGTTGTCTCAAGGCAATCCCTTTTACGTATATAAACAGAGAACAACTCCCATACCTTTTTCTTCAGTTTAGATATGGTCATCTTCTTTATAGGTTTCTTCATTCCCATTTTATTCGAGTCCAGTGTTCTCATTTCTTCCCCCTATTAGGTGTAAACAGTGTAGCGTTCCATAGTCCAATCCAACCCCTTAACTCCCACCCACTCATTTCCCTTATAGTATCTTTCATATTTCTTTGAGCTATTTTTGATGCCCGTTTAATATCTTCGCTACTTATTTTCTTCATTTCTTCCTTCTCTTAATATACTCTAATGAGATGGGTTTGTCAACCCCTTTACCCGTTTTATTTTATCTACATCACAGGCCATTGTTTCTCCGTGATGTAATCTCAAGTCAAGACACATCTTACAGGAGTCATTGATAAACTTCACACAGGGTATACGAACCCTGACATCTTCATTGGGTGGCTTATTGTCCCCCGACTCGTAATTTGGACAAGAATGAGCTATGTAGCAGTTATCCATCTATTCCCCATTCTTTTAGTTTGGCTTGCCACGCCTGTTCAGTAATTATTCTGTCTGTCGAGACCGCCTGACGGTAGCCACCCCTCTTTCTCTTCAAGGCTTTCCTCTCTATCCACTCCACCACTTCCCCCATACCCCTAGCAACTAATACCTCTTCACGGCTATGATACTTCTGTAGTTCAGCGTCAGTAGTTGGTTTTAATAATTTAGCTTCCATTACTTAATCTCCTTCATATATAATTTCTAATCCTAGTGATACTGCGAGCCTTAACTCCTCTTTAGCACCACTAGATTCCTTCCAGTTATCTAACATATAGATAGCATCACACCGTCTTATTATTTCCAAATCACCATTAAGAAATACCCCGTCTGTTTCCCCCTCTTTGCCATCCATGAAGATACTATTAGCATGGGGGCATATCACAGCCCATCCTTGCAACCAAAGTTTGCGAGCTTCAGTTCTGGCGTGTATTATGTTTTCCCACACCTCGTTCCATGACTCCCCACGATACCTTCCCGCTACATATATTACTTTCATTCAACCCCCTTTAATGGTAGTTCAAACGTACCATTTCTTACCATCAATGCTATCACAGAATAGCCCGCCAAGTCAATCCATGTATCACTGATGCTTTCGTTTTTAGGTTCACCAGATTTGCTAAGGTTTTTTAACCTTGCCATCTTGTCATTAGCCCTGACAAGAACACCATACTCCCCAAACTCCGTAATATTCAAGTGGCCATAATCGTGCTGTTTCGATATAAGTGTCTTTCTTAATTCCCCTAGTATCTCATCAATGCCATCTTCAAATGTTTTCATTATACCTCCTATACCTCTGGTTGAATAGCTACCTCAAATAGTTCTATTATTGCCTCAAAGGCTTTCCCTGCCACACTAGATATTGCATCACCACTTTCACCAACAACATCAGCTATGGCATAGAGAGCTTGCTGATATGCTTCAAACCCCTCAATCCCTGCGGCTGCTAAAACGACAGTGCTGGAAACAATTGGGATTAACAGAAAAACTATAAGAATACACCACAGTAACTTCTTCATAACTCTATATCATCCTCTACTTCATTGCCTCAGCTAATTTTCTCCAAGATTGCTTACTAACGGGAATCTCCAGCCTATCAGGTGTTTGTTCGCTAGGAAAATCAGGTAGAAACCAATACTCGTTATCCTTCAGTACATAAGCATTTTCTTTAAGCCACTTTACTACATCTTTTGTTAATTTCATTATACCTCCACTTTAACTCGTTTCTTACTTTGTCCTAATAGTGTAATGATAGGAGTTGACAAATCACTGGGTGGAAAGCCCCCTTGTTCGGCATACCCACCCCACTTCAAATATGCGTTACTTTTAATCAACATTTTTCTGTGTGCTGTTACCTTACCCACCACAAACCCAGTATCATTACCTTCTGAGTCCTTCTCTTGGTATGTTCTGTTGTCGGGCATGAGGTAAACGTCAGGAGCTACATTAACAACGTGGTCGTGAGACATTATATAGAAGTCAGCGTGTATCCAGGTAGCTAATCTTTCAACCTTAATCGCCTTAGATGACTTGGTTCTAGCCCCACCGTAACCATGAGTGAAGTAACCCCAGTAGACATAGGCTCTATCATCGTGCCCATTGTTACCACCACCGAAGGATATTTTAAGTAACATTCCCTCTGGTCTGTAGGGAACTCCGAGAGCGTCAGCTATATCCTTGCTAATGTCTATCCCCACCTCTCCGTATATTCTGTTCTCGTGATTACCAGTAGTCATTCCCAGTATCTTATTTTTAATGAGTTTCAGTTGCTTAATCATCCAATCCCTCTGGTCTTGTGGGCTTCCTACTTGCCTGTAAATATCACCCTTAGAAGTCCTTAGACTAGACTCGCATAAATCCCCGTTTATAACAGCGTATACATTAGTGTTGTGCTGTATGTAATTTAATGTCTCAAAGAAATGCCTCCGTGAGAAATAGGGATTACCATAATGAGCATCACTAATCGGCACTACAATTAAGTTCTTTAGCCTTGGGCTTAATACCTTGGAATAATACTTTAACTCTCCACTAATACTTATTTCTTCCATTACTTAATCTCCTTTGATGCTTCTGCCAAGGGGATTACCTTTCTCCGTTTAGATGATATGCAATGCCCGAATTTGTTAATCTGAATATCACCACCCCCATAGTCATAACCAGACCCCCTCTTGCATATACCCCACTTAGATGAGTAGTGTTCTAAAGTGTGGTTGTATTCGCAGTTTGCCTTATCGCATTTAATATTACCCATTATACACCCACTCCACTAATTCATTAGTCATATCTCCTCCTTAACTCCATTTTGCCAAACATTTAATCCCCACCATTCCTCTGAACAATGTGCTTCCCAACATTCTTGGCAATAGTCTTCGTCCACAAAGTGCCACTCGGCTAAAGCCTTATTACATTTAGTACAAATCATTACCCCTCCTCTGTTATATCATGGATAAACCTTAAAGCCATAGCACCAAGATGCGTAGCTTCCTTCCTCATCTTACCCATATCATATTGTGATTGCTTCTTGAAAACCTCTTTCTTCAACTCCTCATATTCTTCCATGATAATAGCCAACCCTTCATGTGCTGAGTGGAATGGTTCAAATATACATGATGCCCTTATTGCCTCGTCTGCAATCTCGTTGGCTATCGCTTGGCATTGTAACTTATTCATTTCTCCTCCTTATCTGTTAGTTTCCACCGTCCTATTTCCCGTCCCTTCACTACTTTACCGATATTCACCATAACTAATTCCTCACCGTTTTCAAACGCCACATTCTCTTGATAACCGACTTGGGGATTACTATCGCCTGAGAGAAGCAAGCTACATTATTTGATAACACCACGTGAATACTCTCTTCATCCTCGTGTAATGCAATCCCACAAGTCACACAAGGAACACACCCCAAATCAGTTATCTCCCCCCTAGCTGTCCATGATGGGTCGTAGGTGGAGGCAATATCCTCCCAAAGTATAAGCACTAATTTCATATTTACTCTCCATTTTAGAACTCACCCAATACATCTTGGTATCCGTCACCATTGCAGACGCTACATAGGTTGCCCTTAATATACTTGTTACCATTACATTTAGGACAATCCTTCACCTCGGCTACATCATAGAATTGGCTGCCCTGTTTCCTTATTTTGAAGCGATATATCTTACCTTCAGCATCCCAGTATTCACAGTTCTTTGCCTTGTCCACTCTTACCTTACCACTCTCCAGTAAGAGAAAGGTGGGGCAAAAGTCCCTGGCACCCTCACCACCAACAGCATAATTCTTATAACTCCTCTTCTGTTGTAAAATAAAAGCCACACCATCTCCTAGTGTCTGGCTGACAGCTTTATAGAAATCCCCTACTCGGTATGCTTCCTCTGCCACATATAACCAGTCATAAACAATAAGATTATCCCTGCGCTCACGGACTATATCAAGGAACTCGTCTGCCTTATGGGCCTCCAATACCTCAAACTTCCAATCACCGTCTGGTTTATATATATCTACCCAATCAAAATGAGACAGCCTTTCCTCTAACCTTAGAGCGTTCTCTGTCAGGACAAGTGTTACAGGGTGTAAGTCCATATTCTCCACCACAACGTTATACGCAAAGCACGTCTTCCCCTTATTCCCTTCACCCCCCATACCGATAACATCCCTCTTGTAAGTAACTATCGTATCCTTAAAGCTGAACCCTTCATCTGAATTAGTAGGCCACTTGAAGTCAAACCGATTAGCCCCCGCAGCATACCCCGGCTTTATCGCTGTGAACTCCTTATTGATGACACGATACTGCTTACCCCTTTGTTCCAGTATCAATCCCACCCTATCGTGAGACCACTTATACAATACCTGCCCGACATTATCTCTAAACTCTTGGTTTAAGTCCTTACTGAGGTTGCCATTTTTATCCTTTTCATGACGAGGCCTCAGGCAACCCAATAAATCACAGGCATCAGACTTATAAAACCACTGCCCCTTTAAGAGATATAACTTATCCCTTAACTTATCAGCAGCCCTAGAGTATATACCACCTTCATTCATAACTTTATATCGCTCTCTACTTCATTGCCCCAACAGTCCCAGCCTTCTACTTTTCTACGAGCAAAGAGTTCTATGCGTGGTAAGTCACCACACAGCTCCACGATTTTATCTCTAACCTCATCAGGCTTACGACTATGCTCTCGTCTTGGTGCTAATACTACTTGCGATACTGACTTAGACTGCCTATTCAATACACCGTTAGGAACTAATCCTGCTAGACAAAGCTCAACATTTGAAGCAGTCCAATGACCTATCCCATAAAAGCGATCAATAGTATCAATGGGTAGGAAGCTACCCTGCTCCATAAATTGCCTCTTGTTTGTCTTGAGCCAAGCGAAAGCCACTGTTTTATAATTAAATCCCCATGCCGTCATAACTTGTAGTGCTTCTGGCAGGCAAGGGGGAGTAGCCCATAGAAATAATTTACAGTTCTCGCCCACGATATTTCTAATGGGTAATGTACAAATATCGTCAGCTTTCATCGTGCCATAATGCCTCTTTGCCATCCCCTGAGCTACCTTTTTATCCTCACTCCATACCTCATAGTTCCAAGGACAGTCAGCATATATTATCAGATACTTCTTCATATCCTTCAAATCCTTCTAGTTATTCTAGTCTTCTAAAAACCTTCAAAAACCTTCTAATTTGTGCCTAGAACGGCTCGCTAGTGGCCTCCCCCCTTCGGGTAACATACTCATATTTAATAATCGTTTCAGTTCTTGTCTCCATTATTTGTTCCAGTTCCCGATAATAAGTGGGCTTAGAGCAATAGTGTTCACAATAAGACCTGCGGTATATCCCGCTTCTTACTCTGGGGTCATCTAATGGTTTCATATTCTCTATGCACTCTTTACAGGTTATCACTTACTCTCCTTCAGGGCTTGCCGAAAGTTTCTAACCTCTGAACGCCAACCTGCAGAACTCCTAGTCCCATTGTCAAGCCAATTTATAAACTCTATTGTCCTCTCCTTCTCCTCTTTAGCCCCTTCTGCTTTGGCATTAGCTATATCTACTTTATGGAGTGCTTCGTGTGTTTCCCTATAATCTTTAGCAAAGGCTTGGACAAATTCCTCCTCTATCCTACTGTTAATGAGGGTGAGGATTTTAGCAGTAACTACTCCAGAGGTTTCAGCTGGCAACAATGGGTCAAAAGGGATTAGCTCATCTATCTTCTCCCTCAATTCCTCATCATCAAGAGGTTCAGAGAGGGCTAGAAGTTTATCGGTTTCCTCTCGTATATCTGGAAAACAATCAGGGAAAGGAGAACGAGGAGTGTTATACTCACATTGAGTGCAACCTTCGTTGTTTTTAGCAAAGCAACAAATTATTCTGGCCATCTTCTCCCTATCAGGTCTATCCCTGTCTTTGGCTAGTTGGGCTTCTGTGGGCTCATCATTATAGATGGGAACTACCCAAGCCTGTGTTGTCTCAAGTTTACCGAGTATTGCCTTACCCAGCATTTCACTATTGATATGACGTTTCCGACATAAGAACGGTTTTTGCTTTTCCTTTGGTGTCATTTCTTCTATCCCCCTTTTAATTTTATTAAGTAGTTCTGGTGTTTTCTCGTACTCACAATGCCACATACTATCCAGACAATCATAGATGTCTTGGAGTAGTTGTTTATCTGTCATTCCCTCTCCTTTAATGCTTCTGCTAGAGGAATTACAAGAAGTAACTCTCGATTTCCACTGTGTAAGTAACAGGAGTAATCCTCATCTACTTTAATCAATGGCGCTTCCTTATCTATAAGGGCAAGGTCAGGGTGAGAGAGGATTTGCTTGGCAAACCTATTGTCTAGCCCACAATAACGATTTCCTTCTATGGCTCTCTCATTTGTTGCTTCTCTAATAATATCAGATACCCACTCCACCAGTTCATTTACTTTATCGTTCATTACTCCTTGCATTTTTTACACACTCCCCAAGCCCATTCTTTAGGGAATATCTCACCATCTATTGCTTTGCCACACAATCCACAATGCCCCCAAGTTTGGAGTTCGTGGATAGGATATATTCCGTATTTCTCACGAAGATAATTAACTAACCATTTGATAATCATTTTCCCTCCGCTTGTTTCTTGAGTTCTTGCCAACACTTATCACATCGCCTTCGTTTCTTCATTGAAGGCTTGTGTTCATAACAAACAACTTCCCCCCATACCACCACTTGTCTCAGTGCGTTTTGGTGGGCTTCTTGAGCTACTGCCTGAACATATGCTCTAATGTCGGGTCTTATCAGTCCTTTTCCTGTAACATACCGTCCCTTTATCAGGGCTATCTCTATTCTACTCAGTTCTATCATTTACTTGTCTCCTTTATTCTATGGGGACTGGGCTTTGACCATTTACACCCAGCTAGGACAACATCTATTCGGTCAGCCTATACCCCACAGATTTGCCAGCGGGTTACACCTCCACAAGTGGTCAGTCAACAATTTCTATTGGCACCTACTCGCTTCATCGTTTACCCTCGCTGGCTTGTGCTGGCTCGGTCTTTATACTGCCTGTCAGTATGACTTTATCCTTAGTATCTCAACTAAGAGCGACACTCCACTACCACAAAGTAGCTTCGGACGACTTATCCCGATATACAGGACACCAGCACTTATTAAATTGTTGCTCCTTTATATTCCTTGAAAAGAAAATCAATGTTTTTACTGATAAATGAAGCCCTGTCAGGTGTTAGATTACCATTATCCTGTTTGAACTTATTATTGCCCAACCATCCCCAAAATAAACCCTCACATATTTCTTTATCCTGACAATATTTACTAACGTCATTCATAACCTGCACAACATAAGGTTCTATCATCTTTACTCCCTTTTAACACATAGTAGGTGTAAGTGTCAAGTACCATTTTAGAAAGGCACATCTTCTTCCGGGTCGGAAGTTCTTACTACTCATCTTGTGAATCGAACACTCAGCCCTTTCGGGTAGCTGGCTTGTGCTGGCTACACGCTATCTCACATAGCACCTTCCCACCCAAGAGCTTAGATGTTCTCTGCCATTGCACTGGGACTTGTCGGTCTTTATCCAGGTTAGCAGCACCTTCGCCTGCACCGTCCTACTATGGTCGGCTCAGTTCCTCACCAGCACCTTATTAAATTATTAAAATACTTTACGTGATATGCCGTCTTGCACCTTTTCGGTAGCCTCTCTTATCAACCCTCTGCAATCATACAATGTACTGATTATCCCATCAAATACATTGTCGGGGCGTTGGGATACTTCAGTGCCACAACTGTCTGGTGCAGGATTCCTTTGCACTAAGTTGTCTACATTGTTTACTAAAATGCGTAGGGTATCCCTCTGTTCGTTCACCATATCTACGATGGTTCGCTCCTTGCCACAGGTTTCGCTGATAGACATTATTTAACCTCCTTTCTTTAATATTTTAGAATGGCAACTCTTCGGGTTCAATTTCATTGGGCTGTTTAAGCCCCTCACCCTTTTCTAGTCTCTTTATCAAGTCTTCAGCCTGGAGAGCGTTGAGTTTAGTGAAGCTAGTTGTCTTATAGGCTTTCTTCATTAACTCTGTATATACCTTCATATTCTCGACACCTTGATACTTTGTGCCAGCCTTCTTGAGACGCTCTACCTGTTCATCAGTTATCATCTGTTCAGTGGATTTAACAGCATCGGGCTTCTTGGTCGCCCCCTGATAGTAGCCCGATAATTGGTCAGCAGCGTATTGGTAAGCTGCCCTCGCTAATGGGTCATCAGGATACTTATTAACTAATTCCACCATGAGAGGGACACCCGTATAGGCGTTTTGTATTTGTATGCTGTCGGCTCGGAGTTTGTCTTTTGCAGCCCACTCCTCCTTTGTCATATCATTTGCGGGGGTTTTACTTTTCTGCTTTGTGGCTAGTTTAGGTTCGTTACACCAACCACCATCCTCTGTCTTGTGAGACCAAAATACATCACCCTCTTTACCCTTCTTAGCTGTGAAGGCTACATCGTGTTCCTTACAAAAATGTTCTGCCATTATTTTACCTCCTTATATTAACCATCCTATTAAAATCCCTACCCCCAATACTAAGTAGAGAAAAATCAACCACTTGCCGTCTCTTTCCCATAACCATTTATTCATCTTTTAACTCCCTTATAGCCTTGAAGAAGCTAGAGTTCCTGTCCGCACCATAAAAACCCAAACCAAAACATATCTGTCCATACTGTTTTACAAGCGGGCATTGGGGACATTTCTTAATAGGGTCGTAAGCATACTCACACAAAGGACAGTCACTTTCATACTCCTTATCCATCCACTTCTTACCAGCAGGAGTATCGAGAAACGCATCCTTGCTCAATCCTGACTCATCAATCTCCTTCCACAGCTCCTTACATTCACTGATTGCTTTCTTTTTGGTCAACATTTACTTACCTCCTCAAACTACCAGGGCGATGATGTCCTTGGGGGGCGTTAGGGCTACTCATCATCTCGTTATACTGAGCCAGTCTAGCCTTTAATCGTTTGACTTTATTTTTCTGCTTCATCTCTTATCTCCTTAATAGCCACACCTTGTAGCCATTTCCTTTCTCATATTTTCTAAGTGTTCTTCAACTGCCTCATTTCTTATCATCTCTGCCATCTTGTAAATGTCATAATCTTCAGGGTTACAAGCATATTCTTCTATCATATCAGTTATTTTACTCATTGTCAACCCCCTTATCCTCATAGATGTTGCCGATTACTTCGCAATACTCATTGTGTCTACAAGCAAAGGCATACCCAAACTCCTTTTCGTTGACAAGTTCCATCACAAACGCACCATCTTGAAAGGATACCTCATCTATCATCTCTGTTCCCACATCATGCCCTTCGTCAGCATCAAAAAGGAACTTAACTATATCCCCCTCATATATCATTACTCCGTTCTTGTCCTTGAGTCCCGTGTATTGCATCAGTTCAAATCGTGGGGCAAGGGTATAGTTTGGGAGAAGATAGTCAATGGTAATCAGTCCCATGTTATAACTTAAAAAGATTCCCTCTGTGGCTATGGAAACACCCCCATCATTGTTCCTCACAGGATACATTCTCTTTTCTAGGTTATCCCAAGCCCTAAACTTTATTGTTCTTTTCATTTACTTTCTCCTTAAATACATACGTTTTGTCCCCTTTTCTGGTGGGTGTTCTTTGATAACATCCTCTGTCTTACCATGCCTGAATGTAGCCCCTTTGGTATCTACTGTATAAGCATAACCTTCACAGTAAAAGTAAAACCCGTCTTCGCTCCAACCATAATAGCTATTCATTACTTACCTCTCTTATTAGCTTGCACGTATGACACCAGTAGGTCATTAACTCGTGAGGGATTGAGTGCCTACAAGGTCTAGCACACTTCTTTTTGTTTGGGTTATATCTATTGCATAAGACTTTCATATCTCCTCCGCTATCGGGTTATCCCAGTTACAATCCCCCATTTCACCTAAAGTAATGTCATTCACGTCAAGCAATATATCCTCGGCTTGTTCTTTGGTATCAGCTTCTATCTTTCTAACAATACAACCGCTGTAGTGTTGAGTAACTGTATATATCATTTTAACTTCTCCTCTATTGCTTCTCTTATAGTGAAGGTCTGTTTGCCTGTGCCGTTACAATTTATGCAAGTCATATCACCACCATTGTAGCCAGAAGAGCCAGTCGGGACAGACCCCTTACCTCTACAAGGATAGCACTCCTTCTCCACAGTAAGGTCAAGGATTTGGTCGGCATTGCTAATAGCTTCCTGCCAATCTAAGCCATACCTATCTGCGAATTCACAATATCCACCATAGAACTGCTCACCTATATCTTCCTTCACTTTATCTATCATTTTAACCCCCTTATAGCATCAAAGAAGCCTGGGTTTCTGCCAAATAGACCAAAGCCCAAGTCAAAACACCCCCTACCATACTGCTTCACAAGTGGGCAACGATGGCAAATATTAATTTCATACGCATACTCACACAAAGGACAGTCACTATGGTAGTTTTTATCCCTCCACTTTTTGCCAGCAGGGGTATCGAGAAACTCATCTTTACTTAGTCCCGACTCATCAATTTCTTTCCATAGTTTCTTGCATTCACTGATTGCCTTTCGTTTGTTCATTTCTTCTCCTTTTTACCACAGATAAACGGTCTACACTTCCATCACTCGCAGTCTTTCTTATGTGTCATTTTTATCCGCTTTGGCTAGGGCAAAATCAACACGGAATGTTGTTAGCCCGCATCGCTCTAGGTCTGCCTTAGATTGTTTCAAAGCCTCATACATATCTTCAGATGCAGCCATTAAATCTATTCTCTGTTGTATTGTGTATTTGGGCGATGTGCCTGTTAAGCGTATGGAAGAAGTGTCTGTTTTTTTGTCGTACTCCACAAAGTTTATTGCTTTCATTTTATACCTCCTCGTCTTTTAGCTTTACAATAGCAAGGAGCGGGCAAGTCGGTTCGTTCCAGTCGCTTACTCTAACTAGGACTTGCCGGTGATAGGAATTATCGTTGTCCCTCTCTGCCTCCCTGTATGCTATGCAATAGTCTCTTACTGGGCAAGTTTCACAATACATCTTTATACCTCCTTAATTCCTTATTGTTCTAAAGTAGTCTGCCCAATCTATTGCGTCTCTCATTAGATAGTCTGTCCAGGTAGGGCTAACCCCTAGACACATCATCAGGGTTACCGGTGAGTTTACCAAATACGTTTTCATTATCCTACCTCCTTATTGAGTGGGTTAGCTTCTTCTGGGCAAGTGTCATCAATCCAATATTCATCGTGGTCTAGGTTTATCATCATACCGTCAGACACTTTATCGATGTATCTTTCTGATTTACCAGTAACCTCTACTGTATGCACAACCTCGTTATTGTCTAGCCTTTTAATCTTAATAAACTTACTCATTCTCCTAACCTCCTATTGTAGTTTTGGGTTTAGCCATTAGTAGATAGTTCTTTAACAAAACAGTCACCAACTAACCAGCCTAGTTTCCTACAAGCCTCATCCGCAGAAAAGGCAGATGCTTGGTAGGTTTGGTTGGTTACTCTATTAGTGACTTGATAGCGATTTGCCCTCTCCAATGTATAATCAGGATAACTATATCTATTGTCTTTCATCCCTCAATACCTCCTTTACCAGATTACTCTAACTTCCGTAACATCATATCCTAGATTATTTAACGCATCTGTTACTGCATCCTCAATCCCAAATTTAGAGTCTGACCCAATGTCGTCCTTGACCTCAACCTTGATTGTAAATTCCGTGGATTCTCCTATCATTTCTTTTTCCCCCTTTTAGTTACCAATCTCCAATAGCCTCTTTTATCCCATGTCTTATATACCATAGTGTTCTCCTTTGTTAAGGTGCTAATTGTAAAAGTGTTCTATCGCCGACCACTCGTAGTAGTATATGCCATCCAGGCTCTGAAAATACTCATAGTCGTTAGGGAATCTCCGCATATCACGAACTGTGTCGGGATGGATGGCACAAGTTCTCATAAATTTAGCCTTGCTGATAACATCCCCGTTCTCAACGATACGGGATAGCTCCTCGATTCTATCAAAGGGATTCTCGACACAAGTTCCGATAAACTCTTTCATCTCTAATCTCCTCACTACTGCCGGGTAACTCTTAATTTTAAGTGCTTCAATTAATCTTAATTACTAATCGGCAGTCTGTCAGATGGTTAGCTATCTTTTAATGAAACGCTGGGTTACATTCTCATAGTCTTCTAAAAATTGAACACTCCAGTATTCTAACCCGTCCCCGACAGCTTTTATGTCTCGGCTAACCAGCCTTGCCTTGCCCTCTAGTTTCTTTTCGGTGATTGGGTCTTCATAGATTTCTACAATGCCTCCTGGTGTTAGCATTCTCATCTCTAACCCTCCTATATTAGATTATACCTACACTATAAACTGTTAATATATTGGGATAAACTTGGCATCCTCTTCCCCGTAGCCTTCTCTATTACATATAACTCATTTGCTACCTGCAAGTCGTTTTTAGCCTTTCTTAATGTCTCTTGTCTCAACACATTTATCTTTTCCTCTAAGATGTCAAAGATGCTTTCGTTGTAAGCCATTTCCTTACCCTCCTATACTTATTATCTCTAGTGTAAACTATATATGATAACTTGTCAATACCCTTTTTGATTTATTTTTGTGATTTTACACGGAAGCGTTTACTTTACGCACAAAATAGTTTGAAATATTAAGCAAACCTTGACACTTTAACTTAGTATGGTATAATAGTATTGTAACCTTGTACTGTCTGCTACCATATAGGAGTTCTACGTTCTGAGATACTAGAGGCTACTAAGTCCTCTAGTTATTACTACTTTAGAAACATCTGCTCGTTTAGGGGAATGCTATGTTCTGTAAGATATGTTCTAATAAGATTGGTAAAAGAAACAGGTCTGGACTCTGTTCAAGGTGTAATTCTAAAAGATACGGTACTATATGTGATTACTACCAGTCTAAGAAAGCTAAGACCTTGACAAGACTAATATACAACGTGTTATAATAGATGTATGGAAGAGCTTATATTACCGGAGACTTATAACTTCAACCTTTCGTGTGATAACTGCTCCCATTCGATAAGCACTAAAATCGTTATGGGTACCACTATCCTTAAATATGCCGAAACACACCCTTGCCCTAATTGCGGCTGCTCCTTAACAGGAGAACAACCTAGATTCCGAAATAACCTGTTACTACCTATTGGATACGGAGGTTATAGATGCTAGAAATTAAGGAATGCCCCGTGTGCTGGGGTGAAAAGTATATCTGTAATGGCTTAACAGAAGACTTCCAACCAATCCTGAACCCTTGCCCCGGCTGTGACTGCTCAGGCTGGATTCACTACAAAACAATAGATAGGATAGAGAAATTAGTTAATCCTAAATTGAAAGATATTAGACGTTGGATGGTATAAGGATATGACTAAGTACTTCTGGTTATTAGGAGTAATATGGTAGAACAACAACTTATCAACGAACCTAATGAGAAGCCTCTTGTTAAGCAGAAAGGTGGCTATAAGCAGATAGAACCACGTTGGAAGCCAGGTCAATCAGGCAATCCTTTGGGGAGGCCTGTCAATTCAGTTACGGCTTTACTCAAGGATACAGACGAACTTACCAACAAACAGATAGCTCAGATTATAATTGCCAAGGTATTAGCGGGAGACCATCAATTCCTTGAGACGTATCTTAACAGACGTGAAGGCAAGGTAAGCGACCATTTAAAGCTAGAGGGTGATATACCCGTAAGCATAGTATTTGTCAGGGTTGATAAGGAATGAGCACGCTTTTAACCAATACTGCAAGCCCTCAGATGGATGAGGAGGGCGATGAAACGTCTAAGTGATAGGATTGTATTAAGGTGTATCCGCAAGGGGTTATATTTGATGTGGAAGTATGACCCTTATTATCGAAAGAGGTTGATGTAATGCCATTAAGTAAGGATAGAAACAGGGAACGAATGAAGGCTATCCGTGCAACCCGTGTGCAACCTAATAATGTAGTTGTCAAACCTAAACCCATCATCTATCCACAGTATGACTATGACAATGAGGCGAGGCAGAAGGCTGCCATTCCCAGGCCACTACCCAACTGTCCTGACGGTGTGTATAGATGATTCAAGGAGTATTGATTCAGTTAGCGATAACACTATTCCTTGTAGCTGGTGCGGTATGGTTCTTGTGGTTTATAGCTTATTAAGGAGTAATAATGTTACTTACTGATGAGGAGATACAGAAAATCATAGAAGGTGTGGGCACTTCAGCAGATGATTTAAGGCATGAGGAATCCTTGTGGGGTACGTTAGCTAAAGCCCAGTTAAAGAAGGATAGAGAATCTATAAGGGGATTAGAGCCTCCAATTATCACTACAAAATCGGGTGGTACTGTGAGTTTCTATGCTGGTTATCAGAGAGCCAAAGATGATATGCAATCCCTATTAGAAGAGGTTGAATGAAGAGATATTGGGTAGAAGATGGCGATGTGATGGTAATTCACCCACAGACAAAAGGTATGACATTAGCCTGTTGTGACTGTGGGTTAGTACATGATGTTGAGATATTAAGGCACTTCCCTTGGTTCTTGTTTGGGGCTTTTCAGTTAAGGTTCATAAGGAATAAGTATCAGACAGAGCATTTAAGGTCAGTTGGTAAGGACAAAGAAGAGATAAGGGAAGAGGTTGAAGAGTAGTGGCGGAATAGGAGGAGATATGGCAAACACAATTACGATCAACGGAGTTTCGGAGTTTTACGTAGGGGATTCAAGGATGCCTGATTTCCTAAGATGGTTAGAGGAAAATGGATTTCCTCTAAACAAAGAAGCAGAGGCAATACTAAAAGAGGGTGAAGCTAAAAGAGCACATGATTAAATATATGACAGAGGGGGAGAGGGTTGAGTTTTGGAAGAGGCACAATGAATCTCGCAGGAAAATAGATGAGGATTTTGCTAAACTGCCTTTTGCGGAGAAACTTCGGATTAAGGAAAAGATGGATGCTGCCCATGATGCAATGCGGAATGCGAAAAGGTTAAATCCCTTAATAACCTGTGACCATACAAGTTAAATAGAGGGGGGAAACAATGAGATGACTATACCAAGTATAAGAGGTGAGATTATGGAAAATGTCAGGAAAGAGCGTGAAAGGGGGGATAATCCACCAAGGGCAATACCTAAAAAGAAATGAAACAGTTTATAACTAGTTTAATGTTAATAGTGATTGTGGCTATCCCGTTATGGGTATTCTCCCAGATATTGAAAGATGGTGAGATAAGGATAGTTGAACCCAACCAGTTTATATTAGTTACAGAGTTCATAATGGCGGCAGGTATTGCGTGTTATGCTATATGGTTATTGATAGATTCTATAAGGAGATTAAATGAATAAACAGGAAGAGATAAGAGAGGGGATAGCAATATGGCTTTATAACCACGAGATGTCAGGGGGAAAGGAATGGTGGCAATTATGGCTAGACCTGCCTGAAGGAAAGAAGTATGAATATAGATGCTATGCCTTAAATTTAACACAAAAACTCCACTCTCAGGGTGTAGTTCTTTTAGAAGAACGGGTACAGAGGTATTCAGAGAAGACGGGGGAGCCTGTAGAGCCGACTCCTTATAAGATATTAACTTCATTGGTATATAATGACTAATGTGGGGGTAACTCCTGTTTATGAAAAGAATCTAGATTCAAAGGATAAGACCATTGTTAATGTAGGTGGGGCTGGTAGTTCCAAGTCCCATTCTATCGCTCAGATTTTAATACAGAAACTTGTAAATGAAAAGGGCAAGACGATAGGAGTTTGCCGCAAGACCTTCCCTGCGTTGAGGATGACGGCTTACAAGCTGATTATAGACCTGTTAAAAGAGTATGGTATTTATAGGGAAAGCAACCACAACAAGGGCAATAACACTTATTCTTACAATTCCAGTATGTTCCAGTTCTTTTCACTGGATGACCCTGAGAAGATAAAGAGTGCCGACTTCAGTTATATATGGATGGAGGAGGCGAATGAATTTACCTATGAAGATTATACTATTATGAAACTTCGTTTAAGGAAACCAACTATTACCAAGAACCAAATGTTTCTTTCCTTAAATCCCGTAGATGCTCATGGATGGATACCGACACGGTTAATAAGTGAACCTGATGTAGAAGTTATTCATTCTACCTACTTGGATAATCCTTTCTTGAATGATGATTACATAAAGACAATTACCGACTTAATCAATCAGGACGCTAATTTTTACAAGATATACGCATTGGGTGAATGGGGACTTTTACAGAGGAGAATCTATATCAATTATAAAATAATCCCTGAATTACCCGATATGCAGGAGGCAAAGTGGGCTTACGGATTAGACTTTGGATTAGTAAACCCATCGGTTATAGTAAAAGGTTATTTATATGATAACCGTTTTTATCTTGAAGAGAAGTTATATCAGTCTGGTTTAACCAACAAGGATATAATTGAAAAGTTTACCCATGAGGAGAGAGGAGATATATATGGAGACCCCTCGGCAAAGCAGATGATAGCCGAGATATGTCAGGCTGGATTCAATGCTTATGAAGCCCACAAGGATGTCAAAGACGGTATTGACTTATGTCAGAGGCAGACTCTTTTAATCCCCGAATCTAGTGCTAATCTAATCAAGGAGATACAGAGTTATCAGTGGAAAGAGGATAGGGAGGGGAATGTATTGAGTGAGCCAGTAAAGTTTAACGACCACTTAATGGATGCGATGAGATATGTTATATATGGGATTACCGAAAGGTACGGGTTTGCTACGGCCATGCCTGGTATAAAACTTCGTTCTAAGAGGTCAATTTATTTAGGTCAAACTAATAATGAATGTCCAGTGCTTACTGGGATGAGGAGAGATTAAATGCCTGATTATCAGAAACTCGTAAAGTTGCATGAAGAGAAGGAAAGTGAGCTCCGTCTTAGGATGGATACAGATGTCCATATCAGGGATTTAATGAGGTATATCCTGAAAGACAACCTTCTCATGCCGATTAGTGGTATTATAAATATAACCTTGAATAGACCTGCTGTTTTCTACGCTAATGTATTTTCGGCCCTCAACAATGCTCACGAGCAAATCATCATAGAGAGTGAGATACCCGACTTTGATACGCATTATATTGAGGATTTCAGAAAGGCACTCTTTAAGGCTGCTAACGCAAGATTGAGAAAACAGGGTAAGTTCAGGATAGAACCCTTTATTGACGAACAATCCTGTATGAGAGGTGGAGGAGTGGCACGAGTTCTTTTAAGGATAGTGAATGATAAATTAGTGCCAGATATTATGATGTGGGATAGAAGGTATGTTTCTTATGAAATGGGGGAAGACGGTATAAAATGGGCTGGGGTGAATGAAAAGAGGTCTATGGATTTAATCGTTTCTCAGTATCCCGAAGAGGTGGCACATTTCGGGATAGATGCTTCCAAGAAGGATGCTATGGTTCTCGATGTATGGCACAGGGAAGGGAATGAGGTTTGGATAGGTGGCATTAAAGTGCTAGAACAGGAACATTTGTATGGTTCTACCCCTGTAGCGATTGAGACTGTTACATTAGGTTCGATGCTATCCGATGAAGATACTGTCGCCAGAAGGGGGGAATCCATATACTTTCTCATAAGAGATATTATACCCGAATTAAATAGATTGGCAAGTATTGTCGCAACTCAAACTCAGTCAAAGACAAAACCTCCCATTCAAACACCCTCTAAAAGCAAGACCGACGAACCCCCTGATTACGATGAAGTGATGACTATGGGTGCAAGCAGCTCTGCTGAGAGTAAAGACGGATTAACTCAGATTTTAGATACGGGTGATGTAAACAGTGCTGCGAACATTTTATTCACTATGATAGATGCTGCGTTACAGGAAGGTAGTTTATCATCTTCTGACTTAGGTGTGCCAGGTTCCCCTCCTCAATCGGGTGTTTCTCTTATTATACGCCAAGAAGGCAGGGATAGAGTATTCTTCCCAAGATTGGAGTTGAAGGCAAACCTGAAACTCAGTATTGGTGATATAGCTACGGAACAAGTTAAGCAGATAGGTGGCAATATCGTATTGGACAGCAGAACATTCAGTGCTAGTAAATTGGACGGGGAGTATCAAGTTAAATATGAATACACCGCCAAGTCCAAGGCTACAGATGCTGGGTTAGCGACTTTAGTGGCTGCATACGGTGACTTAATCCCCAAGAAGGCTAAACTTGAGATATTGGGCAGGGAAGACCCAGAAGGCGATGAAGACCAGTTAAACTGGGAATTGGTGGGCTTAAAATACCCAATAGTCCAAATGAGGCGTGATGTAATGAGTTTATTGAAACTTGAAGAAGAAGAAGAGGCTAAATTAGTCACAGACTCTGCGGGGATTGAGTTAGAAAAACTATTATCAGGTGAGATTGAGGAACGAAAGCCCGAAGAACCTCAAGAACCTAAGCAGGTCGTTTCATTATTTGGAGGGCAATCCAGCGGTGGGAAACAACCACAACCTACAGAGGGGGTATAAATGGCTAAAAAGTTTGCTATAGAAGACTTTGACAAGCAGATGGAAAATATACGGAAGAGGCACAGAGAAGGTCAATCTCCCACGTTGGCTGATAGACTGAGGTCAATCAGGAAATCCGTTAAAAGGACTCCAGGGATATAAATGGTAAGAGCACGTAGGCGCATACAAGAACCTATTGGCGTAATAAGAGACCCTGAGAGATTGGGGGGACAATTATTGGAAGGGGAGGAACCTATCCAACCTCCTAAAGAGCCACCGGAAGTTGAACCTACTCTTACAAGGGCTCAGGATGTAGAAGAGTTCGCACCCCTTGTGAGTTCTTTGCGTAATCTCTACCCTGATATGTTTAACCCAGATAATAGTTTTGGCTTTTCAGAAGAAGAAATCCCCTTAATGGTTATTCAGCAGATATCTTCCTTTGCGGAAGAAGACCCCGAAGGATTTGTGAGGGATTTACTTTCAAAGAGTAACGATGCTGATTCTGCTATTATACTAAAGGCACTTGGTGTTGACGATACTGGAGTAGCTGATATACTGTCAATTTCGCTTCCCGAAAGGAAAGAATCTGTTATTGAACCTCCACCCGTTCCACTAGAAAGGGTATTTGTAGAAATAGACAATATAAGGCAGGCGGTTGTTCGCACCGAGGATAACAGTCTTTATGACAAGCGTGGGAATTGGGTAGGTTATTATAACTGGGCTGATGATACTGTTTTCAATCCTTATAAGGCTGAGGGTTTAGGACAGAAAGCTATCAACTCGTTAATGGCTGGTATAGGTGATGTTTTAAGTGTGAGTAGCGGAGTGGCACTGCGGTTTGGCTATGATGACGCTGCCAGTAAGTTGTCTACAACAGGGAGTCAGTTGCAACAATATGGAGTGCCTTCTACCAGTGGTGATTTCCAAATTAGTGATTTACTGAATCCTGAGTTCTATGCTACCAAGATAACAAGAACTATCCCATTTGCCTTATCTTTAGCCCCACTAGCAATAGGTGGTTATTATACTGGTGCAGGATTAGCTACAGTAGCTGGGCTGGGTACAGTTTGGACGGCAATAGTAGGTGGTGTTACAGGTGGCATCTTGAGTAGACCATTGGAAAGCGCATTAGAAGCAGGCGGTTCCTATAATGATGCCATAGCCAGAGGCAAGACGGGAAAAGAAGCGGAAGAGGAATTTGATGAGGTGTTCCGTAATAATATGACATTAGCAGGGGCAGATGCCTTTCAAATAGCCATTGCTCTAGCTCCTACCCCAAAGTGGGTGCCTACATCTCTCGTTAATAGTGGTTTGGTCAGAACTGCGAGGATAGGCAGCAAGATGTTCATCATTGGCTTATCAGAGGGGGGTGAGGAAGTCTATCAGGATATGATACAACGCCACGCTAGGGGTGAAGAGTGGAAACTAGACGCTGTGAGTAAAGAGGTCTTTGCTATCGGGGCTGTGATGGGATTAGGTATGGGATTAGGTGGTGATATTGTTCAGGGTATTGTAAATAGAAGCAAGGAGAAAATGTCTACTACACAGAAACAGCAGTTTGCCAATGATGTAGATAGATTTAAGGAAGCAGGGTTTAATCCCAGCGAAGCAGAACTCAGAGCATTAGAGCAGATTACTAAAACCGATGAAGCTATTGTACGGGAATCCGTACGGGAAGTGAAACCCACAATAGAACCAACGATAGCCCCTATAGAGTCTGTGGTAGCACCTGAAGTAACAGCAGAAGAAATTACTGCAATACCCAAAGAGGGTAAGATAATACCCGAAGTAGGTAAACCCCCAGTAACCCCTACACCAGAAGCACCTGCGCCTGCGGAGGTAGTTGAACCAGTTGAGGGGGTAGTTCTAAAAGTTGATGAGAAGATTTCTATAGCACCAGTAAAGGAAGTAGAGTTACCAACTGCAATCAATAAGATTAGGGCAGAGCACGACCAAGTTAGGAATGATGTCGAAGCTATCAGGGCATCATTAAGGGGTAAAACGGATATAGGGTCTAGATTAACCAAGCAAGTGTTAGTTGGTACAGAAAGGGAATTGGCGATTGCAGGCAGAATATTGTCACGGGTGGAAACACAAGAAGAGTTGGCTAGTGAGAGAATAACTAACCTGCAAGAACGTTTGGGGGCGTCGGTCAAACTAGCTAATGCAAAGGTTGAGAATATACAGGGATTCAAGCAGGCTCTTGTTGATTTTGTTAATACATTACCCCTTGATGTTAGGGGAAAAATGTTAGCCTCTGTCAAGAATGTTAGAACTGAACAGGGGTTAGAGAATGCTGCAAATAGGGCGATTGATTTGGCAGAGCAATCCAACCAGAAAGTGCTAAGAGTAGAAATCAGGAAAGAAATTAAAACAACTAAAGCAGTAGTAAGGGATAAGGTGCTAAAAGGAACCTTCACCCCAGAAGTTCAGAGAAATCTTAATGTCTTGGCAAATAATCTAGAAGCAGACAGGAATGTTGTTCGCACGAAGATAGCAGAAAACATCCAGAAATATACTGACGGTGAACTCAGTTACGAAGAAACGCTTGAGGCTAACGAGGCGTTAAACTTTGCTGGCATTGATGGGATGTCCTCTGAAGAACTAGCTAATACCTTAGAGTATATCAAGATACTTAAAATAGTTGGTAGGTCAGAAAGGCAAGCCAAGCAACAGTCTGCTACAGAAAGGATTACTGCTACTAGGTCTGGCATATCAAATATTCTAACTGGTGGGCAGGGACTCAAGACTGGTGTGGGTGCTGTCCCACGAAGATTACTAGAATCTGACAAAAGGATATTTGATGCCTTTGTGAATTGGCAGTATTCATTAGATGATATTGCTGACAAGTTAAGTAAATTAGACCCCACATCTTTACCCTTCCAGAGTGAACTCAGTAAGTTTGTGGCTAAAGCTCATAGGGCTACAACTAGGCAGACTGTTGGCACTCAGGAAACTTACAAAAAGTTCACAGATATTATTAAGGAAGTTTACGGAGTTAAAAGCAACCATGATGCTAATCAAGTGCTTAATAGTCTTGACGTGGAAGTGAGTCTAGGTACATTCCAATTCACACCTGAATATATAGAACGTAACTGGACACCCGAAATGATAGCAAATAACCCAGGGTTAGTAACCTTTGACTTGAAGATGACTCGTGATGAGATGATTTCCAAGTTTATGCAGATGCAAGATACCACACTAAATGACACATTTACAATCGGAATGGGGTGGTCACAACAAGTTAAGAATGCAGTTGAAAGCAATCTTACCGTAGAGGAAAAACAACTCGCTGATGCAATATTTGAGTTCTATGAAGATTATTATACGGATGTTAATAAAATCTATCAGGAATTATACAATGTGGATATGCCTCACAATCCTAGGTATTCCCCCATTAGAAGGGATTTGGAGGGAACTATACAAGAGGATGTCCTTACATTCCAAGATGCTACTCAGTATGCCTCCACGTTGAATGATAGTCTAAAAGCCAGAACGAGGAATATCCGTCCCTTGAAATTTAATGGAGCTACATCTATCTTGTCTAACCATATAGACCAAATGGAACACTTCAAGGCATGGGCTACTACCATGAGAGATTTTCGCAGGGTCTTTGGTAGCCCTGGAATACGGCAAGCGATTGAACAATATCACGGTAGGGGTATAGAACGAATCCTTGACCGATTTATGAACCAACTGGCAAGAGATGGGGTTGAGACAGCTGCTACTAACAGAGTTGCTGACACACTTAGAAGGAATTTCACCAAATCAATCCTTGCTATTAAACCTGTTGTTGGTTTGAAGCAGATACCATCTCTATTTGCTTATATGTCAGACCAACAAATGGGAACTACGGGCTTTTTCTCTGGGATAGCAGATTTCTGGAAGTCTCCCATTGCGAACTTCAAATTTTTACGAGAGAATTCAGAGGGATTTAGGGCTAGGGTTTCGCAAGGTTTTGAGCGTGATATTCGGGCAGCTTTAGCAAAACATGGCAGAAACAGGATGTCAGGGCGTGGTAGCTTTACAGATTGGTTCTTACTACAGATTAGAGTTGCCGACACTTTTGCCGTAACTCAGGGGATGTGGGCTAAGTACCAATCTGGGTTGAAAGTAGGTTTGTCTCAACAAGAGGCTATTGCAGAAGCCGAAGACCTTACCAATAGAACACAACCTTCTTTCGGTATTGATACCCTATCTGCTCTTCAGAATAGTGGTTCGTGGTTTAAGTTAATGACTATGTTCCAAAACCAACCTAACAAATATTTTAGGCTTATAGGGGATAATCTCAGGAATTTTAAGTATGACAGGGGGAGTCGGACAAAGGCTGCATCTACAATTGTATTGACATGGGTTATATTACCAATGATGTTTCAGTTTATTGCTGACGCATTTCAATTTAAGCCTGAAAGGCAATTACGGGCTGGACTACTTGGCCCACTTAATTTTATCTTAATTGGCGGGCAGTTAGTTCAGGCAGCATGGGGATGGGTTACTGACCAACCCTTTGATTATAATATTAGTCCTGTGCTTTCAAGTGTGGATGAAGTTCAAAAAGCCTTCTTAAGAGTTAGGAGGTTAATAAACCAAGGCATTGACCCCTATAAAGATATAACATTTGAAGATGTAGCCCCGTTGGTAGAATATTTGGCTAAAGCTGGTGGGCAACTAGCTGGCTTGCCCACACCTTACTTTGTTCAGGTTGAAAAACAGATTCGCAGAAAATTGGCTGAAGGGAAGGATATTAATATTAAAGACTTTCTCTTTAGCGGTTGGTCATTAATCCCTCCGACCAAGAATGCTGAAGAAAAAGTAGAAGACCTTAATCTTTTATTGGGCGAGCCAGAAGAGGAGGCAGAGGATAAACCCTTAACAGATAAACCTTTGAAGATATATGATACAGCAGATTGGTTCAGAGATATAGGTAAAGCCTTTAAGAATGTTTTACCCCAAGATGTTCTTGATAATCCCGAAGCCTCAAAGGAAAGTAAAGCATGGGCACAGTATGAAGTAGCGAGGTCAAAGGCAGATATACTTCCTAACACTAGTCTTTATAAGATAAACACAGAAGAGGGTGATGACAATATACTTAATTATTACGAACAATGGAAAGCGAGGGAAAGGATAGAAAGTTTACCAGAACTTATTGAGTTTGATAAGTTATATCCCAAAGCCAATCTCGGTAATGTCTCTAGGGAACAGTTCTCACTGCTAAAGAAATACCTTGAAGCAGGGGATAAGGATACCTTTCTTAAGGAACACGATGAGTTAAGGGTCAATCCTAGAAACGAATGGCTAAAATCTAACCCCACTGGTAATACTTACCTTGCATTGGGTGGACGGGCTAATATATTATCATTGGAAGCATTCAATGAATTTAATAGGTTGATTAGTGAATTGGACATTCCCCAAGATGGAGTCCTCGAATTGACACTACCACCTACAAGGGAAATAGCCAGAGCCTTATTTGAAAGAATTGAGGCAGTGGACGAGTTTGGTGCTAATAGTTGGGAGGATAAACTGGCGCAAGCAACCAATCCTAAACTCAGAGAATGGTTGTTCCCCGACTCCGACCCGATTAAAAGACCTGTTGAATCATTGGAGTTAGAAATAAAGAATAAGGCCTTGGGCGAACAATATGACGGTTTCTCTGACAAGGATGCAGATAATTTTATTGAAGATGATAGGGAACGCAAGCTAGCACGGGAACAATTCAAGGTGGATAATCCTGATTGGGTTGCTGACCAAAGAAGGATAGAGGCAATAGACAATGATGCTACCCCTGACCAAATAGAAAAGTGGGCTGATAGGGGTAAGACAATAGATGAATTTGGTGCTGGTTCTGCTGAAGCAAAGAACTGGTTGATAGATAATTCTGATACCCATAAGTGGGCTTTAGACAACAAATTACTCACTGATGATGGTAGTGATTGGAATGAGGATGTAATACGCCTTAACGTGGAACTCAATGCGTTAGAAGAGGGGTCTGAGCGAGATGTCGTCAAGCGAAAGATAGAGGCGCACTCAGATGGGTTTACTCTAATAGATAATTATGTTGAATACTATAATGACTTATCCGCAACGGGTTTCAGGCGGGAGCGGATGTTAGTGGATGAAAGTGGTAATATCACCCCATTCGGTAAGGAGATGAAGGATATTAAGGGGATAGAGCCACCCGATTATATACCTCCAGAGGAGTATGATATTCTAAAAGAGAAAGAGACTAGAACGCCAGAAGAGGAATACAAGATAGATGCTTGGGACAAGAAAGTCCCCCTTAATCACGTAGATAATTATGTCACCTTTTTCTCACTCAAGAAGCCCGATGACCACCCTGAAGGATTACCATATTACGAGGATGACTTCTTCTTAATGGAAAATCCTACTTTTTACAAAGAGGTATATCTTGGCACATTAGGTAATCAAAGGGTGGATTTCCGATTAGTACCTCCAACGAGGGAACTTTTGGGTAAGTGGGTAGAATATAATAAGATTCAAGATAACCAATCATTAAGAGACCAATTCAGACTAGACAACCCTGATTTGGATAGTTGGGCAGTTTCGGTCGGGATATGGACTACCACAATGACTGAGAAGCGGAGACGGCAGGAACAAACTACTACTGAGAGGTTTGGGGAGGATGTTAGAAAGAGGGAAGAGGAACGTAGGGAAGCATTAGGGGAATTAGGAGTGTTAAGATGACCGAAGAGTATATTGAGAGTATGGAAGTTCTATTGCCAGATTGGGTAATTCTGAGAGGGGTAAATGAGTTCTGTGTGATTAACAAGGAAACAAATTATGGTGTTACATTGAATAATCCCCACAAAGGCACTAAAACAACGCCCATAGAAATCTCCCTGATAATAGAAAGAGACCATGGTGCACTCTTGAAAAAACTAGATGGTGAGGACTTGATGAGTTGGAGGTTACATAGGAAAAGAAGAAAATGTGGTGGCTTAAATAAGGGATAGTAATGGAAGAATATATATTAAAGGATATAATCGGGAAGATTGAACAAGTGGAGAAGTCTGGGCATGGGGAGGTTGTGATTAAAATAAAAAACGGTTATGTTTGGAGAGTTCTAGTGACTTATGATACAATTGTAAAGGAGGTTACTTATGGTAAGTGAACAAAGTAAAAATGAAGTAGGTGAGATATTATTTGGGATGTTGTCCACAGCGATGAATGAGAGAGGTATGAAGATGGAGTTTTCATCTTGGGGTAAGGTGGATGGTCAGGTCAAGGAAAATTATATGCGTGTTGTAGATAGTATTATTGAAAAACTAGAACCTTCCCCACTATATATTAGTAAAAAGGACAGAGAAAAAGTGGGTGTGGTATAATAGAGTAGTAGTACCTTAACAATTTAATAGAGATTTTAGTCCTAAGTAAAGGATACAGAAGGACTGGCTTTCACCAGTCCTTTTTTATTAAACAAAATAGGAGGAAACAATATGGCGGACGGAACTGAGAAACCAAAGGACGAAGTTAGTACTCCCGAAGTGGAACAGGAAACTCCAAAGACTTTTACACAGGTAGACATAGACAAGATTCGGAATGATGCTTCAGCTGAAGTAGGTAGGGCAACAAAGGCTGCAAAAGACGCAGCTAATATGGCTCAGAAGGCAAACGACAGAACTAATAAATATATTGAGCAATCTAGGGTTGCTGAGCTTGAACTACACAAAGATGAGCCTAGCACTTTAAGTGTCATCCGAGCAACGCACGCAAAAGAAGAGCTAGAAGACAAACTCGCTGCCAAAGAGGCTGAACTGAGTGCGGTAAATCAGACCATGGAAACACTGAAGGCGGAAACAGCGCAATCCACGAAGGAGCGGAATGCCCGTGAGATATCTGACCGTTATCAAGTGGATGTGGAAGATTTACTACTCACGGAGAATAAAGAAGCGATGGAGAAATTGGCTCATAAATTAACGAAGGTAGAACCTAAAGAGGTTTTGCGTGTAGACCCAGGGGGTGGAACTGGGGGCAATAAATCATTAGAGACTCTGCTTAAAGTAAATGTAAACAAGATGAGCTACCAAGAGGTACTAGAACATCAAGAAGCACTTAAAAGTGCTATGTAATAAGGAGGAATAAATGGCAAGTGGCGATTTCACTAAATCAACTATGCAATCAGCGTGGTTGGCTGAAGTATGGTCTCCCGTTGCAACTGTAACATATAGAGCGAACACAGTATTTGATCCATTACTCGATCACAGGTGGGAACCTGAGCTGGGCGTTGGTGCGGGGGATACGATTAACATCCCCGCTTTTTCCCAGAATCAAGCGTCTGATACTAATACTAGGTCATCTTTCGGTACTGGTGCGTCTTTAACATTCACGGTTGTGAGTGAGAGTCAGGTACAATTAGTTGTTGACCAGATGGCGTATCACGCATGGAGAATGCCCGTTGAAATGTCTCTACAGGCAATGAAACCTTATGAGATGCTTTTACTGGAGGGTGTTCCTCAATCTCTAGCGTTGCAGTTAGACAACTATTTTGCCAGTAATGCTACCAATGGTATTGATGTCTTTACGGATATTGGTGCCGACAATGTTGACATTACTGACGATGTGATATTGGAGGGCGAGACAAATCTGAACAACGTAAACGCACCATTGGACGGCAGGGTTATGGTTATCAGTCCTGCTTCAAGGGCATCTTTGATGCAGATTGAGCCCATCAGAAATCAACTTTACGGAAGCACCGTAGGCAATCTATCGGGCGCTAAGGGTGCTGGATTCTTAGGCAAAATCTACACACTGGATGTCTATATGTCCAATAACCTTGAGACGGTAACAAGCGGTAAGAGAAATGCTATCTTTCACAAAGAAGCAATAGCTATAGCCAGGCAGCAAACTGTGAGGATTGAAAAGGGTCTTAACATTGCTGACGGTCTATTCAACGAATTTGTTGGCTACATTGTTTATGGTGGGAAGACGGTAAAGAGTACCTTCGGTAGGGCGGTACTAGGTAAATAATGGACAAGAGTCTCTTGGATGGTGGCTTTTGGGAAAGGGCAACCTTTACGGTGCCTAAAGATGTGTCTGATGAAAGAGTGCAGTCCTATGCTGACGAATATACGAGGCGTGGGGGGGAAGCTTTTGAAAATCAGGGATACACGGTTCTCAAGGTTACACCACCGAGAGTGAGTCTGAGCCATCTAATTACAGAGGCGGATAGGAGACGTTACGACATCTACTTCTTTTTAAGACGGACTCCAACAATGCTTGGGGTACAAGTACCTGAAGCGTTACATCCGCAGATGCTAAAGATGGGATTCAGTGAGAACTAAGGGTCTCAAATAATAAGACGGAGGACTTAAAATGCCAGAAAATGTAATACTCTACCCAACTAGGAGTTACATCAAGAAACATTACGGGGGTAGAGATAAACTGTATCCGTTCATGGAACTAAACACCATGGATATAGCGAGATGGGAGGCGGAGTTTATTATCGGCCCACCTGAAGGGGCTTGTACTTACATTCTAGGTGAAACAGTAGATGGTGGGTCAATCACGGGTACTGTTGCTGGCTCTTCCACTATTGAAAGCGGTGTCTGTCGGTTAGCCACCAGTGCTGAAACTGAGAAGTATGTTGGTGTATTTCCTAACGGTGGGGAAAGCAACATGGGTGCCCAATACAAGGGGGCTAATAGTTGCGTAACTTGGGCTAGAATCAAACTGGATTCAGTTGACGCAGTACACGTAGAAGTGGGTTTCATTGATGACGATAGTGATGGTGGTGCATCCAATTCGCTCAGTGGAGCAACCACCAATTCCCATGACTGTGCAGTATGGGTCTACGACACTGACGATAGCGGTGCGCTTTATTGGCAGGGTGTTCATTCTTCAAACTCACAATCTGCCTCAAAGGTTGAACCAGCAGTTTTTCTACCAGTACTCGCTACTTATGAATGGCTGGGTGTTGCCTTAAATGGTAAGGAGGTAAAGTTCATGCACATGGATGCTGCTGGAACGCCCGACTATGAGAGTGCTTGGCAATCAACGGGTATCACTGCGACTGATTCACTCTCACCTTGGATATTTGTTCAAGCTCGTAGCGGAACAGAAATCCTACTAGACATAGACTACTGGACTGCTTGGCAAAGGCGGTATGCTACTGATGACTAAAGGAGGTACGAAATGTCTGTAAGAGTAAGAAGTGCCCCATCAGCGGCAGCCGTAGGCGTTGAGGTTCAACCAGCAGCCAATACTGCGGGTGAACAGGTCATGGCAGGCCAACTGATGGATTGGGCTATGAAGGGTTATATTTATACGGCTGGTATCCTTATTGACGGAACTGATATTTCGGTGGTAACTACATTGGCGGATACCACCCCAACAATAGCCTTGCAATCCCCAGTAGGGGGAGACTATATTGTAATCCCACTAAGGGTGTACTGCGTAGTTACTGCTATTACTGGTGGACTTACTACACTAGACCTTGTTTTTACAAAAGCAAAGTTGGAGTGTGCCACTACTTTAGCCTTAACTGCTGGTACTACTATGCCAGGGATTCGTAATCACTATACACCGAACCCGACAGCGGTGAGAAAAAGCACCTGTGAATACACCGTAACAGCAAGTGCGTTGACGGCTGCCGATACTTCTATTCTAGCTCATGCCGACTTGGTTGCTGCTGGGTTAGCAGCTAATTCCATGATGCAACTCAGCAACGTATTTGACTACTCATTTGCGAACTCACCGATAGCTTTAACCGATGGTGCTGCTCTGTTACTTTACGGTTATAGTGCCAGCACTGCGAACACTATTCGCCCATCAATTACGTGGGCGGAAATCCCAAGGAGTGTTTACGCACCGTAAGGAGATAATATGACTGTAGAAATAAGAGAAAGGCCCACAAGGGCGAATGCTGGGGATGTCATAAATCCCGCAGCGAATACAGCTACGGAGCAAATTGCTGGCAGTCAGTTAATGGATTGGTGCCTACAGGGTTATATCTACACGGCTGGTTCAGTCCTTATGGATGCTACTGATATTGCTTCTGTAACAACATTGGCAGACACTACACCGACTTATGCCTTACAATCCCCGACTGGTACTGACACAGTTGTGATACCCTTGAAGGTTCGAGCTGTCTTTACCGATGATGGCGGTGGAATTTCCACCCTCAACCTCGTTTATACCAAGGCGAAGGCGGAAAGTGCAACTGCTTTATCATTTAGTGGCACCGCCCTGAAAATTTCTAACAACTACACCCCCAACCCTCAGGCAACCGCTGTGTCAACTATGCAGTATACAGTAACGTCAGGGGCGCTAACAAACGTTGACTGTAATGTCATCGCTCAAGCTCAACTGGTTGATGCTGGTATAACGACTGGACTAATACAGTTGAATGAGGTATTTGAGTATTCGTTTAAGCACAATCCTATAGCTCTAGTTGATGGTGCTGCCTTATTACTGTACACCTATTCGGCTGGTGGGGCTGGTAGGACAAGGGTAACATTCACCTGGGCGGAGATACCAGGAAGTATATACATACCATAAGAAGGAGGAAAAATGGGCGCAAAAGTAAGAAGTGCTCCAGCGAGAGCAAATGCAGGGGCTATCATAGAACCTGTTGCTAACACTGCAAGGGAGCAAATTTTTGCCAATCAGATTTTAGATTGGACATTGAGAGGTTATGTCTTTACTGCTGGAGCGGTGCTTGTAGACGGCACTGATGTAGCGACAAAGACCTCGATAGCGGATACTACGCCAGATTACGTGTTGCAGTCCCCTATTGGGACGGAAACCATTGTAATCCCGTTAAGAGTGAGATGCTCTGTTACCAATGACGGTAGCGGACTATGCAAGTTAGACCTTGTATTCACCAAGGCGAAAAACGAAAGTGCAACCACACTGGCATTCACCAGTGGAACAGCACTTAAAATCCAGAATAACTTTACACCTAATCCTATGGCGGTTGCCAAGTCTACTATGGAATACACGGTAACATCGGCAGCCCTGACGAATGTTGATTGCAATGTCATCGTTCATGGCGAGTTGGTGAATGCTGCATTGACCACAGGTTTGATAATGCTTAACGAGGTATTCGACTACTCATTCGAGGATGCCCCCATAGCACTGACCGAGGGAGCAGCCCTGTTACTTTATACCTCCAGTGCAGGTGGTGCAGGCAAGACAAGGGCATCGTTTACATGGGCTGAAATACCTAGAAGCGTATATGTGGCATAAGGAGGCAAGATGTCTGTTGAAGTAAGAAAAAATCCAGTGCGAGTAGCAGTGGGGACTACGATAAACCCTGCTGCTAACACCGCAGGAGAACAAATCGGTGCTGGCCAACTATTAGATTGGGTGTTGAAGGGCTATGTCTTTACGGGGGGAAGTGTTCTTGTGGATGCGGCCGACATAGCAACAGTGAGCACATTAGCGGACACTACACCTATATTGGCACTAGAATCCCCCTTGGGTACTGATATTGTTGTTGTGCCATTGAGGATAACTTGTTGCATCACCGATGATGGTGGTGGGACAAACTCTGTGAGTGTGATGTGGACAAAATCCAGATTGGAATCTGCGGTCAGACTAGCATTTACAGGTGGTACTGCCCTTAAAATATCCAACAATTACACCCCCAATCCCCAAGCAGTATCTCAGTGCACGTTGGGATATACTGTGACCTCGGCAGCCTTAACGGCTGAAGAGAGTATTGTTTTAGCACACGCAATGGCTGCTGATGCTTGTATAACCACGGGTCTGATACAAGGGAATGACCGCTTCGATTACTCGTTTAAGAATAACCCCATAATACTAACTGAGGGGGCAGCCTTACTGATGGATGGTTACAGTGGGAGTAGTGCGGGGAAAATACGCCCAGTAATTACATGGGCAGAGTTACCAAGGGCTGCATACATTGCATGAGGAGGATTAGATGAGAGTTTTGCACTGGCATATTGATGGAGTGCTGTCCGAGTCTGGTGTTGAGGATACCGATGTGCATGGAAACGCCTTTCAGATGGAGAGGAACTACCGCACTGTTAATACTTGGGGGAGAGTGAAAAGTGTCGCCACTGGAGCTACTGGTATTCAATTTGACATCAATGTTGATGGTGTGAGTATCTTCACCACCCCGCCAACCATACCCAGTGGTTCGCAAGAGATAACATCTAATGCCTTTATTTCTGATGGCTTGACGCTTCTTGAAGGGTCGGTTATCACCCTTGATGTTGACCAAGTTGGGAGCGGGTATCCTGGTAAAGACCTTGTAGTGGAACTATATCTGGAAGAATAGTGGAGACAGTAGGTTGGTTAAGTAAGTGGATGCTGCAAACCGAACGTGCCTTTGTGATAAGGAATAAAAACATATTCGAGGGGGCGATAATTGCATTCGCATTCATTTTACCAGAACCGACAAAAGAGAATACATTAGAACCGAATAGTCACATACTCTTGGATAAGTGGGATAAGTTCTTCGGGTACTATACTAATCGAAGTAAGATGAGCCTATTCAAGGCGATACGGAAGGTTACTGTTTGCATCTACGAGCACGACCCACACTATCGCTCCTTGATAGATTGGTTTTTAGAGGAAATAGTAGAAAGTGTATTAGAAGGAAAGTGGAAGCCCAGACGAACCAATCATCCGTCAGGGGGATGGAACGAACTACATCCGTATGGTGAATATGTAAATAGAAGTTTTAAGAATTTAATAAAATCCTAATCTAACTAACTAAGGAGGTATAAAATGAGCGCAATTTACCCCGCTGGAGTAACCAGTATATATGGAGAGACACTTACTCTCTCTGCAACATTAGCTAGTCTTGGTATGCCAGGTATAGAAACCAAGCAGGCTATCATTTACAATCCAGGTTCAGACTTCAGACTTCATGTTAACCCCGCTTTAATGGCTGCCTATGTCTATGATGACTCAGCGACAGGCACATCCAAGTGGATTAACAAATCAGTAATTCTACAAGATAGCGAGTCTGTTGGAACTGGCACATCTTTGGACAGTCTGCCCACAAAAGACAGGGTGTTCCTTTGTTTTTCAGAAGTTACTGGGGGGATTTATGCTGAGGTAACTTCTGCTAATGCTGGTGGTGCTCAGACCATAACCGCTTCTTACTGGAATGGGTCAGCGTGGTCTTCATTAAGTGCTACTGACGGCACATACGATTCCACACAAAGTCTAGCTAATTCAGGCTCTATAACGTGGACAGCACCTACAGATGCGGTGTTTTTCACACTTGGCGGGCCACAGAATGTATACGGAAGACCTTACGCTAAGATAGATTCTGGCATAAACACTAACGAGGCACTGGATGCTATTGATTCCAACTTCATACAAGAGATAGCAATCACTATGGATGCCGACCCCTCAACGGCTATCGTGGCTGGCGATTACATCATAGTAGAAAGCGAGGTTATGTATGTTGTCAGTTCATCGGCTACAGGCAATTTAGTAACGGTAAACCGAGGTGCGTTGGGGTCAACCGTAGTCTCACATACTTCGGGTCAAGATGCCTACATTTATAATATCGGTGGCCCATCAGTAAGTGGTTTCTGGGTAGAATTAAAGTGGAGTGCTGCGATGGACTCCGATACGGAAATAGGCAATATATGGGCTTTGAATAAAAATACCAATCGGGGTTATTTCCATGCTGGTGTGGAATATCCTTTCAGTTTTGACAGAAGGAACGTGGGTTCCATTGAGGCGATTTTAGTTTCTGGTAATACTGTTATGGAAGTAAACTGGATTAGGACCATCATTTAGGAGGATAAAATGACTGTAGCAATCGGGGTTGGTGGTAGTGTTCCTGCTGTCATAAAGAGAGTATCTTTAACGAAGGCAATAACAGGTGGGGCTGAGGGTGCCAATGACGTTTTGAGCGAATCTGCAACTAATAGTGTCGGCACGTCTTGGTTATTTGCAATAGTAGCGAGGAGTAATGGTGGGAGTGGATATATCACGAAGGCAGAGGCTATCAGTGAATCAGAGGGGGTAACACCACGACTAACACTTTTTCTTTTCAATGCTACACCTACATCTGAGTTGGACGACAATGCAGCCAACACTGCACCTGACTCTAATGATTTAGCTAAGTATATAGGTAGTATAGACTTCCCAGCACTTGAAAGTCTAGGCACAACTGACTCAGTATCCATAGCCACACCAAGTACAGTGGGTAATCTCCCGCTGTCATTTACTTGCGCTAGCGGTGCTGATGATTTGTATGGGGTTCTAGTTACTCGTGATATCTTTACGCAGACAGCTGGCGATGATTTGACTATTGTTTTAACCACAGAGAGTTAGATGGATTTAGCCAAGTATATGCTTCGTGAGGAAAGGCAACACGTTATAGATATAAAAGCCTTGATTATGAAGCAGCTTATTTCGTTAGTTAACAAGTTAGGGATGGAACCAACCTACGAAAACACTTCAAACCCTAACACTCATGTCTGGATTGATGTAGCTGACAAATTTATGGCTATGGAGGATAATCCTGGAAGAGAACCTTTATTCAGGGCAATCCTTAAGTGGTTTATCGTAGAGCATGAACATGACCCTTATTACAGAGATAGAGAAATGGTTATTCTGGAGTTGTGGTTAGATGCAGTTCTTGAAGGCAGGGTAAAGCCAAGGTCTCGTGACCATCCATACGACCATTGGAAAGTAGACCCTAATATCCGAGGTAAGGGGTATGAATTTATAGCAGAAAAGTATCATCAAGCAAGGAGGCAACGTGAGCGTAGCAACACGATACTCTAAAAGTCTCTGGAGTTATAATCCAATCCCTAGAGGCTGTATACTCTACCTTCCCTTCTTTGCTATGCGATTGGGAGCAACGATTAAGTCAATTGACCCAGATGGTAGAACTCTTACTGTTACTGGTGCCACATCGGGAATAGATGGTGCATTCTTCGATGGCACTAATGACTCTATCAGCCATCCAACCTTTCTCGATGTTATACCAGCTTCAGATGAGTTGACTTTTTGGGCATGGATAAAGCCTACAGGTGGAACTGGGACAGCAAGAACTATTATAAACAAGAGAAACATAGGAACTGAGGATAGAATTAGTTTCGAAGTTAGAGCTGATGAGAAGGTGAGGTTTGCGACTGAGGGCGGCGATGCTGGGTTCAAGAACGTTGACAGTGCTGCACTAAATCCTTCTACTGGTACTTTCTTTTACATTGCTGGAGTTTATAAGGCTGGGGTAGCGAATAGAGTATATGTGAATACTGCTGAAGTATCAGGGGATACAGCAGATACGGTTTTAGATGGAACTGCTGAAGATTTTACAATCGGGGAACATGGCACTGGCAGTCAGGACTACACGGGTTACATTCGTGAGTTAGGGGTTTTAGATAGGGCTATTACAAAGGCTGAAAGCGACTATATCTATTACAAAACTCTCTCGGGGCGGTAGTGATTATCTTTACGAGAATTAGAGTGCATAGAGTATGGGTAGATAACACACTAACTATCCTTGTGATAATCGCTATATTGGTGGGGATTGGTTACGGGATTGGCTATTCAATAAAAGACAATATCCCCATAAGTAGTGATAGTGTAACGGGGGTAAGATAATGCCAGCGGTTAGCACGAAGCAACAAAAGTTTATGGGTGCTGAGTTAGCTCGCAAAAGGGCTGGCAAGAAAACCAAGACAAAGATGACAGAGAAGCAACTAAAAGAGTTTGCCAAGAAAAGGAAGAAGTAGTGCCCATTTACGAATACTATTGCCCACAATGCCAAGAGAGGTTTGAGATGAGTAAAGCTGATGAACAGCGGGAATATGCCAGATGCCCACACTGTAAGAGTATCTCAAGGATAGTTCCCTCTGTATTCAGTTTTAGTTTTAAGGGGGGTGTGTAAATGGCGATAAATTATTCTAACAGAAACTATGCTGAAATGCAAGATTTTATAGAACAAATGCTTCAGGACACCTCCAATGCCACCTTTGACACGACTGAGTTGGGTTATTGGATTGAGGATGCACTGAAAGAGTTTGCCACCTACAAGCCACATATAGTTTCTGTGATATTTCAGATAGAATCTAGAACAGGAAGTGACACATTGGGTACTGCGAATAAATTAACTGACACCAATAAGAGCCAATTCGTGGCAGGGGATGCTACGTTTGAGAAGGTCATACACAATACCACTCAGGATACCTGGGCTGTGATTGAGGCACAGGACTCTACGTCTGTTCTGTCTATAAGTGCTGACATAATGAGTTCAGGGGAACAATACGAGATTTATAATAAACGATGTTTTAATGACCACCAGATATATATAGGTGATGTAACAGACTATTTATGGGTGGACTCTGTTGAGTATCCAATCGGAATGAAGAGGAATTGGACAATACATAATGATGTCCTCGAGATAGATGTTGGTTACGTAGAAGACAGCGACTCAACACTATCTACCCTGTCCAGAGTGGATGTCTTGGTGAGATTTAATAAATCTCACAGGTTGAATCAATTAACTGATTGGTCTGGTGAAACGAATGCCACTGCGGTAAAGGGCGCTACCACAATAGCCATAGACGGTATGGGGGCTACCGAGATAATAGAGAGAGGGGATGAGTTCTACATCCAATATCATAGGGCTTTATATACTATAATGACTGATGTAACAACCAGCGCAAACGCCGCAACCATAACATTCTTCCCTGGCTTTGAAGCCGCTGTTTCCAATGGCGATGATATAGAGTTTGTTAAATCCACACTACAACCTCAAGATGAAGACACATTCGCCCAACTGGTAGCTGCCAGGGCTGCGTTAAGCGACTCTATAAGACATATAGGTGGGATTAGTATAGCAGGGGCAGGGACTTGGTTCGATTACCAGCAATGGGGAAGAGATAAACTAGCTGAGGTTCTAAGTAAGTTGAGCAGCGGTAGCGTGATAAGGAGTAAAAAGATGTATTCAAGGGGATACACTCCTATTGGGTTTCTGGGGAGATGAGGACATTATCGGCTACTTTAACTTCAAATCAGAAGTCTGTTGGCGTAGATACATCTCGCCAAGTTCCCCTATGGAAGATTGTTCTTACGAGAGCAGCGCAAGATACCAAGACATATACCAACACACGGGTAATTTCCATAAGCCACGTTGAGGAAGAATACAATCAAGTAGCCTCTGTTCTATTAAATAACTCTGATAACGCCCTGACAACGATTGACTTTGAGATGTACAAGGGTGTTATCTCTTTCGGTTATAATGACACTACTCAGGGGGATGAGTATTCAGCTTGTGCTCCTTTATATGTAACAGGACAAAGATTATATTCATCACAAGGGCGACTGGTGTGCTTATTGTCTTTAATCGGTATCCCCAACTTATTAGGGTTAGACCTTGCCGAATCATCGTTAGACTTGACTGAGGATGATACACGGACTGTTAAAACTCTTTTAACAGCGATAGTCAATAAAACCCTTTCGCCTTATACTAATTACACCTCTTATACTGCTACTTATGATAGTGAGGATTCGCTGGTGGACTCCTTCAAGCCAAAGGAACTCTTCAGTGTGGGGGAGAATGACAGCCGTTTAAGTAAGATTAAGGAACTTCTTTCCTTGACCGGGGAGAAGATGATAGTTAAAGCTGACAGCAAGGTTCACTTTCTTAATCCCACAACTACAGGGACTACTTATGATTATGAATATGAATTAGCAGTATCAGGAGAGCATACATTCTTTAATAAGGAACTCCGAAACAGGTTTGTCAACCCCAACAAAGAAGTGGTCAAATCACACGAATCCCATCAACCCTTCTATTCGGGAAGCGATACAAGTGCCACGAGTTTTGCACTTGACCCTAAAACACATACTACCCGTCTAAGACTAACCTCTGATGCAGAGGGTGCCAGTATTGCTTCCGCTATTGTGGAACGCTACGAACTAGACGCTGATTTGGGTGCTGTGACAGTCCCAATGAATACCGGTCAAGAAGTATTTGACTTTATCAATGTAACCGATTCACGGCAAGGTGACTCAAGAAAGGGTAATGTCAGATATATCAAAAGAGACGTAGAAATACCTCAACGGGGACAGAGATTAAAATGGGACATGGAAGTTCGATTCGGCAAGACAATTCTTCAGCCCATCCCAACACTTTCCCCGTTAGCCCTTGGGCAAGAAAAGAGGCAGGGTGAAATATCAACATCATCATTGGCAGATGCTTACGATTCATTAGCGCAAGATTTGAATAGAACAATAGACGCACTGAATGAAATAATAACCCACGTAAACAGCCATCACGATGTTTTCGTTGGTAGGGACATAAGGGCTACTGAAGTTATGGTAGCACCTCTTTGGATAAGTGAGACATAATGGCATTAGAGGATTTTGGAACTTATACAGAGGTAGACCCCAATAGCCACATAACTAAGACAACCCGCAGGATTACTGTGGCTGGTCTGACATCTCAAGAGGATGCCTATGTCTATTTGGATAAGGGGGCAGCCTTCTTTGATGGTGACTTTACTCACGATATTACTGTCGAGGCAACAGCTGTAACTGCAGACGGTAGGTTCTATTTCTGGGCTTTAACCAATGCTATAGATGACATGAAGGGGATTGATGATGCCAGCGGAAGTTATCTTGCTGCCTTTATTTATGGCGCTGGTACTAACAACATTGACATCTATATAGAGGAAAGTGACAGTGGTGGTATATTCCAAGACGCTTGGACTGCTCCTGCGATGGATACACCTTATTACTTAAAGATAATAAGGGATGAGGCTGTTGGAACATACGGAACACTTTACTGCTATATCTACTCTGATATAAATAGGTCAACATTGGTGGATACATTACTTACAACGCTACGCACATCTAAAAAGGACTTTCGCTATATATTTGGAGCTAATACCAGAAACTCTGGGATAGGTGGACGAACTGTATCTGGTTATTGTGAAAATCTAGAATTATCGGGGGCAATCCTGCCCAAAGTAACTGCCCAACCAGCGACAGATATTACTAGCGTTGCTGCAACGGGGCATGGGACTATTGTCAACTTGGGCATTTCTGCGGTTAGTGCTCACGGATACTGTTGGGCTACTACCGTAGACCCCACAACTGCTGATAGTAAAACAGATGAAGGCGGTGGTAGCTTGGGCGTGTTTGAATCAAGTATAACAGGGTTATCAACGGGGCAAGAATATTATGCCAGACCTTATGCCACTAATGGAGCGGGGACAAGTTATGGTGCAAATGTTTATTTTATTGCTGGTCAGCCAGGAACATTAAGGATAAAGGGTGAGTACGCTGTGGTTCAAACACAATGGCACTATGTTGATGAAGACGGTAAGGAACGCCAAATAACAGGGACTTTAGTATAATGCCAAAGTGGACAGAGGATTCAGCTAGTAACGACTTAAAGACCTTATTTGATGCCAATACTATCTTAAAGGCTGATACAGACAACACGCCTGAAGCATTGACGGTAGCAGAGCAAAGGATTGTAGGCAGGATTACATCAGGGGTAATAGCAGCTCTAACGGGTGCCCAAGCTCTTACTATATTAACTGGTCAGGCTGATGCTGCCTTTAGTTGGAATAACCAAGAGCTTACAAATACTAATAAAATCACGGCTCAAACATCAGTTTGGCATCACGAACACGACTTATTTGCTACCTCACTTAATCCAGGGGCTTCAGGGGCAACTAGAACTGCCCCAGATTCAAATACACTGGGCGGATGGCAACTCAATGCTGCTGGTGAGACACTCTATTTCGAAGCTCATATGGAAGCAGAGTGGGATGCAGTTAGTGACTTAATAATAAACGCTTGGTGGGAAGTTAATGTAGATAATACGGGGGGTGCTGGTGGGGATACGGTAGACCTTCAGCTAGTCGTAAGATATAAAGGTGCAGGTGATACAGCGATTAAAACTCAAACGATAGAAGTAGCCACAACTGTTGGAGCATCAGCTAGGTATAAACAATTCAAGACTACTTTTACGGTAGATTATGATGCAGCCAGTAATGTTATTGACTCGCTAGATGTTTTATCTTTTGCTCTTAATTTAGAAACAGACACCAGCGAAGTAGATGATATAATTCTTAATCTTGTGGAGTTAAGATACGCAACCACAAAACCATCTTTGGAGGCATAAACTATGGCAGTAGGAAAATATTTACCAGAGGCTAACCCTGGCCCATCAACAAGTATCGGCGATGAACTGGTAACCATATTAGAAGCACTTAGTGGTGGGAATCAGCTTTCCCACGGCCAACTGGATGACGTGGGTTCT
>SDBU01000921.1_pt1 | contig 42942 bp, 41 predicted proteins | sample 2277071 | NCBI WGS metagenome assembly SDBU01 (sample SAMN10397929, study PRJNA504765) | marine sediment metagenome | isolation source: marine sediment core GS08_GC12, 126 cmbsf | place: Arctic Ocean: Gakkel Ridge, Loki's castle | collected 2008
ATGATGCCCAGGTTACCTTCCCGGAAGGCCTGAGCCATGGCCTTGGGTACTTGCGCCTCGGCCTCAATCACCTTCGCTCGCATTTCCTGGACCGTGGCCTTGAATTCCTGCTCGGCGGCCACGGCCATGGCCCGGCGGGTCTCCGCCTTGGCCTGGGCCACCTTGAGGTCCGCCTCGGCCTGCTCGGTCTGCAGGTCGGCCCCGATGTTCTTGCTTACATCCACATCGGCAATATCGATGGAGAGGATCGAAAAGGCCGTCCCGGAATCGAGGCCCCGGTCCAGCACCGCCCTCGAGATGGTATCGGGATTCTCCAGTACCGCCTTGTAGTTATCGGCTGAGCCGATGGCACTGACGATCCCTTCACCGACCCGGGCGATGATGGTCTCCTCGGTGGCGCCCCCCACCAGCTGCTCGATGTTGGTGCGTACCGTGACCCGGGCCCGGGACAACAGCTGGATACCGTCCTTGGCCACCGCGCTGATGTTGCCCGTCTTGGGGCAGTCGATCACCTTGGGATAAACGCTGGTCTGCACCGCCTCCTGCACGTCGCGGCCAGCCAGGTCAATGGCGGTGGCGGTGGCGTAGGTCAGGGGGATGTTGGCCTTATCGGCGGCGATCATGGCATAGATCACTTTGGCCAGGGATCCGCCGGCCAGAAAGTGGGTCTCCAGGTCCTCCGTCTGGATTTCCTTGAGTCCCGCCCGGTGCAGGTTGATCATGCCGTCCACCACCTGCCTAGGGGGGATTTTCCGGATCCGCATAATGATCAACTTCAAGATCGGGACCCGCCCCCAACCGATGGACACCAGGGCCTGAACCCACAGCCCCACCGGCACCAGGTAAAAAAACAGGAAGAATACGATCAGGACGATAGGGAGAATGAAAACGAGACTTTCCATGGGACAGTTACTCCTTTTTTGCCGGTGGGGCGGGACACACCAAAGCGGTATTCCCCGCAACCGAAATGATTTCTACCGAGGCGCCTTTGTCAAGGTATTCGCCCCGGGTGGTGATGTTCACCTGGCGGCCGCCGACATCGGCTTTCCCGCTGGGCATGCAGGCCGTCAACGTGACGCCTATCCGGCCCACCAGGGACTCAAGCCCGACGGCTACACTATAATCTTCGGAAGTCATCGGTACGTGCTTACGAAAAAACTTGCTGGTCACAAAGACTCTGAGCAGGAGGATCCCGCCGATGATGGCGCCCAGGATACCGATGTTGAGCCCCACGAAGGCCCGTTCCATCTGGTCGGGAGTGGGAAATTCGCCCAACAACATCTTGTACATACCCCAGAGCATCAGGCCAACCCCCCCGATCCCCGCCAGACCGAAGCCGGGAATGGCCACTACCTCCACGATCAACAGGGTAAGGCCTCCCAGGAAAATGAGCACTTCGGTGAAAGTGGCCAGCTGGGCGATAAAACTGGAACCGAAAAAGAGGGCCAGGGCAATGGTGCCAATGATGCCGCCAACACCGAAACCGGGCGACTTGACCTCGAAGATCAGCCCCAGGAACCCGATGGTCATCAGCAGACTGCTGACGATGGGGTCGGTGAGGAAGCGCACCAGCCGCTCGGACCAGTTGGGCTTGAAGACGATTACTTCCGCGTCCGCCAGGTCCAGGCCCAGCAGCAGTTCGGTCAGGGAATCATAACTGCCGTCAGCGATCCCCAGATGCACCGCCTTATCGGTGGTGAGCGTGATCAGCTTGCCTTCCCGGCTGCCTTCCACATCGTCCAGGAAAACCGTATCCCCCTCCATGATGATATAGGGCACCTGCAGCTCCTCATCCACCATAGCTTCGGCAATTTTCCGGGGCCGGTTGCGGGCCTCAGCCGTGGCGGCCATCTCCTCGCGCATGAAGGAGATCACTTTTTCACTGGCCTTCTTGCCTTCCAGATCGACAGCGGTGGCGGCCCCGATAGTGGCGCCTCTAGTCATGTAGACCTGCTCACAGGAGAGGGCAATCAAGGCCCCGGCCGAGATGGCCCGGCGGTTGATGAAGGCCACAGTGGGTACCTTGGCGGACATGATCGCGTCCTTGATTCGGGTGGCCCCATCGATACGGCCTCCAAAAGTGTCAATATCCAGAATGAGCACAGCGGGTAGCTCGGAAGAGGCCAGCTCTACCACCCGCTCCACGAACGGCGGCAGGCCCAAATCGATAGTGCCCTGGATCGGTACATGATAGACCACTTTCTCCGAGGCAGAGACAGAGGCTAATGATAGTGCCAACAGACAGATGGCTTTGTGCATGGCAAAATATTAGAAGTTCAAACACTGAAAGTCAATTGCTTTCCGTCGGAAAAACCGTTATCCAGGTTTCGACAAGTAACGGTAAATTCGCTACCTGGGTTTTACCGGTGTTATAGGTTTAAAATGATCTATTGGTTTATCCGTGGTCTCGCCGCAGGGTTGCGCCTGGTGCCCCGTTCCTGGGCCCTAGCTTTTGGTAGGGTGCTGGCAATGACGTTGTATATGTTATTTCCTCTCAGGCAGGCCGAGGCGAGAAGGAATATCGCCCGGGCTTTCCCGGAATTGTCCCCAAGCCGGCGTCGAGCCATCCTGCGCGGCACATACCGGCATTTCTGTCAGGTGCTCATCGATTTTATCCGGATGCCAGGATATTCCGTTGAGAGACTGCCACAGATAGTCGATCTTGATGAGAGCCACATTCGGGCGGCGCGGGAGTCCCGACAAGGGCTGGTGCTGGTCACGGGGCATCTGGGCAACTGGGAGATCGTCAACCTTGTTTTGGGACGATTGGGCTACCCGTTATCCGGTGTAGCAGTCACCCAGCGAGGCTCGGGAGGACGCTTTATCAACGAGGTTCGGGATGATACCGGCGCCGAATTTCTCGCCCGCAAGACCTCAACTCGGACCATGCTACGCCTCCTCAAGGCGGGCCGTTTCCTGGGGCTGGTGGCCGATCAGGATGCCCGCAAACAGGGGGTGTGGGTTGACTTTTTCGGGCAGCTTTCTTCGCGGCCGAGGGGTGGGGCCGTATTCAGCATCCAACTCGAGGTACCGATCTTTTTTGCGACCTGCTTAATGGGAACGGACCGGCGCTATCACATCGAATTCAGGGCCATCGATAGCAGCAACCTGCCCGAGGATAAGGCCGGCGCGGTGCAGGAGCTGACCCAACGCTACATCACGGTTCTGGAAAAGTTGATCCGTCGATATCCGGAGCAATATTTCTGGTTCCACCGTATGTGGAAGACTGAACCACCAGCGTGATGGAAAGTCTACCTCAGACTCACCCGGAAGCCGGCCGTCGATTCTGGCAAACTATAGAAGCGGGGGGGGTGGTGGCCTACCCCACCGATACCCTGTACGGCTTAGGCGTTGACGCCGGCAATCCAGTTGCACTGGAACATTTGGCCCTGGTAAAAGGTCGGCCAGGCCCATTCAGCGTGATGGTGGGCCGATACGAGCAATTGACTGAATATGCTTTGATTCCGCCGCAATTAGCGAACAAATTGTCTTATATGTTACCCGGTCCCTATACCTTTCTACTGCCTGCGCGGAAAACGGGCTCTTTCCCTCCCAAGCTGTCCAGCCCGGACGGTCGTATCGGATTCCGGGTCCCGGACCATCCTTTCCTGCGCGACGTTTTCCGCTATCGGAGCGGCCCGGTGGTTACCACCAGCGTCAACCGGGTGGGAGAGCCACCCATCCAGGACCCACAAGAAATCGCCAGAAAGTTCTTTGATGCCATAGACCTGCTGATCGATGGTGGCAGTTTACCTTATTCCAAGGGCAGCACAGTCATTGATCCGGCAGTCTCCCCGTGGCGGATCGTCCGGCAAGGAGATGGACGGTTAGAAGGAAGTAGTGAATAACCTGCGACGCATATCAACCTATCTTGCCAGATACTGGCCCCTGATCGCTCTTACCTTGGCACTTTCCATGGTGTACGTAGCGTTGAATACCCTCTCGCTTTGGATGGTGGCTTCACTGGTTAATACCATCCTTGTCAGCCCGGAGGATATCCCTGTAACCTCCATGAATTTCTCCCCTGCTGGTACCGTCTACGACCGACTTCGTTCCTGGACCGCCACGCTGATCCAGCAAAGAACTCCCCTGGGGACCCTGGCCAAATTATGCTGGATATTACTGGCGGTGTTCCTTACCAAGAATGTCGCTCTATATATGAAAAACATGGTGGCCGGCATTATGGAGAACCGCTTGATCCGGGACCTGCGGAACGATCTATTCCGGCATATCCAATTCATGTCTCTTTCCTATTTCGACAATCAGAACACGGCCGTGATTTCCTCCATAGTGCTGAACGATGTGGCCCTGGTACGCCGGGCCTTCACAGTGAGCATCCAAAAGGTGGTGGTGGAGCCGATCAACCTGCTGGTATTCACCTCCATGCTATTTATTATCAGCTGGCAGCTTTCGATAATGGCGATTCCCCTGATCCCCTTGGCTGCAATAGCCACTACCCGTCTAGGACGCACCCTGCGTCGTCGGGCCCGGCGCACCGCGGAACAGATTGCCGGCGTAATGAGCGTATTGCAGGAGAACCTGCGTAGTATCAGGATCGTTAAGACCTTTGTGCGTGAGGCGCGCGAGATAGGCCGCTTCAGTTACCAAAACGACCGCTACTATCACCTGGTATTCCGGCGGATCACCGTCAAGAATCTGAACGCCCCTTTAACCGAAATGATCGGGGTAACGGTAGGGATAGCCATGTTGTGGGTCGGTGGGCAACAGGTACTGCTGGGCCGAGGGGTAGGTCCCGATGAATTCATGAGCTTCATTATCTTCATGTTTGCCATGGTACAGCCCTTACGCAGTCTGAGTAATGTTAATGCTGATGTACAAATAGGACTGGCTTCGAGCGACCGTATTTTCGGCCTGTTGGACATACCGGCGGGTATCGCCGAGAAAAATAATGCCATTGATCTCACCAGTTTTAACGATTCAATCCGATTCGATAATGTCACTTTCAGCTACGGCAGCGACGGCAAACCAGCAGTTCACGAGATCAACACCGAAATAAAGCGGGGCAAGGTAGTAGCCCTGGTAGGGGCCAGTGGTTCGGGCAAATCCACCTTTGTGGACCTGATCCCTCGGCTGTATGACGCCACGGCCGGCAGCATAACCCTGGACGGCCACGACGTACGAGACCTAAAAATTAAAGCGCTGCGTAGCCTGATAGGCGTTGTCACACAAGAGACCCTGCTGTTTGACACCACTGTCAGGGATAACATTCTATTTGGTGATCCGCTGGCTTCTGACAAGCAGGTGGTGGCGGCCCTAAAAGCGGCCCATGCCTGGGAATTTGTCGAGGAATTGCCCCACGGTCTGGATACTTTAATTGGAGAGCAGGGCACGAAACTATCCGGGGGACAACGCCAACGGTTGGCCATCGCCCGGGCCCTGCTGAAGAATCCGCCGATCCTGATCCTCGATGAAGCTACCTCAGCCCTGGACAGTGAATCGGAAAAACGGGTTCAGGATGCCATTGACCGCCTGGTACGGGATCGGACAGTGATTGTCATCGCTCATCGTCTATCTACAATCCAAAGAGCAGATAAAATAATCGTACTGGAAGATGGCCGAATAGTTGAATCGGGCTCCCACGAGGAGCTTATTTCACTAAAAGGGCACTATCGAAAGCTACATGAAATGCAGTTTATGGATGCCAATACTGAAGACCTACCCGAATGACCGATGGCCAACGCCGGATGGGCGGCGATGGGATACGATCTCCTGCGCTCCAAACCCGGGGTGATACTAACAGTAACCTGTTCAAATCACCGGCTTCGGCTATCGAATTCCACGAGTTGAAAGTATTAGTGTTTTGTATCGATGCAAGCTTGGTTTCATATTGGGAATGATGGTGGGATCAAACACCTGGCTTCAGCGGTTGGCGCTCTGGACCATCTCCAATTAAATCCTGCTCGCGTGGGCTGTTTAAATATAAATTGAACTCTCACTGGGAGGTTGAGCGACGATGAAAGTTCGAAAATCGAATGGAAAAATGGGGGTACTCATACCGGGGATGGGTGCTGTGGCCAGTACGTTTATCGCTGGTGTGGAAGCTGTTAAATGCCGGCTGGCGAAGCCTATCGGTAGTATGACCCAAATGGGTACTATCCGGTTAGGTAAACGGACTGAAGGGCGCGTACCACGTATCAATGAGTTCGTACCACTGGAATCCCCGGATAATCTGGTTTTCGGTGGCTGGGATATCAACAAAGAAAACCTATATGAAATCGCCATTCGCAATGGTGTCCTGGAAAAATCCCTGCTAGATGCACTGCGTGATAAGTTGGAACCTCTCACGGTGATGAAAGCTGTCTTCGATAAGAAATTTGTCCGGAATCTGGATGGGGAGTGGGTCAAACAAGGGGCTGATAAACGCGAATTGGCCGATCAGATAAGCGACGATGTTCAGGGCTTCACAAAAAGCAATGACACCCGGAGGAATATAATGATCTGGTGCGGCAGCACCGAAATATTCATGAAACCTTCGGAGGTGCACTCCAGTCTGGCAAAGTTTGAACGAGGTCTTGAGAATAATGACCCGGATATTTCGCCCAGTATGATTTATGCCTATGCCGCGTTGAAACTGGGAATACCCTATGCCAATGGTTCACCTAACCTGACCGTTGATATCCCGGCCATGCAGGAGCTGGCTCAGCAGAATGAAGTGCCCATCGCAGGCAAGGATTTTAAAACCGGTCAAACACTACTAAAAACCATTATAGCGCCGGGATTGAAAGCCCGCCAGATCGGTATCAGCGGTTGGTTCTCCACCAACATTCTTGGCAATCGGGATGGTGAAGTGCTGGATGATCCGGATGCCTTCAAGACCAAGGAAGAGAGCAAGCTGGGGGTACTGGATTACATCCTCCAGCCGGAACTATATCCGGACCTTTATAAGGATTTATATCACAAGGTTCGAATCAATTATTACCCCCCCAGGGGCGATAATAAGGAAGGTTGGGACAATATTGACATCTTCGGTTGGCTGGGCTATCCCATGCAGATCAAGATTGATTTCCTCTGTCGCGACAGTATCCTGGCCGCCCCCATTGTCCTGGACTTGGTGTTGTTCCTCGATCTGGCCCAGCGGTCTGGCATGAAAGGTATCCAGGAATGGCTGTCGTTCTACTTTAAAAGCCCCATGTGTGCGCCCGAACTCTACCCCGAGCACGACCTGTTCGTGCAACTGGCCAAGCTCAAGAACACCCTGCGGCATCTGATGGGCGAGACCCTGATAACTCATCTGGGCATGGATTACTACGAGGTCTAATCTCCGTGAAATTGGTAATCATAGCCGCTGGTGAAGGCTCGCGCATCAGGTCGGTCAGCGCTGAAGTCAATAAGACCCTTCTGCAGGTTGGCGGCCGGCGCATTCTGGATTACCTGCTGGAGAATGCCCTTCTGTCTGGTCTCGATGGGTGCATAGTAGTAACCGGTTACCAAAGCCAGGTAATCGATGAGTACCTGGCCGGCCTCGACCTCGAGCTTGAGCTGGAAACGGTCAATAATCCCCACTGGCAACAGCCTAACGGCATTAGTGTTCTAGCGGCTAAACCGCTGATTGAGCCGGGCGAGGATTTCCTGGTCTCCATGAGCGACCATCTATATGTTCCGGCGCTGCTGGCGAAAGTCAAAAGCAGTAGCCTTGAATACTCAGTCGCCAATGTGGCCCTGGATTTCAATATCGACGGCATTTTCGATCTGGACGATGGAATGAAGGTCTCGGTGGATCCCGCCAATCGCCGGCTAATCACCGGTATGTCCAAAAAGCTGCCCCGGTTTGATGCCATCGATTGCGGAGTGTTCAAGTGTCGCTACGAGTTCTTTGACGTCCTGTACCAAGCTCAAAAAAACTATTCGGGCTCGCTGTCCGACAGCTGCAACCTGCTGATTTCCGAGCAAAAATTGGGCGGGGTCGATATCGGCAAAAGCTTCTGGATCGACATCGACACCCCCGAGGCTTTGGAGCATTGCCGCGGGCTGGCCGTTAGCCGGCCTCAATGGCTCGCAGCGGACCATGCCTGATCCCCGGATTCGCCAGCTTCCAAACGCCCCGGCTTTGCCAGTCTATTTCCTGGCCAACCAAGTCTACCAATTTTCCTATGCCAAGCCTATTTATGAGCTGACAGGCGGATCCTTCATCGTACCCAAACTCCGGAAACTGCTGCGCTTCAAAACCAGGCTGCGAAACACAAACGCTTTTCCCGGCGTGAAGACTTTTCTTAACACACCTATATTGCTATACCGGAATATCAAGAGTCTGGGAGATTTCCACGGTATTATCATCTCTCAATCGGCCACCCGGATTATTCGGGAAAGGGGGAAGAGCATCACTATCTTCATGGGACACGGGACCGGCGACCGTAAATATGGTGGGAATGCCAAAGTACTGGAGAGCTACGATTATCATTTCATCTCCGGCCCCAAACACAAGGAGAAGCTCAAAGATGCAGGCCTGAGCATCCCTGAAGCGCGACTGATCCGGATCGGGAATCCCCGCTTTGATGCTTACGTCAACGGAGAAATCGACCGGGAAGCCTACCTGGATCATCTGGGAGTGATTGACCGGGGACGCCCAACCATTCTCTTCGCCCCGACCTGGCAAAGCGGCCATGTTAACCTTTTCAGATTTGTATTCCGGTTCTGCCGGGAACTCAGCAGGGACTATAATCTCATTATCCGGCCCCATCATTTTGAAATGAAATATCTACCCCTGGTAAGGGCCTGGGCCCAGGCCAAGGGCCTCAAACATGTGTACTATTCCAATCCCAACGATCTCGTTCACCAGGATACCTTCACTGTTTTTGCCTGTTCCGATATTATGATCAGTGATATTTCATCCATCCTTTACGAATTTCTGGTTACCCGCAAGCCGATCATCCTGACAACACATACTTATGATGATCTCCATAGTATGCCCGACGAAATGAATGTGGCTAGTGTTTCGGAACTATATGATGGCTCCCCCGGAATGGATATCGCCCAAATGGTGGCCGCTAACCTGGCCAGAAGCGATAACCTTGAAAGATATCAAGCCCTGCTGGAGAACTGTTTCTACTTCAATGACGGCCGCAGCACGAACCGCGCGGTTGAATTTATCTCAAAGCTGGGGCTATCATGAATCAATCACTTGCCAATCCATTCGTGTCTGTGCTCATCCGATCATATAACCGCTTGCAGCATGTTCTTGAGATAGTCGATATCTGTCTAACCCAGAATTACGACAATTTCGAAGTGGTGGTGATTGAACAGAGCAACGAAGCCGAGTGGGAAAAGTATAAATCGGCGTTCGACCGGTATGACAGCCGCGTGCGGGTTATTCGCTCCCAGCCCCTCGGTCCCATCGGAGCCCGGAATGTAGGGGTCGCCCATTGCAAAGGGGCAGTGGTCCTGTTTATGGACGACGATGACCTTCCGGTAGGTGAGGATTGGATTGCCAGCCATGCGAAGCATTTCGTTGATCCACTTTGTATCGGCGTATCGGGAAGACATGTGCATGCAATTAATGAAAAGCCCCGCTACAAGGACATGGAACGAGCCTACGATCGCTGTTTGACCCATTCCTTTCTTTTGAGGGGCCGGGTCTTCACGGGGATTGGCCGGGTTAAAAAACCGGTGGAGTGGCTCCACGGCAACAATTGCTCGCTCCGTAGAGAAAGGATAATAGCGTTGGGAGGATGGTATCCCTACTTGAAAACGGAGGGAGAGGAACACTCGTTATACTACAAGTTCCAGCAGACAAAAATGCCCGGCGAATACCTGATGTTTGATCCCCAGCCGGTTGTCCTGCGAAGGTTCGATATTTCCGGTGGCAATGACCGGCGTAATATTCCCCTGCATGAGCTGCTGGTTAATCGCATGAAATACTATCACTGGGTTATCGCAGAACATTTTCCGCTCCGGTTCTATGGGCTGTACCCGGTATTCATGCTTGACGGTTTCAAGATTGCAGCCCGCTTTTACCGCCGGTCATCCAGTTTTACCGATATCTTCTGGATCCGCTGGTTTGGCCTCAAGAATGGAAAACGTCTCGATGTCTTCTCCGAATTTGTGAAATACCCTTTTCTGGTCCTGCGTTTTCTACTGACCAGGAAGCCGAAGTGGGACGGCCGGATAACTGCTCTTGGGAAAGAGTGCCATACAGTATAGCTTCTGTCCCTCCGCTATGATTATCTGTTTTCATGCCCATCACCTGTATTACCTACCCCAGTTTTTTCCGGTAGCCGGTGCCCTGCCGGAGGCGTTCGAGATCAGTTTCGCTATCTCACCACGAGCGACCGCTGCCGAGGCCGCAATCATGCAGGCTGAAATCGAGCGGCAGGGCTGGCGTGTAGCCAATGATGACGACCTGAAAAGAGGCCTCCTCCAGCCCAACATATTGATAGTAGGCCAGTCCCGGGATGCGGACAGCCTGGCCGGCCCCGACACCCTGGTGGTGCTGCTGTTTCACGGTATCGGCGTTAAACGGGTCTACTACACCGATACCAATCCCCGGGTGAACCTGCGTTTTGTGGAGAGCCAATTTCGCCGGGAACAATGTCTGGCAGTTGCCCCTGAAGTGGAGACCTTGGCCGTGGGATTCGCCAAACTGGACCCGTTGTTGGCGGGAACACTGCCGGTGGATCACAGTTTGCCCGATGGACCGGGGCCGCGGGTGCTGTACGCGCCCACTTTCTACCCCGGCTCTCTGGAAATCCTGGCTGGTCTGATTCCTGAATGGCCGGCGGACTGGCAAATTGTGATCAAACCGCACCAGTTCACCTATACCAATCCTTATTACCACTATCAGGTGCGATTGCTGGAGGAGCTGGCCCTGAAGTGTCCCAACGTCATAGTGTTGCCCTTGACAGGCTATAACGTGCTCAGCGCCTTCAACTGGGCAGACGTATTAGTTTCGGAAGCCTCGTCCACCATTATCGAATTCACTGCCCTGGATAAGCCTATTGTAATTTGCGATGAACTCCACCTGCGGCTGCACCACCGGTTGCAACGGGCGCGGTTCTTCCGCCGGCGCATGGATACCGACCTTTTAGAGCGGCTCGATTTCGCCCATCACGCCGCCAAAGGTGTTGATGTGGCCTACCAGATTGGCCAAGCCTTGGAAAATCCCCTCGCCTTGAGTGGCCGGCGTCGGGAGGCTCGCGATTTACTCCTGGGTCCCACCGATGGGGGCGCGGCCCAACGTATTGCTCGGATTCTCCAGGATAAGGAGTTTGATGCCTCCCGCTGATAAGTTTCTGCTATTCGCCACCAAGCCCTACTCAATCGCGGTGTTGCAGCCGGTTGAGGAGGCCATCCGCGCGGTTGGCGGCAGGGTTCGTTGGTATCTGGCGGGTTCGGCTCAAGGTCACGAGCCTCCGGGAGAAGCTCTGCATACCAGCGCTGAGGTACAGGCCTTCGAGCCCGGCGCAATACTGGTGCCCGGCAATGTGGTGCCCTACCGCTGGCGGGGCCTGAAAGTGCAGATTTTCCATGGCCTGGGGGAGGAAAAACCGGGCCATTACCGGATCACCGGCTTTTTTGATCTTTACTGCACGCCGGGGCCAAACATGACCAATCGTTTTCAGGAGCTGGCCCGGCAACGCGGCCATTTTCTGGTGCGGGAGACCGGCTGGCCCAAGCTGGACCCGTTAGCAGCCCCGATAGAGCAGAAGGCGGTCCGGGCTACATTAGGGCTGGGGCCTGACCGACCGGTGGTGCTGTATGCTCCCACCTTCAGTCCGCGCTTCACGTCGGCGCCAGACCTGTTGGAGCCCATCGCCAGGATGAAGGACCGCTATCAATGGTTGATCAAATTCCACGACCTGATGGACCCGACCGTCACGGCCCAGTACCAGGCGCAGTTGGGTGCCCGGGTGGTGGGATCGGACCGTCCGGATATCCTGCCGCTCATGCAGGCCAGTGACCTGCTGATTACCGACAGCTCTTCGGTAGCTTACGAATATCTTCTCCTGGACCGACCTATCATCACCTACCGGGCGGCAGTGCGGCGGGATAAAGGTATCGATATCACGCTCGCCGAAGACTTGCCGGCTGCCATAGAGCAGTCCCTCAGGGAACCGGACGAATTTGCGCCCCGCCGACAACAATATATCAGCCAGCTACATCCCTATACCGACGGTAAATCCGCCCAAAGGGTGGTGGCGACCGTTACTGAAATTCTGACTACCGGCACCCAACTTGAGCTAGGACGTAAACCCTGGAACCTATGGCGTAAATTCCAGCAACGTAACCTGGTCCAGTGACCATGCCCCGTCACATATTGTTGCTATTGGTATTCGGCGTGCTCTGGGCTCAGGATCATCCTTTCAAGGTAGGCGAGAAATTAGAATATCAAGCCGGGTTCCGCCTGCTATCGGTAGGTACGACTACGATGGAAATCGCCGGTCTGGACAGCAGCGGACCGGACACCACTTATCAGGTGCGCTCGAGGGTGCGAACCTTTCCCGTTTTCGACCGGTTGTACCGCATCGACGACCGAGTGGATCTGAGGCTGGACCACCGATCGCTGGAGCTGCGGCGGGTGCGACGCAACATCAACGAGGGGCGCTATCACCGGCGTGACTCCGCCCGGGTTGATATTCAGGCCGGCCTGATCTACACCCGCAAGGATACCATCAGTATCGAAGGTCCGGTACTGGACCCCATAGGGGCCATCTACTATTTCCGCTCACTGGCCCTGGAGCTGGGTGATCGTGTGGAAATCACTATATTCGATGGGAAGCGGTTGCGTACTATCGCAGTGCTGGCCAGCGAGATCACCATCATTAAGGTGCCGGCGGGGGAGTTGGAATGCCTGCTGCTGATACCCTCGCCGTTGGACGACCGGCCCATGACCAAAGTGGGCGGCTTTCTGCGGCTGTGGCTCACGAACGATGCGGCCCGGATACCCGCCCGGGTAGAGCAGCAGACCAGCTTCGGTACCATGGTGCTGAAGTTGGTGAAGTACCGCTTGGAATAGTGGGGGTGCTTACGGGGCGGGCTACTGGATCAGGCGCTGGATGTCGTTGAAGATCACCGCCACCATGAGGATCAGCAGCAGGAACATCCCCACCTGTTGAATGGCCAGGCGCGCTCGAATGGAAATGGGCCGTCGCAGGACAGCTTCAATCAGCACCACCAAGATCTGACCGCCGTCCATGGCCGGGATGGGCAGGATGTTGATAAAAGCGAAATTGACACTGATAATCGCCATTAATCCCAACAGAGCGGAAAATCCCATCTGGGCCGATTGGCCCGCCAGCTGAGCGATCATGATGGGACCGCCCACTTCCTTGAAGCTGGCTTTACCTGTGACGATCATTGCCAGGGACTTATAAGTCAAGGCTAGCCATCGCCAACTCAAAGTGAAACCGGCAACCACTGCTTCTCCGGCGCCAGCGGGACGGTGCGTCACCCGGGGGCCGATCCCGATCATGCCGACAGTCTTGATCTCGTCATCCACCAAGGTTTCAGTAGGGCGGGCAGTTATTACCAGCCGGAAAGATTCATCATCCCGAGTCCCTTCGACCACTACTTTCTCACCAGGCCGGGAGTGGATCAGGGCGGTCAGTCCTTCCCAGGCCTGTACCGGAATTCCATCAATGGCGGTGATGCGGTCCCCTGGTTCCAGACCCACCTCCTCGGCAGGGAAACCCGGCACAAGAGAGCCAACAACAGCCGCCGGGTCACTCTGAGCAATCCCATTGCTAAAGGTCAATCCGGCAAAGATCACTACCGCCAAGAGCATATTACCCAAAACCCCGGCCGACATGACCCAGATTTTCTCCAAGTTGTTCTTGGACTGAAATTCCCAGGGCTGGCCGGTGATTTCCGTGTCCATACTTTCATCCACCATGCCGGCCATTTTCACGTAGCCACCCAATGGAAAAAGTCCCAGGCCGTATTCAGTATCCCCGATTTTTTTCTTGATCCCCAAACCAAACAGGTTGAAACCCAGGTAGAAGCGCTCCACCCGTACCCCTACCGACCTGGCGGCCAGATAATGGCCCAGTTCATGGAAGAATACCAACACGAGGAGCACGAATATGATGGCTAAAATGGTTGTTATCATCAGTGTGTCTTTAAATACTCAATAGATGGTGGGCCGGGGCCTTTTCAGGGGGCCAAATATAGACTTAAAACCGAATTGTTCCTAGTATTCTACAGATGAGATTCCAGCATCAGGCCGTGACCTCGGCGCTCAAAGTCTTGCTCACATAACGCTGGGTCCAGGCCTGGAGTTCCTCAAGTTCGGCCATGGTAGGCTTCTCGATAAAGGGATGCTCGCCTAATACCCGTGCGAGCACTCGTGGAATCCCTGCGAATGCTAGTTGATCATCAAGGAAGGCTTGTACCGCCAGGTCATTTGCCAGATTAAGGGCCGCCGGAGCTGAGCCGCCCCGCCGCAAGGCATCGTAGGCCAGGGCGATGCAGGGGAATTTTTCCAGATCCGGCTCCTCGAAGGTCAACTCCCCGACAGCAGCCAAGTCCAGCCGGGGCCATTCCGCCGGCCGGTGGTCCGGGTAGGTCAAAGCATACTGGATGGGAATTTTCATATCCGGCACACCCAGCTGAGCTTTTACCGAACCGTCGACAAACTCCACCAGACTGTGAATGATCGACTGGGGATGGATCACGATATCGATCCGCTCCGGAGGCATATCGTATAACCAGCGGGCTTCGATCACCTCCAGACCCTTGTTCATCATGGTGGCCGAATCGATAGTAATCTTAGGTCCCATGTCCCAATTGGGATGACGCAGCGCTTGTTTCCTGGTCACCCGGGACAGCTTTTTACGCGGCAGGGTGCGGAATGGCCCGCCGGAGCCGGTGAGCACCAACCGTCGTACTTGGGACCGATCCTCGCCGGCCAAGCACTGCCAGATGGCCGAGTGCTCGCTGTCAATCGGAAGCAGCCGGGTCCCCTTTTCCTGCTGCAGAGCGGTTATCAGGGCACCAGCCATTACCAGGCTTTCCTTGTTGGAAAGAGCAACATCCACGCCAGCCTCGAGAGCCGCCATGGTAGGGGCCATCCCAGCGCCGCCCACCAACCCATTGAGGCACAGGTCGATATCGTCCCGACCGGCGATTTCCAGCAGGCCGGCTCGACCGGTATTTACCACTATCCCGGAGCCGGCCAACCTATCCCGGAGCTCATCGGCACCCATAGGATCAGCCAAAGCCACTGCCTCTACCTCGAACTGCCGGGCCTGGTTGGCAAGCAGCTGCACGTTGCGGTGGGCGGTGAGGGCTACTACCCGGAATTCCCCGGGAAGATTCGCCACCACCTCCAGGGTTTGGGTGCCTATAGAGCCGGTGGAACCTAAAATCGTCAGTGCCCGCATCAGATGGCCAGGCTCAACTGAGCTCCCCCCGATATAAATTCAGGATGAATAATAATCCTGCCGGCCAGACGACAGTTTGGCACGACTTTCCAGGTCGCTGCCAGGATCAACGTCTTCACGCTCGATTTCAATTTGCTGCCCACCATCTCATCTCGATACTCAGGATCCGGGAATATGGAATAACTTAAAACCGCTAGACCACCGCCAAAGTTCCAGGTCCCCAATTCCAGATTGTAGACCCATTGCAGCTCGTTCCATTTAAGGGTATAGGCCGCCAAACCATCTACTCGTCCCTGGACGAAAATAAACTCAGGAATCGCTCCGCCAAAGGACAGGGCTTCAGGCAGGTAGCGTAACCCGACTCGACGCAGCAATACTAATTGCTTCAGGAACTGACCAGAGCCCTGGCCGCCAAGCAATGCCAGATTGGGAGACAACCACCACTGGAGCCCCAAGAAAGGCAATATCACCGGATCAGACTCTTGGCCGTCAGCACGGATTACTGTCGGAAACAGCGTTGCTGAGAGAGCGCCAAACTGCGTCAAAGGTAACGGAGCGGGGATGCAAGCGGCGGTGACCGTGGAGGCCAGGTCGAGAAAATCGGTCTTGGTTCGTGGTGACTGAGCGGGAAGTGGGTAGAGCAGCACCAGGATCAGGTTGATAGTCCCGATAGGAGTGGGTTTAAATAAGGCCACGGGTGCTGTTCTCGATAAAAGCGAGAACGGTTTGGACTTCCGGGGTAGGCTCCATATCGTTCTTGATAATCTCCACGGCTTGGTGCAGATTATAAGTCGACCGGTAGATTAATTTATAGACCTGCTTCAAGGTTTTTTGAACATCAACCGTGAAACCCCGCCGGCGAAGTCCCACGGAATTGATGCCGGCGTAATGTAGCGGATTCCCCGAGGCCAGAATATATGGGGGCACATCCTGGACCACCCGGTACCCGCCTCCAATAAAGGTATGGACTCCAATATGGCAGAATTGGTGCACCGGGGATCCAGCGCCGATGGAGGCGTAGTCTTGAATATATACGTAGCCGCCCAGATTGACGCTGTTGGCGATGACCACATGATCCCCGATAAAGGAATCGTGCCCCACGTGGACATAGGCCATCAATAGAGTTTCGGAGCCGATACAGGTGCCGGGGTCTTCAGCCCGGGTGCCCCGACCTACCGTCACAAATTCACGAATTGTGGTATTATCGCCTATCACGAGCCTGGTGTCAGCACCGTCGTATTTCAGGTCCTGGGGGATGCCACCCACCACTGCTCCTTGGAAGATCCGGCAGTTCCGGCCGACGGTAGTGCCATAAAGTACACTAGCATGACTCATGATTACAGTGTGGTCACCGATTTTTGTGCCGCCATCAATCACGGCGAAGGGACCAACCTGCACCCCTTGTCCCAGTTCGGCTTGGGGATCGATGAGGGCCGTAGGGTGTATTTGGGCGGGAATTACTACTCTCCGCGCCCTACTATGGTGGCCATAAATATACTCTCCGCTACCAGCTCACCATCAACGAAGGCTTTCCCTGAGAACCGGCAGGTGTTCATCCGCAGTTTGATCAAGTCGATTTCCAGGATGATCTGATCTCCCGGGGTAACGGCCCGGCGGAAGCGGGCACTATCCACACCGGAGAAGTAGACCAATTTAGTGGCCGGATTGGAAATGGTATTGAGCAATAGGAAGCCACCGGCTTGAGCCATGGCTTCCAAGATCAACACGCCCGGCATGACCGGTTGGCCGGGAAAATGCCCCAGGAACTGTTCCTCATTCACAGTAACGTTTTTCACTGCTATTACCCGTTTGCCCGGCTCAACATCAAGCACCCGGTCGATCATCAGCAGAGGATATTTCTGTGGTAGGATATCGGCAATGGCTCGGGCGTCGAATTTGACCTTCCCGCTGATGCTCTGCTCCCGCTGCTGGCGCATCCGTTTACTGTAGATCTGCTTGATCTTCCTCACCAACTCAACATTGGAAGCATGGCCGCTACGGGTTGCAACCACATGGCCGCGGATAGGCATGCCTAGCAACGCCAGATCCCCAATGAGATCGGCGATCTTATGGCGCACCGCCTCGTTCTCAAAGCGAAGCTCCTGACCCTTCAACAACCCATTTTCACCAGCCACCAATTCTCCATCGATATTGAACAATCGCTTTAAGTGGTCCATCTCGGACGGTTCAATGGGCCGGTCGACAAACACCATGGCATTATCAATAGAGCCACCCTGAGCCAGACCCTGTTCCTTGAGATGGGCAACCTCGCTGAGCAGGCAGAAGGTGCGGGCGGGGGCAATCCGGTCCACAAAATCCTCATTCAGGCTATGGACAGACATCAGCTGGGTGCCCAATAGCGTAAGCTGCCGGTAATCCATCATGAAGGTGATGCTGAAATCATCCGACGGCAGTACATGCATATCTATTCCCTGGGAGGGATCTGAATAGGACACCGGTGTATCGATCACCAATACTTGCCGATTGGCACTCTGTTCCACCACACCCGCCTCCAGCAGCACATCCACGAAGGGACGAACTGAGCCGTCCATCACCGGCGGTTCTTTATTTGAAATTTCAATCAGAATATTATCAAGCCCCAGGCCGCTTACTGCCGACAGGACGTGCTCCACGGTGTAAACTTGAGTCCCATTGAAAGAAAGGGAGGTTCCTCGCGAAATATCACCCACGTGATCGATGGTGGCGGGGATAGTGGGACAGCCCTTCAGGTCAGTGCGCCTGAATCGGATCCCGGTGTTGATATCAGCGGGCTTGAAAGTAGCGGTACACTCCACCCCGGTGTGGAGTCCCACCCCGGTGATGGACATTTCCTTTATTATCGTCCGCTGAAAACCAGGCATGCAGATTAGTCTCCTTGACCGCCAATTTGTTTCTCGAGCTGTTCCTGGCGGTTCTCCAGCGCCCGCAGTCGCTTAACCAGCTCGGGTAGCTGCCCGGCCGCCGTCACTTGTCGCATCCAACGAGGGTGCTCTACCGCTGGATCACCCGCATATACTTTACCGCCTTCCAGGGATTGTCGCACTGCAGCCCTGCCGGCCACTATCGCCCGATCACCGATTGTCAGATGATCGGCAACCCCGACTCCGCCGGCCAGGATAACATGGTCGCCGATGGTCGTGGAGCCGGAAATCCCTGTCTCACCCGACAGCAGACAACCCCGACCGATCTGCACGTTATGTGCGATCTGCACCAGGTTGTCGATCTTGGTGCCGGCGCCAATCACCGTATCGCCGAGGGTACCTCTGTCGATAGTGCAATTGGCGCCAATTTCCACCTGGTCACCGATGATCACCCGGCCCAGGTGTATTATTTTCAATGGTGGATCTTCTTCTATCACGTATCCGAATCCGTCAGTGCCGATGACTGTGCCGGAGTTGATCATCACATCTTCCCCTACTACTGTACGGTTGTACAGCACCACCTGGGGGGCAAGCCTGGTGCGGCTACCGATCTCTACCTCATCACCGATTACACACCCTGCCTGCAGCCAGACCCCATCCCCCAGCTGGGCTCGGTCACCGACCACCACGTATGGTCCGAGGCAGACCTTCCGGCCCAGATGGACGTTGGCCCCGATGACAGCAGTGGGATGTACTCCTGGCTCGGGCGATTCCGGTGGATAAAGATACGCCAATGCCAGAGCGAAACCGCGCTTGGGATTATCCATTCGGATGGCGGGCTTGCCATGACTATCCGCCTCCGATTGCACGATTACCGCGCTCACCGCAGAGGCCGCCAAGTGTCCGGCATAGCGGGGATCCGCCAGGAAAGCGATCCCGCCGGGACGGCCTTCCTTAATATCACAAGCGTGGGTGATCTCTATTGAGCCGTCCCCCTCCAATTGCCCCTGGACATGCACGGCGATTTCAGCCAGTGTTGGCAAATTGGTTTTCTCTAATTTTGCGTAGCGCGACGCAGTTCCGTTACCACATCAGTGGTCAGATCATAGGCTGGCAGAGCATACACCAGCGCCCCACCTGCGGCGTCAATGATAAAATCATAACCCCGCTCGGCTCCCACAGTCTTGACCGCCCCATCGATCTTCTCGAGAATGGGGGCCATCAGGGTAGCCTGGTAGCGATACAAATCGCCCTCCGGACCGAACTTGGATTGTTGGAATTCCTGAGTGGTCCGAACCAGGGTCTGCAGCTCTTGTTCCTTCTCGCGAATTTTGTCGTTGCTGAGCAGCAATCGCTGACGTTCGAACTCCCGTTGGAGCGAATCCAGCCGCTCCACGTAACCGGTGTACTGGACTTGGAGGCGACGGGTCTCCTTTTCCAACTTCGCCTGAGCATCCCTGACTTCCTCGAACTCCTGCATTATACGATTGGAGTCGATGTAGCCAACTTTCAGCTGCCCCAGCAGATAACCAGGTAGACTGACGACAACTCCCAGCAAAATAATCTTAGTGATGCGCATGCTCACGTTATCCCCTTTCTAGCTTAGAACGGTTGCCCAAAAATGAAATGCATCTCCCAACCTCGTGGGCCGGGCTTTGGATCTGTATCGACGGAATCGAAACCGTACCCCATATCAAGGCCTAACATCCCCAGCATGGGCATGAACATTCGGACCCCGACCCCTGCGGAGCGCTTCAGTTTGAAGGGGTCCACATAGCTGAAGTCCAACCAACTATTCCCAAGATCCATGAATACGAGCCCATAAATAGTCGGGTTATCTGATAGCGACAAACGCAACTCCGCCGAATATTTGAACAGGGCGGAAGCTCCCAATGGCCGGCCACTATATGGTCCCACCGTATTGTCCTGGTAGCCTCGCAGCATTTCGCCATACGGGATACCAGTGCCACCCAGATAAAACCTCTCCTCCGGAGGCAATACGGACCGACTGTCAGGGTCACGTATTTGCTTAATCAAGCCCAGCTTGGAAGTCTGGAAGAATACCAGTTTTGATGACACCAGAGGCACATACCAACGCACCGTAAAAACGTGTTTGTGAAAGTCCTCGTGGCCTCCTAAGACCATTCCTGATAGTGTTGACACCAGGCTCATTTCGGAACCAGCAGTGGGGAATTCGGGTCGATTGCGGCTGTCTCTGGTAATGGCCTGAGTAAGGGAAATTCCCACCGTTGACACGTAACTCTTATTGCCTGTGGTTGGCTGGATATATTTATCGGGAACGCCCAAGTAGTCTCGCAGGCTTTCCTGGTCTCCGACATAGCGTTTTTCCGACCCCCGAAAAATCCATGAACCGCGGAAGTAAGAATCCGGCCAGCGGAAGCGGCGCCCCCAGCGTACCGAACCGCCCCGCTGGATGATATCAAACGGTAAATAGAGTCTGCTGGAGGCACCCCGCTCAGAATAGAACAGTGAGAGTCCTACCAGGTTTGGAGTGTTTAACAGCCAGGGATTCACCAGGCCCAGGGAAATAGATTGGTACGCCCCCCGGCTGCTTTGGGAGCTTGAGCCGAATAGATTGTAATCGGCGCCACGGTTGTAGCTCAGGGTCAGCTGCTGACCGGTGCCCATCAGATTATTAAACTCCAGGCCGCCTCCACCTATCATGCCGTATTGCTCGGTATACCCGATGGATAAATTGGCCCTTTCGGTAGAGCGTTCGGTCACCTTGATACTCAGGTCCACCTCATCCTTATCCACGGGCAGGACATTGGGCTCCACGTTATCGAAGAAGTTCAAGATCCAGACATCCCGCTGGCTACGGCCCAGCTTTTCATAGCTGAAGATGTCGCCGGGATGGATGCGCAGCTCCCGCCTTACCACGTAGTCCCGGGTCTTGTCATTGCCCGTGATGTTGATATAACGAACAGCTACTTTCTGATTCTCCACAATAGAAAATACAACATCGATTGAATCCTTATCCACCGGATATTCCACCGGCTCCAGCCGGGAGTATAAGTACCCTTCATCCATGTATACCGGGTGCACCCGCTGGGACACTGCAATTTCGAACCGTTCCTGATTATACAGGTCGCCCTTTTTAAAACCCAGCGCCCGTTCCAGCTCCTCGTCGGAGTGTAGGGTGTTGCCCTCCCAGGTGAAATTTCTATAGAAATATGGTACGCCCTCGTAGATATCGATTACCAGCTCCAATCCCTTTCCGTTCGGGGTAGTAATCACTGTATCGCTCAACACCCGGCCATCCCGATAACCACGGTTGTGATAGAAGGCCTCAATATTGAAAAGATCGTCCTGGAATTTGTCCCGGTCGAAAGGGCTGCGCCAGAAGGTGTACCAGTGCCAGCTTTTAGTTTCCTTCAACTGCCGCCGCAGGCGAAAATCCGAAAAGGCCTCGTTGCCACTAAAATGGATCCGCTTTAATTTGACCTTCTTATTCTCAGTGATTGATATCACCAAAACCCGTCCATACGTCCGAAGGCCGGGTTCCTGATCCGTTGCTATCTCAACATTGAGATAACCGTCATCGTGGTATAATCGCTTGATTTTACGTACCGCCTCGGAAACGGCATAATCGGTCAGAATCTGGGGCGACCGCAGCTCAATCTCTTCCTCTATTTTGTTCTTACTGATTTTTCGATTGCCCTTGAATTCTATTTTTTCCAAGGAGGGGTATTCTTTCACTGCAATCCGTATAACTACCCCAGAATCGGTCTCCGCGTCCCGGTAGATCTGGATGTCCCCAAAGAATCCCAGATCCCAAAGCCTTTGAATGCCACGCTGGATATCGAGGGCTGTCACCGACCGGCCAGGATACAGTTTGCTAGTACTGCGGATCACTTCTGCCGAGGCCCGTTCATTGCCTTCCACCACTACCTGGGCCAACTCCAGGGTAGGCAGTGCTTGAGCCCCAGTTACCACTGGAAGTAACAGGACCGGAAAGAGTAAATATATCCGTGATAATTTCAAGCGGTATTATGTGTTGAATGAACCTGTTCGCTGATCAGGCCAAAACGGCGTTCACGCTGTTGATAAAGTTCGATGGTATGGTAGAGTTCCGGCCGGCGGAAATCGGGCCACATGGCATCAGTGAGGATCAGTTCGGAGTAAGCGGATTGCCAGATCAAGAAATTGCTCAGCCGCGTTTCGCCACCGGTACGGACGATCAGATCGGGATCGGGTAGTCCGGCAGTATACAGATAATCGGAGAACAACTCCTCCGTAACCTGCTCTGGTGTCATGTGGCCGGCCAGCCCAGCTTCCAGCAACCGATGGACGGCCGTCAATATTTCCTGCCGGCCACCGTAGCTTAAAGCCAAGTTGAGATTTAATCCTTTATTAGCGGCGGTAAGTTCCATGGCACTGTGAAATTCCTGTTGGGCCATTTCGGGTAGATCGTCCAGCCGCCCAATGGCTGTCAAACGGACATTGTTGTCCATGAGCTCCTGTACTTCCACTCGGATGGTGGAGACCAATAGGCGCATTAACGCGTTTACCTCTGCGCGTGGTCTTTTCCAGTTCTCAAAGCTGAAAGTGTACAGGGTAAGTACCTTGATTCCCAGTTCACCGCAGGCCCGTGTAATCTCCCGGACCGATACCACCCCTTCCTTATGTCCCGCCACCCGAGGCAAACCTTTGTTCTGAGCCCAACGGCCATTTCCATCCATGATGATCGCCATGTGGGTGGGCAGATCGCCATTGGCGATGATGCGCTCCTGGATTTCTATAAGAGCTTTAGTATTCATCGGGGATATTCAAGTTAATTTACCTTTCGCCTTGACCCGAGGCAACCTAAGCCTCTCGACCAGACAGACCCTTTGGCTATTCTCTTCCGGTGGTTATACGGACATCCGCTGCTGTTTCCCAAAGTCCCTCCATTACAGCTGCGGCGATTTGCTTGAATTCGTGACTCACTGGCGCGTCCGGATGGCTCAGCACATATGGCTGCCCGGAGTCCGAGGCAATGACCAGTTCTGGCGACAGCGGTATCCGGCCCAACAAGGGAACTTGAAGTCGCTCACTTTCTTCCCGTCCTCCACCGCTGCGAAAAATCGGTACATCGGCTTGGAATAAGCCCTGGCCATCGGCGACCAGGTGGGTGATCTCACCCAGTCCGGAGAACTCTATTTTGGCTCCCGGTACTATCTCTCCGGCGGCATTATGCACCACCCCTCTCAAAGGCAGACCAGACATATTCTCAATCACTCCCAATACCCGGGTGTTGACAGTTGAGAACATGTCTGCCCCTTTGCGCACATCCAATAGTGCCAGTTGCTGGGGCGTAGTGACGATTATGGCGCCGCTGAGGGCCACCTGCTGCACTAGGGTGAGTTGGACGTCACCGGTGCCCGGGGGTAAGTCGAGAACCAGGTAGTCCAGTTCACCCCAGTCCACATCCTCGAAGAACTGCTGGGTCATTTTCGCTACCAAGGGACCGCGCCAAATGGTGGGGGCCTGATTCCCGCTGATCAGGCCGAATGACATGACACTCAGGCCATGTCGTTGCAGCGGGACGATTTTCTGCTTGTCGTTAAGGTATGGCCGCTCGGAAATGCCCATGATAAGGGGCAGGCTCGGCCCGTAGATGTCCAGATCCAGGATGCCCACTCTGGCGCCGGTGAGCGACATGGCGGCAGCCATATTCACCGCCACGGTGGATTTGCCCACTCCGCCTTTGCCGCTGGCGACTGCGATGGTGAACTTCACCCCCGGGATGGTAGCGGCTGGCTGCACCTTACCCGCTGTTGCCGGTCCCCGGCTATCGGGCTCCGGAGAATTAATAGTAACCTCAACCTCGCCGGCCTTCAACTGCGCATTCAGGGCAGTCTTTACCGCCTTGGACAGCTTGGCTTTTTGGCCTTCGTTACTGGTTGCCGCTTCGAGAGTCACCTGAATCCTATCCCCGGTCACTGCGACTTCGGAAACCATCCCGAAAGAGACAATATCCCGGCTGAAACCGGGGTAGTTCACGGTCTTCAATATGGCCATGATTTCATCCCGGTTCATGCTTTGCTATACTCCATAAGGATTAGACGGCTGAAGATGACGAATAGTAGGGGGGACTTTCAACAGCAGGATCGAGTGCAAGAAGCGGCTGCCGGGGGCACAACAGCCGCTTCACCAGCAATGCTTGATATTTTAGCCTGAATACTCCCGGCCGAAGAATTCATAGTTGATCTTAATGTACTTGTTCCATTCCTCGGGCACAGCGTCTTCCTCAAAGATCGCCTCTACCGGACATTCAGGTTCACAGGCCCCACAATCAATACACTCTTCAGGGTCGATATACAGCATGTGCCCGTTGGGATCGTCGCCCTTCTCCCAGCCTTCATCGGGTAGGATACAATCGACCGGGCATACTTCTACACAGGCGGTATCGCATGTATCGACGCAGGGCTCCGCGATAATATAGGTCATCAGAACTCTCCTCTTAGAAATTGTTACCCAACGTAAAATGGGATTAAAATTAATCCCGAGCCCCTAAATTTACTTTTGCCGCTTCATCCCGATCAATCAAAATCGGCTTCTATCCTGTGGTATCACAGGACAATTATGCGGAAATTTACTGCTGATATGGCTCCCCGAACATTTGAAAATCGCAACCTAATGTTGCTTTGGGCCGGTCACATAATCTCCCATGGGGGCGATTCGATCTACCAGATCGCCCTGCCCTGGCTGGTCCTGGAGCTGACCGGCTCCAAAACTACCACCTCACTGGTAGCGCTAAGTGCTTACCTGCCGGCGGTGTTGTTCAGCCTGCTGGCGGGGGTACTGGTAGACCGGTTTGACCGGCGCCGGGTAATGATGTTTTCCGATGCGCTGCGCATGTTATTGGTAGCGCTACTGGCAGGTTATCTACTTACCGGAGGAACATCGCCGCTGGTTCTAGGCTTATTAGCCTTCCTGGTGGCCACTTTCGCTACCTTGTTTTACCCAGCCCGCGATGCCCTGATTCCGGACCTGGTGACCCCTGACCGTTTAACAGGGGCCAACGCCTTTATTTCCACTTCCGGCCAGTTCGCCCACCTGGCCGGTCCGGTCCTGGCGGGGGCGTTGGTTGCCCTGGTTGGGATCTATCACCTGTTTACCCTGGACGCTCTATCGTTTGCCGCCAGCTTGATCTGCCTGGCGATGATCACTTTCCGGCAGACTGTTCCTGGCAAAGTCCAGGTCGGGACCGGGAGTCACCTGTCGGACATGCTGGCCGGGCTGCGGTTTGTTAGGCGGGAACAGGCATTGGGGTTACTGATACTGCTCACCGCTGTCAATAACTTGTTTATCATGGGGCCGGCGATTGTGGGTATCCCTATTTTCGTCCGGGAGGTGCTGCTCCTTAACTTCAAGGCGTTCGCTGTGATCGAAGCCTTTATGGCGGGTGGGATGCTGACCGGTTCCCTGCTGGTGTGGCGCCTGGGCAAGAAGGTGAACCCTTCGACCGTGCTTTTCACCGGCATGATCTTAGACGGGATCACCTACAGTTTGCTTTTTCTGGTCAGCACCTATGACCAGACCCGTATCTTGCTCTTTATACACGGTATCGGTATCCCAATGATCACCATTGCCCGCACCACCATCATTCAGCGGGCGGTCCCCCGGCATTACCGCGGTCGGGTGTTTTCCATGGTCAACCTATCAGTGATGGGACTCACGGCCATCTCTGCTGCCCTGATTGGACCTCTGGCGGAGGTCTTCCCGATCGGGGCCATTTTCCTGGCGATTGGTATCGGGGCGGCTCTATGCGGCCTGATTGGTTTAGGCCATCGCGGCATGATGAAGTTGGTTCCGGCGGTTTCTACTGAGTAAACTAGCATATGCAATTAGCCCTGGCGCAAAATAATCCCACCTTGGGCCGGGTTTCAGAGAACCTGGCAGCGGTGCGGGCGATGGTGGGAGAGACACCCTTCGACCTGCTGGTATTGCCGGAATTGTTTGCCAGCGGGTACTATTTCAGCGACCGAGATCAGGTGGAGGGGCTAAGCGAGGAAGTTCCGGATGGCCCGACGACCACCTTCTTACTGGAGTTGGCGGCCAGTCGGGGCGGTTTCGTCTGCGGCGGACTGGTGGAGCGGTCCGGCGGCCAACTATACAATTCGGCGGTGCTGGTAGGGCCGGAAGGGGTAATAACCACATACCGGAAGTTGCACCTGTTTTTCGAGGAAAATCTCTGGTTCGTCCCAGGTGACCGGCCCCCGGTAGTACACGACCTGGGTTTCGCGCGGGTAGGCCTGATGATCTGCTTTGACTGGCGTTTCCCGGAAGTGGCCCGTGGCCTGGCCCTGCAGGGAGCCCAACTACTACTGCACCCGGCCAACCTGGTGCAGCCCTTTTGCCAGGAGGCCATGATCACCAGGTGCCTGGAGAATGGCGTGTTCGCCGCCACCGCCAACAGGGTAGGCATCGACACCAAATTAAGCGGTGAACAGTTGCAATTCACCGGCCGCAGCCAGGTGATAGCCCCTGACGGCCAACGGTTATGTTCCGCCGGGGTCGACGAGCCTCAGTTACTTTGGCTTGATATCGACCCGGCCAAGGCGGACAACAAGCAGGTTACGCCCTACAACCACCTGCTGGCCGACCGCCGTCCGGAGCATTACCAGGCCCTGCTCGATAACCGATAACCGACTCTTAGCACGGAGGAAACGCCCATGTCCCGGATAGATCGCCTGCAGAATCGCCTGGACTCCCTGCCGCCCTTTCCCGGATGGGCGCGTTGGCCGGTTTTGGCCGGCAGGCTATTGCTGGGGATAATGTTTATCTTCTCAGGCCTGGCGAAGGTCACCGACGCCCAGACCTTCCTTAACACCCTGCCCCTGTATCACGTGCCGGGCTGGACCAGCGTACCGGCGGCGCTGATGCCCTCGGTTGAGGTGGCCTTGGGAGTGGCGCTGGTAGTCGGCATGGCCCCGGCCCTGATAGCAGTGAGTACTGTTGCTCTGCTAGCGGCATTTTCGGTCTTACTGGTGGCAGGTATACTAGGTGGCGAGTTGGAAACCTGCGGTTGTTTTGGCGCTTACCTCGAGACCAGCCCCCAACTGGCCCTGGTACGAAACCTCCTGCTGGCCCTGGTGGCCCTGGCGGTATGGTATCACCACCGGCGGGAGGAACACAGTTGGCGGGCCTGGCAGGTGGGGCTGCTCATGGCTTTGTTGCTGCTGGCGGGGACCCACACCGGCTATACCATCCAAGCCCCGGCCAAGGACGACTCGTTGGCGCAGGTGGGGGAGCTGTTTCCTGTTGATGGCCAGTTGGACGATGACTTCCCCTTGAAAGGGGAGAGCCTGGTGTTTGTCTTTGCCGTTAATTGCGAACATTGCTGGAACGCGGTGAACAACGTCAAGGAGTTGGCGGCCCGGTCGGGGCTGCCCATGCTGGGCGTGACCCACAGTCGGCAGTACGAGATCGACCGCTTCCGGCGGGAATTCGGCATCGACTTCCCCATTTACCGCTATGACCAGAAATCCTTTTTCGACGCCTTCCACACCTGGCCGGCGCTGTACTACCTTCAGGAAGGCACTATCGCGGGGCGGGTGGATGACGATGTGCCGTCGCTGAAGACTCTCAGGGAAGTGCATTTGCTGGAATGGGAGTAATGAGCATGTCTATGACTATATACCAGGTCGATGCTTTCACTGCTAAACCTTTCGCCGGAAATCCTGCCGGGGTGTGCCTGCTGGACGGCCCCGCCGACGAGGGCTGGATGCAGCAGGTGGCCGCCGAGATGAACCTCTCTGAAACAGCTTTCCTGTATCCCAGGGACGACCATTATCATCTCAGGTGGTTTACCCCCATCGCCGAGGTGCCCCTATGCGGCCACGCCACCCTGGCCAGTGCCCATGTCCTGTTCGAGCTGGGTATATTACCCCAGGACAGCGAAGCCCAATTCGCGACCCTTAGCGGCCGCCTCACCACCCGGCTGGAGGACGGCCTTATCTGGATGAACTTCCCCGCCACCCCCGCCAAGCCGGTGGAGCCGCCCGAGCCGCTTGCCAAGGGCCTGGGCGTTGAACTGCGCTGGGTAGGCCTGAGCAGCATGCAGTACCTGGTGGAAGTGGATTCACCGACAGCCCTCCAGGGGTTGCAGCCCGACCTGGCCCGGCTGGTCCAACTGGATGTGGTCGGGGTAATCGTCACCTGCCGGGGCGAAGGCAAATATGATTTCCTCTCCCGCTTCTTCGCGCCGGCAGTGGGCATCCCCGAGGATCCGGTCACCGGCTCGACCCACAGCACGCTGGCGGCCTACTGGAGCGAGCGTCTGGGCAAGCGGCGGATGTCGGCCTACCAAGCTTCGGCCCGTGGCGGGACAGTGGAGGTGGAGCATCTGGGCGGCCGCGTCAGGATCGGCGGAAAGGCCGTGACGGTGCTGCGGGGGGAGCTGCTAGGCAGTGGCCGTATCGGCAGCCGAAGGGGAGCGTCATAGGTCCGCAATAGGCTAGCTCCAGGCTACCGATAGGTTAACAAAAGGCCCTCTAAAGGATCGCAAAAGGATAGCTAAAGGCTATCAAAAGGTTCACCCTCACCGACGGGGGAGGTGAATCCATGGGGGAAATGCAAAATGAAAAGTGCAAAATGAAAAATGGGCTTTGGTTCAAGCTTGCTTTTCACCTCACCCTTCTCGCTGCGCGAGGTCCCTCTCCCCGCATGCTGCGGGACAAGCCTGAAGGCGAGGGAAAGAGCATCGACTCGCTTTTCAAAGAGCGCCGGGAATATAAGAGTTAGGAGGGGCATTGTCGTTCGCCTGGTGCGCGTAATAGCCGTGAGCAGTCAGCGGTGAGCCCCGCCTATGGCGGGGTTGGCGGGACTTGCGGTCAGCCGGAGAGATTGCCACTCCCCAACCAAAGCGTTGGGGATCGCAATGATAAGGGACGGTGATGGGCTTTTCATCTCGCGAAGTGGAGGGAATATGGCGCAGAGGGCCGGAGGCTAACGACACACCATCGCCCATCCCTGGCCGTCCTGGCAGTGGGGAAGCCCTGATAAAGAATTTAACATGCGAAGGAGGTTTTCATGATTTATTCATACAAGGTAAACGGTCTGTCGGTCAAGACCGGTGACCTGATCTGCACGGTCGACGGGGGAGACAGCATTCTGGCCGGGCAGTTCTGGTGGCTGGTAGGGAAGATCATCCCCGGCGACGTGGACCATATTGTCATTTACGTCGGTCCCGACGGCCGGTGTGTTGAAGCGGGAGCCAGAGGGCGGGTGATCACCTTCGAAATGGCCTCAACCGAATGGGAAGCCGGCGAGATGCTGGCCCGGCGCAAGATCGATGACCGGCTTTACGGGATCGCCGATCCCTTGAGCGGTAGAGGACTGTCCAGGACCAAGGAGAACGAGATCAGGGAGAGCGTGGCAAAGTACTGCCTGGCACAGGCCAAAGCGCGCAAGCCCTATAATTTTAATTTCCTCAACTCCTCGACAGAGCAGGCCTTTTATTGCAGCCAGCTGGCTTACGTGGCGTACCTGAAGCATGGCATAGACTTAAACACCGGCATTGGTGTCCCGAAAATTCCTGGGACCAGCAGCATAATCTACCCGCAGGAGGTGTGGGAGGGCTGCAGTAAAAACCGCCCGGCATGAGAGATGTCAGGTAGGGATGGTATTGGGCCGGGAGTGATAAGGTTAATATAGTATCTTGGGCCCAGGGCCACAGAGGTGTGTACGGGCCTTGCTAGCCGTTGCTACACCTGGAGGGACTGAAATTCCCGTCCGCGCCGGAACTCCGCCGTAGTCGGGGCGTACCCACCACAAATTGAACACGTCATTGGTTTTATTCCTGCCGTCGTTCAAGGGTTTCAGAAGACAGATTGAAGAATTCCCCGACTATAGCGGTGATACGTCTCCAGATTCCTGGAATAGCATCGGTAATCTTCTGATTTTGGTTGTATTTTCCCCCTGGTTATAATGGTAAAGGAGTGCCACTTGGATAGCAGGTTTATCAGGGCGTGGGATCTCCGCATATATCGAGGGCAGCAATGCAAGCGCCCAATCAATTTCGCAACAATCCCAAAGTGTTGGTTTTTCGATGCCTCCAGGAATATATTCTGAATCGGCAGGAGAATCGTGAAGGCGAGTGTAGCGCTGTGGACTGGGATTAATTCTTACGGAAACGGGATGTTTCATTTTGCTCTTTCGTTATGTCCTGTTTGTTTTGAAGACCGTCACTTAATTTGTTGGTGTTCATGTTTGTGTTATTTATATGAATAGAATTATATCCACGGGTAAGAGACTAAGTAATCAGTTTAATGAATGGGGTTTAATGAGAATGGTCACTGGAAAAAAAGAAGTTTTGAAAGTTGGTGTTATCGGTACCGGCAATCATATGAGAAACAATTTACTGCCGAACCTCCCCTTTCTGCCTGTAAAGGTGGTAAGTGTATGTTCCGGCCATATTGAAAATGCGACCTATTACGGGAGCAAATATGGTGCAACAAGCTTTTACGGCAATTATGAAGAGATGATTGAGAATGAAATATTAGATCTTTTATTGTGCTCTATCAATGCCTCCGAGCATCCTGCGGTGATTCGACACGCGATGGAGAACAATATCCCAATTTTTATTGAAAAACCGGCCGCAACTAAATCTGAAATTCTTAATGATTTATTGGCTTTGAATAGAAACAATGGCGTAATGGTAGGTTTTCAAAAGCGGTTTGTGCCTAATTATCGATTCATCAGAGAGCAAATCGAAGGAAATAAATATGGAAAGTTGAATTACTTGCAATTGGAGTTCGGTGTTGGGGCCTACCCTTCAGCTATGGGCATATTTTTACTTGAGGTAGGGATTCACTTTATTGACTTATTAAGATATTTTATTCCTGGAGTGATTATTTCAGATGTTAAGAAAATAACTTCTGGAAATGGCCGGATGAACATTTCCGTTTCCTTTCATTCGGCGGAGGGGGCAATTGGGAATTTATTACTATCCTCGAATTTTGATTGGAGTAATTGCCATGAAAGGGTGTTCGCTAATTTTGAAAAGATGAATATCGAGGTCCATAATCTTGTCGATTGTAGGATGACATCAAATTCCAGGACCCTTTTAAACGTACCATTAGAAAAAGTCAGAAAGAAACGTATTTATCACAGGAATTGGTACCCGAACTATATTTCCGGTACGCTGGAGAACTCATCCTTAGCTCAAAGCGGATTTTACCCGGAAATCCAATATTTCGTTAGTTCTATCATTAAAAGACGATCAAACGAAGTCTCCAATTTGGATAACGCCTATCAAACTCATTTACTGCTCGAGAAAATAAGTAATGTATAATATAGGCGATTATTACAAATATCTTTCGGATTTTATTCATATTAATCTATTCGGCAATCGAAGATTGTCGGTAATAATGTTTTATGCTACCAGCAAATGTAATTCAAAATGCAATATCTGCAATATCTGGGGTAAGCAACCTAAAGAGAATTTGAGTTTTGAAGTTATAAAAAGGACCTTGGAATCAAAATGCATAGATAAACGTACACGGGTGGGATTCGAAGGAGGTGAATTCCTGTTGCACCCTGAAGTTGATGAAATATTAAAGTATGCGTTCAGGAAAAAGCTTAATTATGAACTACTAACCAATGGATTATTGCCGGATGAATTGTTTGATGTCGTCAAGAAATATTCTGTACCGCGGGTATATATATCGCTAGATGGTGCTAAGGATACCTATATCAATGTGAGGGGTATAGACGGATATGACTTAGTACTCAGGTCTATTGAATTAATAAGAAATATGACGAAGATATCTATTATATATACTATTAATCCATGGAATGACCAAAAGGATTTAGATAAAATAATAGGATTTTGTAAAGAGCGTAATCTTGATTTGCGTATTGGCATTTACAACAATATGGAATTCTTCGATACTACTAAAAGAATGCATGAGAATGACTACGAGATAGAAACTGATGTTGATATTAGCACTTTTCCGGAAAACCAGGAATTTCTAGACTTATATAAGCACTGGCAAAACGGAGATGTTTTACTTCCGTGTTATAGTATACGTCAAGAACTGGTTGTGTACCCAAACGGAGATATACCAATCTGCCAGAACAAGCAAATCATTCTAGGAAACCTGAATGAAAGAACATTGGATGATACTATAGCAGCGCCTGACACTATTGCGCTGCAAAAGGAGCAGAAATATTGTAATGGTTGTTGGATTAGCTTTCATAGAAAGTTTGAAGTGGCACTTTTTAGAGGTTTAAGGTATATTCCCAAGGCGATCGTCAGAAAAATCCTCGGGGATTTTACGCTGCCAAAGTATTGGAACGGCCAGAAACGTGTTTTAGGGCCAACGGAACATAACGAAGAGAGGGATACTGAATTTTCAAGGGATGCAGAAAAAGTTATATGATCTGAGTAGAGTTTAACTTGGTTGGATCGCCGGATCAGGAAGGTTGGAATCAATTCTTGGTGGAAAGGAAAAGAGAATAAGACGAAGGTAGACGGATCATAGTAGATTGGGATCTAGTGGGAGCCGATCCGATTGAAAACAATTATAAACCTCTCGTCGCTCGGAGAGCGTGCCATGATAATTAAAGGCCGGCAATATCGGACTGTGTGGATGGAAGACGGAGCGATCAAAGCGATCGACCAGTCGCAACTGCCTGAGAAATTCGAAATCGTGACGATAAATGATCATTACGATGTTGCCAAAGCGATAGGGGATATGGTTATACGCGGCGCCCCGGCCATCGGGGCCATGGGTGTATACGGTCTGGCATTGGCAGTTAGCCGGATGGATCGGCGGGATATGAATGAAATCGACAATATCAAGCAGCTGCTTGAGGAAGCCCGACCGACCGCTTACGATCTATCCTACGGCTTGGAGTACTTGGCTGATCGCCTCCAACAGACGGAAACGCTGGAGGAAATGAAAGCCGAAGCCCTCACGGCAGCCGAAGCCTACGCCGATCGCAGCGTGGAAGACTGCAAAAAGATCGGGACTTTCGGGAATGCCCTGATCAAGGATGGCGATCGAATTTTGACCCATTGCAACGCCGGCGCCCTGGCCACCGTCGATTACGGAACAGCCCTGGCGGTAATCCGCACGGCGCATTATGATCGCAAGTCGATTTTCGTCTATGTGGATGAAACCCGGCCCCGGCTGCAAGGCTCTAAGATCACCGCCTGGGAATTGCATCAGGAAGGCATCCCCCATACTATAATCGCAGACAATGCCGCCGGGCATTTTATGCAACGGGGTGATATCGACATAGTCATCACCGGGGCTGATAGAATCGCGGCCAACGGCGATGCGGCGAACAAAATCGGGACCTATGAAAAGGCGGTTCTGGCGAAGGAAAATGGAATCCCGTTCTATATTGCCGCCCCCTTTTCCACCATTGACTTTAATTGTCCCTCGGGAGATAATATCCCTATTGAACATCGGGAGGCAGCTGAAATTCTGGTTATCGATGGCAAACGCGTTGCATCCCCGGGTAGCGGGGCCGAGAATCCCGCCTTTGATGTCACCCCGGCCCGGTACATTCGGGGCATCATAACCGAAAAGGGAATTATCAAGCCGGAAGATCTGGAAGGTTTTGGTGACCGGCAGGCCTGAGAGCTATACCGGCGCCAGGTTTATAGCGACCTTCAAACGCCGGCTACCAATTCCGGCCGAACTGACCGCAGAATTGGCGCTATGGTCCCGACGGATCTGTGAGAGCGGCCTGGCTCCCAGATGTCCCGAAGGATTCGCCGGGAATATCAGTGTTCGCCGGGGCACAGGGTTTATCATATCAGCCGCCGGGGCCGAATTATGCAATATGCAAAATGAGGACTTCATCCAGGTCCTGGACGTTGAAATTGAAGAACGGTGCATAGTAGTTGCCGGCCGCTCCAAACCCTCATCGGAATCCTTCCTGCATAACGCAGTCTATAAATGCCGGCCGGAGATCAACGCTATTATCCATGGCCATGACGAGCTGGTCCTGAAGTATCACAGTGATCTGCATCTTCCGGTCACGGCCAAGGAACAGCCCCATGGTACCCTGGAGCTGATGAACGAGGTTATAAACGTGATTAACAGCCATGACTACATTGTCATTAAAAATCATGGCTTTCTCGCTCTAGGGGAGACGCTGGCCATGGCGGGACACCTGGCCTTGAGGGAGCACGAGGCCGCGGTGTCGGCCTACCAGGCTTCGGTCCGGGGCGGGGACGTGGAGGTTGAGCACCTGGGCGACCGCGTCAGGATCGGCGGAAAGGCCGTGACGGTGATATGGGGGGAGCTGGTGAAATAATAATTAGCGAGGCTTATCGTGAATCTGAAAGAAAACCAAGAGCATATCAAGAATTTACTTCAAATGGAATTTACTGAATGTGAGGTTAAAAATGAATGGAGAACAGAAACCGGAGGACTCGGCATATACTCTCCTAGACTAGATGTAGCAGTGGGGCCGTTTGCTTATCAAACCCAGTACCCAGAGCGCTATAATTCCCTTGCTCTCTCCCATCGCGACTTCCTGAATGATCTGATCAATATTCACAATGACAATTTTTTCCGCTTCACTCCTGACCTCCATCGCCGGTATGAGGATGCAATCGAGCGTAACCGCAACGCAAGATGCTTCCTCGCTGTTGAGATCGAAAATGCGGTCAGTAGAAAACACCTGATGGGAGGCGCACTAAATGCATCCGCCATGGGAAGAATTGGATTACTGGTCGCTTGGGACGACGAGAAATTCCGGGCAATGCAAAGGCTACTAGGCTATTTTCACTTTCTAAATTTTGTTAAAAAATTCCAGCTCGATATATCAAACCTTCTCGTAATGCACAAAGACCAATTAAATCTCTTTTTAAATTCTGGTTATGATCCTAACAGCTCGCCCTGGCTTAAAATCATCGGGAGACCAACATTTGGTATCACCCCTTGGGAATTTTAGTTTGCGGCCTATGATTTCAGCGCCTCCACCCTCCGCCTAATCGCCGGTGCCCGTGGAACAGGAACTCCACTGCCGGGTGAATCGAAGTGCCAAACTACAACGGACAACGGACGATGGACAACTGACCATGACTGCCACCCGGCTTCGCCAGAGCTTCGCCGGGTAAACTGCCAGCTGCCACTGCTACTGCCAGGCTCGCCGTAGGCTACGCCGAGGCCTGCCACTGCTACTCCCGCTCCCCCAGTACAATCTCTCCCGGCAGGCCCCACATGGACAGCGGGGTGGCATCCAGGATACGGAATCCGGCTTCCTCTAGGGCGCGGGCAGGATAAATGGGCCGGCAATCCACGTACCGGGGCCATTTGCAGTGGGCCCACTCGTAGAGTCGTTCCATGACCCCCGGTGGCTCGCCCTTGGCCATGGCCACCACCCCCAGGCGTCCGCCTGACCGCAGCACCCGCCGGCACTCACCCAGCACCACCGGGATTTCCGGGGTGTCGAACAACTCCAGTGTGAAGCTCATGAAAACGGCGTCGAAGGAGTCGTCGGCATAGGACAGCCGGGTGGCATCCCCGCACTCCAGCGTCACCCTGCCGGACAGCCGGGCTGCTTTCAATCTGGCCAGGGCCACCGCGCGCATACCATCGGATATATCGATCCCGCAGACTTTGCCCTCAGGGCCTACTTCCCGAGCCAGGGCCAGCAAGGCGTGGCCGGTGCCGAAACCGATCTCAAGGACGGTTTCTCCCGCGCTTGCACCAAGCTTTTCCAGACATGCTTCCCGGTGCCGGCGCTCGGAGTGATCCGCTAGCAGGTCATACCACCGGCTCAGCCGGTCGTAGCAGGCCTTGGCCTCCTCTTTAGAACGGGAAACGCGGCTGATATTGGTCTTATCATTAGGCATACTTCCCTCCTTCTCAGTGCTACCCTGCGCTATGTTGGATTTTGGATATTGGATATTGGATACTGGCTACTCGCTGATCCGTGCTGGATGTAGACCACGGACCACGGACAACTGACAACTGACCACGACTGCTACTGCCAGGCTCGCCGTAGGCTACGCCGAGGCCTGCCACTGCTACTCCCGCTCCCCCAGCGCCGCCACCCTCCGCTTGATAGAGGGGTGCCCGTGGAACAGGAACTCCACGGCCGGGTGGGGATCGCGGTCGGCCAGGTTCAGGTCGGCCAAGCGCTCCAGGCCGGAGGCCAACGCTTTCCCTGAGCCCATAAGCTCCCTAGCAAACCCGTCAGCGGCAAACTCCCTGCGGCGAGAGATGTAGTTGCTGATAGGGCCGGTGACGAAGCCGTAAACGCCTAATAGCAGCCCCAGCCAGGGCAGGGTCGCCAGAGCGGCCACTTCGTCACCCGACAGTCCGGCGTGCAGGCGGGCCACGATGAACAATCCCACGAAGGTGATGGCCGTGCCTTCAGCCAACCCCTTCCAGATGTGCCGCAAGCGGAAATGCCCCAGCTCGTGGGCCACCACAGCCAGGATTTCATCGTCGGTGAAGTTGTCCAGCAGGGTGTCGGCCAGCAGCACTCGCTTGGAGTGCCCCAGCCCGGTGAAGGCGGCGTTGGCCTTTTTGGTGGTCTTGCTCAGGTTAAAGCGGAACACACCCTGGACATTAAGTCCCACCGAGCGGGCCAGCTCCTGGATGCCTGCTGATAAGGATACCCCTTCATCCAACGGCTCGAACTTGTAGAATAGGGGAAAGATCAGTACCGGTGCCAGCCGCCCCAGCACCACCGAGAACAGGAACAGCACAACCCCCACCGGCAGCCACCAGCCGGCGCCGAAGGTCCGCAGGCAGTAATAGAACACCAACGCCAACGGCAGGCCGATGACACTCCCCACCAGCGACCCCTTCAGCCGCTCCCAGGCCCAGGCGGCGATGGTCTGGTTGGAGAGGCTATACTTGTGCTCCAGCAGGTACCCGCTGGTAAAGGATATGGGTAAGGCGTATACCTGCGCGATCAGTCCCAACACCAGGCCGAACAGCAGGAAATGCAGGTATGGGTTGGGGCTGTAGGCGGTGGTTTCAACCAGTCGGGCGGCCGCCGGAGTGAGTACCAACCACAGCAGGTAGCCCCAGCCCAGGGCGGTGCCGGTGAGCGAAAGCAGTAGCTTCTGGCGGTGATACTGTTTGGGCCGGTCGGCGGCGGTCATTCAGGTTCGCTACCTGAGGCGATGCGGTAAGTGTCCTGGGCAATGATCCACTCCTCGTTTGTAGGGATCACCCAAATCTCGACGGCGCTGCCTTCGGTGGAAATGAGACGTTCACCATCCGGCTGCTCGTTTCTCTTTCCATCCAGGTTAAGCCCCAGGAACTCCAGTCCCTCCAGCGCCATTGAGCGGACCAGGCGCGCGTTCTCACCGATACCGCCGGTGAAGACCACCCCGTCCAGGCCCCCCAGGACCGCCGCAAATGCGCCCAGGTACTTTTTGATGCGGTAGGCGAAGACCTCCACCGCCAGGCGCGCCCGGGAGTTGCCGGCCTCCATCTCTTCCAACACCTCCCGCATGTCGCTGCTCACGCCGGAGATGCCCAACAGGCCGCTGTGCTTGTTTAGCAGAGAAATGGCTTCCCGGCGGCTGATCTCCTCCCGGCCCATGATGCGCAGGATCACCGCCGGGTCCAGGTCGCCGCTACGGGTACCCATGAGCAGCCCCTCCACGGGTGTGAATCCCATGGTGGTGTCGATGCTCTCACCGTCCCGGATGGCGGTCATGCTGCTGCCGTTGCCCAAATGGATAGTGATCAGGCGCAGGGGCTGGTGCCGGCTGCCGGTCAACTCACTGAACCGCCCACTGACGAAGCGGTGGCTCAGGCCATGGAAGCCGTAGCGCCGGATGCCATGCCGTTTATAAAGCACATAGGGCAGACCGTAGATGTAGGCGTGGGGGGGCAAGGTATAGTGAAAGGCGGTATCGAAAACGGCCACATTGGGGGCGTCCGGCATCAACCGGCGGCAAGCCTCGATGCCTTTTAAGTTGTTGGGGTTGTGCAGTGGCGCCAGGTCGGTGTGTTGATGTAGTCTATTGAGCACTTCATCGTCCACCTGGACCGAGACGGTGTAACGCTCGCCGCCGTGCACCACCCGGTGGCCAATGGCAGCTATTTCCTTTCGATCCTTCAACGCCCCCCGCTCGGAATCGGTGAGCAGCGCCAGGAGGTACTCGATGGCCTGCTGGTGATCGAGGATCTCACCGGATAGCGAGACCTTTCGTCCATCATGGAGCTGCTGTGTCAGCAGTGAACCCCTTAAGCCGATGCGTTCCACCACCCCCCGGACCAGTGCTGCACCGGATTGCATATCATACAGCTGGTACTTGATGCTGCTGCTGCCCGAGTTGAGGACCAGAATCTTCATCACTCGGGCGCGTCTTTTTCGCGATAGTCGAAAAACCCTCGTCCGCTCTTGATCCCCAACCGCCCGGCCCGGACGTACTTTTTCAGGATGGGACAGGGGCGATATTTCAGGTCGCCCAGTTCGTGGAACAGCACCTGCAGCCGCTTCAGCACGTCGTCCAAGCCGAACTGGTCCGCCATGGCCAGGGGACCGATGGGGAAGTCGAAGCCCAGCCGCATGGCGGTATCGATGTCCTCAGCCGAAGCCACCCCTTCCATGAGCACATGCATGGCCTCGTTTAACAGCGGCAGGATGATCCTGGTGGTCACGTAGCCGGGGTACTCAAACACCTCTATCGGTGTCTTCCCCAGGCTGCGGGCAAAGTCCCGCACCTCACGGAAGGTATCATCGCTGGTGCGCCAGCCACGGACGATCTCCACCAGTGGGATCTTGGGCACCGGCCGCAGGAAATGCAGACCGATAACCCGCTCCTGTCGATGACGAGGCAGGACACCGGCGATTTCGGTGAGCGAGAGAATCGAGGTGTTGGAGATAAATATCGTCTCCGAGGGACAACCGGCATCCAGCTTCGAGTACAACTGTTGCTTGGCCTCCAGCGATTCGGGGATCGCTTCCAGCACGAAATGGGACCGGGCGGCAGATTCCAGGTCGCTGCTGATGGAGATGCGGGCCAGAATGGCGCGCTTCTCCGACGCGGTCAGGCCCCAGCGGCGGATTTCACGGTCCAGGTTCTGCTCCAGCGCCTGGCGAACGCCGTCCACCAGGCTTGGATTGATCTCCACCAGGATCACGTCGTGGCCATGGCCGGCGATGGTCTGAGCCAGCTGGGTCCCCACGGAACCGGCCCCGACCACTGTCACGGGGTCGTCCGTACCATCTCCGGCGGCAGCCGATCGTTCCTTGAGCAGGGGCGCCAGTTCGTCCTTCATCGGCGGGTCTCCCGGTACCGCGATTCCCCGACTGGGGATCGATTTTCGGCCACCGGGGTGGGCACTGGGATCAGGTGGCAGCTGAGAAGCATGCCGTAATTTAACGACGGCGGGGCGACCATCGGAACCGGTATGAAGGCCCCCGGTATCCGGCTCCCAAAAGGGTCCGCCCCAAGACCTATTTGAACCCACAATAGGCTAACAAAAGGTCCGCAAAAGGTTCGCGATAGGTTGTTCACCCTCACCGACGGGGAGGTGAGCCTTTTGCTTTTTCAGAAATAAACATGATGACACTCAAGAGAACATAAGGCATTAAGAATGAAGAGGTTAACCTCCATTTGATACCGGAACCCATTTGCAGATACCGGAACTGTTTGTTCATCCCTTCCATAGTGCTGGAAGGTAAGGGTTTATAAGGGGCCCTGTCGTTCGCCTGGTGCGCGGAAGAACAGATTAACCGCCAAGGCGCCAAAGGCACGGAAAAACAGGATTAAGAAGCGGCCAGCATTCAGCGACCAGCGGGGGTGATTAGGTGACTTCCTCGGGGAAATCGGTCACTCGGGTGACCGCTTCCTGAATCTCAGACATGATCCCGAATTCCACGTGGGGATAGATATCCCGCTTGATCTCCATCATGGTGCTGAGGCCCAGCAGGATAATCATGATGGTGATGAGGTTGGCTAGTATATGGCGCTGGGCGAAGAAGCGAAAGAAAGATTTCATTTAACGGTCTCCGTACAAGGTCAAGAGTGCATATCAGTCCACCAGCAGTTCATCCAGAAGTGCTTCCAGCCGCAGGTTGAGCCCTTGGTAAGTGGCCGCATTCTGGGCATAGGTTAAACGGGCCCGTTCCTCACCGTCCTGGCTCTGGATAACGAAGGTCAAATCACTGCGACCCTGGTTGTAGCGTTTGAGCTCTTCATTGGTCTTCTGCCGGGCTGTTTCGATCTGTTTCTCATTCAGGTCCAGCGCCTTTTCGAATTCCGTGAGTTGGATCAACAAGTTCTGCAACCCCGCCTCCAAGCTTAAGGCCACTTCTTCTTCCGCCAACTGGATCTGCCGCACCTGCAAGGCGGTTTTCGTGACCCGGTTCCGGGCGGAGCGGTTGCCCAGCGGGTAACTGAACTGGAGCGATACCCCCACGTCGCTCTGATCAAGGCCAACGGCATCGCCGAACTGGCTGGCACCGCTTTTCAGGGTAAGTTGGGTGTTCAGGTAGAGCTGCGGCCTGGTCATTTCATCGAACCCCTGCAGCTGGCGCTCCAACAGGGCCTGCTGTTGGGCCAGTACCGTTAACACGCGGGCATCCTGCCGCAGCCGGGCGCCGGCTTCCTCCAGGCCGGGGACCTCGACACGCTGATAGAGATCGAACTCAGGCGAGAGCTGGCTGAGTTCCGAAAACCGTGAGAGTACCGCCAGTTCGGCCTGCTTGCCTTTCTGCTGGGCATTGATTAGGACCACGCCCTGCTCAGCGATCCGCACAGCGTCTTCGGCGCGCAACACATCCACTGCATCCACCAGATTCGCCTTGCGTTTCTTCCGGGCCTGCTCGAGCTGCTGCTCCGCCAAGTGCAGCCGTTCGGTGGCGATAGCCGCTTGCTCAACGAGTAGTGCCCAGTCCAGATATTGCAGCCCCATCCGCAGTAGAAAGTCTTCCTGGTTCTCTAACGCCTGTACGTCAGCGACAGCCACTGAGTACTGGCTTATCTCGTAGCCTAGACGGTCGAGCTCGCCGCGGAAGTTCTGCAGCAAAGGTTGGGAGTAGGTGATATAGGCATTGTTCTGGTAGTATTTTAAGGGGATGTCAAAGGTTGCTGCCAGCTCCTCGTCCAGATTCTGATCGGTCAAATCGGATTGCCAACCGAGGGTTATCCGGCCACCCGTCGTCCAGAAGGTTCGCTGCAGGCCAGCATCGATACGGGTATAATCAACCTGTGTCGGTGTAAAAGCTCCCGGCGGTATGGGCCTTTGGCGGGCGAAGGAGGGACCCGATGAAATCGTCCAGTCCTTGCTTCCCAAGTAAATATCTCTGCCATGGGCTTCTATCTTGGGGGCCAGCGCTTCCCTGGCAAAAAGCGGGTGGTTGGTCTTTACCAGCTCGACGAACCGGTCAAGGGTGATAGTCTGGGCCTGGGTCAGCGAAAGCAGACAGCCCAAGCAGGCGGGTATCAACAGGATCGCTCTGGAAAATTTCATAACACCAAACCTCCTTCATGCAACTTTGCGATGTCCGGTCTGAGTCTCGGGTCCCCATTCCCCGGTATGATGCCGATACTGGTACTAAATCGTGACACGGCAGGGAATCGGGATTATTTACTTATCAGATTGAAGAGCGAAACTACCCCTGATCGGGTCCGGGTTCAACATGATTTTTAATGAGCCGGCCCTCCTCAGCGCTTCGCCGCCAGTGGGATTGGCAGCCCTGTCGAAAGACTTGATGCCGGCCGTTGCGGGGTGCAGCCCACCCTTCTCGACGGGGGAGGTGAGCCCATGGGGGAAATGCAAAATGAAAAGTGTAAAATGAAAAATGGGACTTGGTTCTTGCTCGCCTTTCAAAGAGCGCGGGAAGGTAGGGGGTATTAGGGGGTGCTGTCGTTCGCCTGGTGCGCGACCACGGGAATGGACATAAAGGATAATATAGATTCCACGATGGATGCTTGGACTGCAACCGCCCAATTCCCTAGAAAACAACCAGATTCCTCGTGACATTTTTCCCCATGGTATAACAATAGAGACTACTTGGGATGTATTCGACGAGTGAACCTTTGATTGTACGATGGCCCGCCTTAGTCCTGGTTGTGATCTTCGGCCGCCCTTCCAAATTGTTCGTACGGGCAAAATCTATTATACCCTTTACTGTATCCGGGTGGGAATAAGGTCGATCGCTCCACTTTACCTCAACGGCCCACTGCATCTGCGGAGAACTGTATATCCGGCCGACAAAATCCACTTCTCCGCCTTTCCAGCGGGCGTAGCTGATGTTGTCGGTCAAATATTGATTATGAAACCACTGCGCGAATATGGCTGTCTCGGTCAAATGCCCCATGTCCTCGTGGTCGCCGGTTATGGGTCCAAACAGGGCTGTACGAATAGAAGGATTCGTGAGATAAACCTTAAACTGCATATCCCGCTGGAAGTGTTTGCCCGTTCTATCGATTCGCCTGATTCGCTTTATAAGGAAGGCAGCCTCCAGGTAATCGAGATACCGCCTGACCGTTTCCTTATTCACTCCCGAGGATTGTGTTAATCCCCCGATACTCACTTCCTCGCCGGTATTATAGGCCAGAGTCGTAAACAGCCGGTTCAGTTCCTGGATATCTCTGATCCCGTACAGGCTCGGTAAATCCCTCAACAGCACCTTGTCAATAATATCCCCTTTGATGAACCTGGTTGGATTCGCCCGGATCTCTTCCGAAAAGACCGTCTCGGGATAACCGCCATAATTTATATAATCAATAAAATTCTCATTCAACCGGTTTATATCGGTGCATTTATAAGCATATATATCTGGGGTTATTT
>SDBU01000922.1_pt1 | contig 42941 bp, 81 predicted proteins | sample 2277071 | NCBI WGS metagenome assembly SDBU01 (sample SAMN10397929, study PRJNA504765) | marine sediment metagenome | isolation source: marine sediment core GS08_GC12, 126 cmbsf | place: Arctic Ocean: Gakkel Ridge, Loki's castle | collected 2008
GTGGGAGAGATCAAGTGTATGACAGGTTTAAGGCTATGGGCATTGACTTAGCTACAGTACCCAAGTTTATATATCCCGTTAATGACCATTTCCACGACTACATAAAGGATAGAGACACCATATATCTGATTGATTATATAGATGCACCAGAGGGGGATGATTTTTATTTAATAGGTGCACAGGTAAAGAAGTGCGACCATAAGCTACAGGGTTTAAATAGTGTTGCTGTTATAGCTTTACAGAAACCCAGGGACAGGGATACTGCGTTTGGTAAAGAGCAAACATTAAAAGTTGCCTCATTATATCTGGCACTAGACTCTAACAAGCTAAAGATTGTGGACGCAAAAGTGCCAGCCGACAAGAAGGTACACCCCAATAATATGCAGTGGACATTCATTTATCAAGATGAGGGTACAAGGTTTGACAACATTCAAAGGAGCACGGAGACATAAAGTGAAAAGTAAATATGGTGCTATTAGAACATATAGTGAGCTATGTCAGCGTGAATTTGCTTCAAAGAAAGAGGCGAGGCGTGGTGAGGAATTGTGTCTACTGGAGAAGGCTGGGGGGCTTGGGGGGATTTATGATTTAGAATATCAGGTTAAGTTTACATTGTCGGAAAAGCCTAGAGTTACTATCACGATTGATTTCAAGTATAGAGAATGGGGGTTAGGTACCATATACGAGGACAGCAAGGGTGTATTGACAAGGGATTTTCGCACCAAGTTAGCATGGCTTAAACAACTTCACGGCATAGATGTAATATTAAGTTAATTACAAGATAGTATTTAAGGAGGTTAATTGTGGAAGCTAAAGATACAGTGATGAATGACGAGCAACTGGAAGAAAACATCAGAAAGGACTACAAGGATTTCAGGATAAAGGATGAGATTGGCTATGTTGCAGACATTCTAATATGGGCAAGGGAAGCCCAAGCTGAAATCTCATTCAGGGCAGGGGAAGACCAAGGCTACAAAAATGGCTCTATTGACGGCTACAACGAAGCAACACGGAAAGCAATAAAATCCTGTAGTGAGGCACTTCAAGCGGGTCACAAAATGGGGATAAAGGAAGTGGTGGAGGAAATGAGTTATTATAGCCAAGCTTTGACTTTAGCGGAATTACTGGAGACCGTCCAATGGCAATTTAAACTAAAAGAGTGGGGTATAGATGAAAAGGTCATACATAAATAAGAAATCAGACAAGCAAAAGGCTAAGGATTTGCGAGAGTTGCCTGTCAAGTTAGAGATACTGAGGCGTGCTAAAGGGCATTGTGAAAGATGCGGGGCTGAGTCTAAACTTCCATTATACCCACTGGCAGTTCACCACAAGAAGATAGGGGCTGATAGGGAGGAGATTAAAAGCGTTGAAGACGGAGAAGCGTTGTGTATTATATGTCACGGCAAGCGACATAATTTAAGGCTCAAATTCAGTAAGCCGATGTGGGGAGGTAAGAAATAATGGGTAGTTTTCACTTGTGTTGCGGTCATCAGGTTGATAGCATTGATGACTATGTTGGCATAGAATTTGAGGATTATATTGTTGATAGGGGCGATATGGAAAGTGGTGGTGGAATGGGAACTTTTTACGTGGCAGTTTGCAGGGCATGTCTCCCCAGATATTTGAAAGACTTTAACGCTAGGATTACACAAGTTGAGCCACAATGGGGTAAGAAATGAAAAAAGAATGGGTGGGTAGTATTGTTGAGGCTATTAGGGATATATGTTATGAGGGGCAAGAGGAATTACCCGATGGCGTGCAATATATGTATTGCGATGATGAGAAGTATGCCACAATTAAAATAGATGATGTTCGGTTGGAGGGGGAATGGATAGGCTGTTGCTTATATATTCAGTGGTATAAAACAAGAGCGTATACAAACCAAATACTGATACTGGGCGATGGTGAGCCACGAGAACCCATCGATGGGGAGCTTCTGGCAGTCATTAAGCATTATAAGGGGGTATAAGAAATGGCTAAATATGGAATAACACCACTTCGGATGCTTGTGGCAGTCTTGGCAGTTACTAGCTCTATGTTGAGTAGTCTTAATCTCTTTGCGACAAAGAGCTATGGTAGAATTCCTAAAATCCATAGCCATCACCATAGCCCCAGACATAGAATAAAGGTCTCCAATGGCAAGTGGCTAATGAAAGCGCACAGGAACAGAGGATAGAATGAACCAACAACTCGCAAAGAAGCTCAGAAAATACACTAGAAGAAATTACATAGAGTATCTACAAGAGATTAAAAAGTGGCCATTTAGTAGTAGGTGGAGATTATCCTGGTTTATATTATTTGGTAAGTAAAGGGGGTATAAGAATATGGAAAAAGATTACCAATCACAAATAGTTATGGTAGACCTAGCACAGTTCAGTAAGGTGTACTTTGTCCCCCTCGCTGACTTCCACGAAGGAGCTAGGGATGCAGACCACGAGGTATCGGACGGATATATCAAATGGATAGAAGAAAGAGATGATGCTCGCACTGCCCTTAACGGAGACATGATGAACTGTGCATGGAAGGACAGTACGCCTGATTTGTTTGAAGACCTAATAACCCCTGATGATGCTTATGCACGATTGGTAGCTCGCTTAATGCCAATCAAGAACAAGATATTGATGATTACCAGGGGTGGGCACGAGGAGTCTATCTTTAGAAAAGTGGGGCACGATTACATGGCACAACTAGCTCATGACTTGGGGGATATTCCCTACAAGCCCGATGGTGGTATGCTGGCGATTAGACTCTCCCTGAATAATCATACATCAGTCTTCACGGGTTGGATGACTCACGGCTGGGGTGGGGCTAGAACGATTGGGGCTAAGGTTAAGAAGTCAGAAGACCTAGCCATGGTAGCAGATGTAGATTTTATTGTCATATCCCATGACCACACACAGAATATTCATAGGCTGAATGTATTAGCCCCCCCGATTACTAATATGCGGTGGGGTAGAGCAAACCATATAGTTGTTAAGAGAAAGATACTTATTAACACTGGTGGCTTTGTAGAGTACAAGGGCTATATTAGGAGAAAAGGCTATGCCCCACAAGACCTGGGAACTCCCAGACTGAGATTAGAGGTTAGGAAATCTCATCATGAGGGCTATCATAAAGACCTTCACGCCTCTATATAAAATGAAGTGCGACAAGGACATAAGACAAAGATGTGAGGATTACTCAAGTGGAACAAGGATGCCACCTAACCACCATGTTAGAAGTACAGAGAAATGTATTTATGAGAACGATGGGGAATGTCATTACGCACCATCTTGTAATCTTGGGAAAGTTAGGAGAATAAAGAAAGGGTTAAAGAAATGACAGATAAATGCCAGTATCTAAAAGCGATACCAGCAGGGGATGAGGTCTTTTACTACTGCGAACTAAACGAGTGTGCTTGTGGGGCAGAGTATCGTAATGATGCCTGTGAGGAGTGGGAAGATGGAAAATTGGAGACCTAAAGATTGGAGGTGTCCCTACTTGGGCAAGAAAGCAAATCGCTACTTTGAGCTTGGTGCTGATGCGATACTGAAAGCACTTGTGTAAAGTATGTCAGCCGAAGTTCTCAAATATTTATAAGTTCGTCCGATATTGGGTAGAGAAAAGGGGGCAACCGGCGTGAAGCCTTATTATCAAAAAGGATTGGTAACGCAGTATTGCTCTGATGCCCTGAGTGTGCTGAGGGAGCTTGAGGGCGACAGCATAGACCTCTTAGCCACCGACCCGCCTTACGGGATAGGGTTTATGGGCAAGGACTGGGACAAGGCATTACCCGATAAAGAGATATGGCGTGAGTGCTTGAGGATATTAAAGCCTGGCTCACTTGCCTTTGTGATGAGTATACCGAGAGCCGACTGTCTATCTAGGATGATAATTAACCTAGAAGATGCTGGGTTTAGGGTAGATTTCAGTCCGATATACTGGGCTTATGCATCAGGCTTTCCGAAGGCACAGAATATGGGAAAGGCGGTGGATAAGAGACTGGGGGAAAGAGGAGATGAGTCGGTGGGATTTTCTAGAGTAGGTGACTATGGCGGGCGTAATTTGGTGGATAAGCCTGTTCCCTTCAGGGATTACCAGAAGCCAAATTGTATATCTCCCCAAGCCAAAGCCCTAGATGGTAGTTATGGAGGCTTCCAGCCCAAGCCCGCAGTAGAGGTAATCATAGTCTGTATGAAGCCCTTATCTGAAAAGACCTTTGTTGACCAGGCTCTCAAGAACAGGCACGGAATAAGTTGGCTGGATGATGGAAGGATACCGCATAATGGTGATAAGCGAAGTCCAGATTTTGTAAACCCTAATAGTAAAGGTCAATTTGGAAACAGTGATAATGCGAACCTCATAGGATGGGATAAATCACAGGGTCGTTTCCCAGCCAATCTATTAGTAAGTGATGATGTGCTGAATGATGGGAGAGTGAGTAAAAGTCCAGCAACCTATAAACGGAATGCTGATGGTTTTAATCAGACAGCTTATGGCAAGGGAATGGGGCAAGAAGCAGGAGTTGATAGCTTGAATTATGACGACTTAGGTTCATTCTCAAGATATTTTGATTTAGATAAATGGGCACAAAAGACATTCCCCTTCCTTGTCGTAAGTAAGGCTAGTAAGAGTGAGAAGAATAAGGGATTGGATATGAAACGAACTAAGGCTGGTAGTTTGCAGATGCGGCAGGATGGTAGTCTTGATGGACATATAACAATTGGCAAAAACAATCACCCCTCAGTCAAGCCCGTCAAGTTAATGTCTTACTTAATAACACTGGGTTCAAGGGAAGGTGATGTAGTCCTTGACCCCTTTATGGGAAGCGGTACAACTGGGGTAGCCTGTCAGTTATTAAGCAGAAAGTTTATCGGCATTGATAACAACGAAGAATACTGTGAGATTGCAAAAAATAGATGTGGTCAATCGGTGATGAGGCTAGAGATATGATGGGATATATTATAGGGTTGATTGGAATGTGGGTTTTGTCTGATGGCATATTAAGCTGGACACTTTACTTGCACTCACCAAGTTATGAGGGCAGTCCGAAGCAGACATTTCTTAGAGACCATTGGGTGAGGCTTGTCAGGATTATTTGCGGGATGGCACTAATGATAATTGGAGCATTGCTAATTTGACAATGTTTTATAATAGTAGTATAATAATAGTATGATGAATACAGAGCAACTCACAGAATATAATAGAGAATACCAGAAGCGATGGAGGCAAGAAAGGCCAGAGATATTTAGGGCAATATGTCGTCGTAGTTATTTGAAGCATAGGGATAGAATACTACGAGATGCTAGGAAGAAGCGCTCGGAAGTTAAACTTGCCGTTCTAAAGCATTATGGGAAGGAGAAAGCCACCTGTGTTCACTGTGGATTTGATGATGTGAAGGCACTCTCCATTGACCATATTGATGGGGGAGGCACACAGCATGCCAAAATCTTAGGGGTTTCAGGTATGGGTTTTTATAGATGGCTCCAAAAACATAATTATCCCAGTGGCTATCAAACTCTTTGTATGAATTGCCAATGGATTAAAAAATGTGACAAAAAAGAAACTCGCATAGGGAGGATGTTAATATGAATAAGCAAGAAAAGATACGGGAGGGGATAGCAGAGAGAATACACTTAGAGCGGTGTGGTTGGTCGCTTAACATTTCTGAGAAAGAAGAGCTTTCTGAAGATAGAATTGAGCGATGGAAGAAATATTGGGTTGAGTATTCTGAGTTACCCGAAGAGGTTAAGGAACAAGACCGCATCTGGGCTGATGGACTCCTTAGCTATCTCCATTCTCAGGGAGTGGTAATTAAAGTAGACAGGGAGTTGCCTACACCCGCTGACCCTTCTGGTAAAACTAGAATGACAGACGCATATTTTTGTCATTGGGCTGATAGGGAAGTTTATGTTAAGGGGCAACAAGATATGATTAAAGCTGGTTATGAAGCATTTGAGTCACTTATAGAGGGCGGACATGAAATTCGGAAAAGACCATAAAGCGATTCTATCAACACTAGAGGGGGATGAGGTTGAGGCATATATAAATTTTCTTACAAGGGAGAAGATACGCCACCAGCAAGCCATTGATGATAGCGGGGAAGCCATTGCTCATTTCGCTGACGATAAAACGGTATGGGCTAGAACCGTGGTTAAGTTAGAGCAATCCGCAATTAGGAGACATGAACATGATATTAACCAAGCAGAAGAAAGAATTAGAAAAACAAGAGAACTCCAAAAACTACAAGGTGGCTTGTCGCAACTGTAAAGCAGATTTATCCATTGGCATTATTTGGATGTATCACAGGAGACCTTATTGTCGTAAATGCTGGAATGGGTTCGTACATAAGCCACAGAAGCCCACCAGACGCACTAGAATGAGCAAGAAGGGCGGTGAACTGATTGTTGAATAGTCTGGATAGGGTAGATAATAAATAGGAGGTGAATAATGATAGGCGTAGAGAAGATTAAGGAGGGATTACGGGGTTGCTTGGCTATGGGCACGGAACTCCATACAGAGAATTTTGGAGGCACCAGTGTTCAGTTCGCAGACCTCAACGCTGAAAGTGCAGTAAATGAAATCCTCCAATTCCTTACTGATGAAGGGCTGGGGTTTGCTGATAAAGATGCGGGGTTGCCCCCTGCTCGTTATCCCGATACCGAGACAGATGCCTACTGCTGGGAAGCTCAACTAGATATGGAGCAAGCTGGCTTCAAAAAGTTTATTCCCTTAAAGGACTTACTTGATGGATAGGGTAGAGGTTGCGTTCTTATCGCTATTGGTGGGGATAGGGGTTGTTATGATAATTATGATATGGGGTTGTAGAAGATGAGTGAAATCCGTTTTAAGAGAGACACGGCATTTAGGAAGCAGTTCTTTGTGCCCGATTCATTCAGTCATCCTGCTAAGATGGATGCACAGCTTTTAATCTGGCTTGTGGAACATTATTCAGAAGTTGGTGAGACAATCCTTGACCCGATGGCTGGCTCAGGAACTATGATGCTCGCTTGTGGGCTTGGTAGGAACTGTGTCTTAGTGGAGCTTGAAGAGAAGTTTTGTAAGATGATGCGAGATAACTGGGCAGAAGTAAAGATGAGACCTCAGTTGGGCTCTACTATGGGAGACTGCCAGATAATACAGGGAGATGCTAGAAACTTAGAAGGGATATTAGCCGATAAGATTATAACGAGTCCGCCGTATGCCGAAACTGAGGCTGGTACGATGCTGAAAACGGGGCAATATCTTGAGAACTTCAATAAAAAATGGGGTCGTAACCGACTGAATAGGGGAATAATTGAAAGATACAATGCCAAAATTACTCAGGGACAGATTGAAAACCCCTCCAACATAGGCAACTTACCTTATGGCAACATTGATAAGTGTATATTCTCACCACCATACGAAGGCACAGAAGCCAGAGACCGTTCAAAAGAAGATTGGTGGAACGAGGAACGGGAAAAGAAATTCAGTGGTGGCTCGGCAAAAATCGCTAAAGGCTACCAGATTGACAAGATAATTACTAGCCCGCCGTATGAGGGGAGTGTTAATGTTCCTGAAAGCAATCCAGAGGGTAGGGTTAAGCGATTGAAAGCCATTGGTTATAAGAAGTTGCCCAGTCCTCATTCGGATTTATCAAAGCAATGGAGCTATGGGCAAGCAAAAGATAATATCGGCAACCTCAAAAGCCAATCCTACCTAGAAGCGATGCTCCAAGTATATCAGCAATGTTATAAAGTATTAAAACCGCAAGGCTTAATGATATTAGTTACTAAAAACTTCATCCGCAATAAGACAGTAATCAGGCTGGATACCGATACGATTAAATTATGTGAGCAAGCGGGATTTAGTTATCTTGAACGGCATTATCGCCGACTTCCGAGTCAGTCGTTTTGGAGAATAATTTACGCACAAAAGCACCCAGAGGTTGAGCAGATATTAAATGAGGATGTGCTAGTATTTAAGAGGGGTTGATGGAGAAGGCATTAAGGATTGATTGTAACATTTTGAGACTTGCACTGGAGCTATATTTATCAAAGGATGATATTGCGAAAAGGCTGTTAGCTATCTGTAAAGAGTGTCCGTATAAACCTATGGGTGCGAAGCCTGAGAACTGTGCGGGTAATCCACCTACTAAATTAGAAGATATTTATGAACCAGATGAGGAGAGGAGATAATGGATAACACAGAAACTTATATCAAGATGAGATTAGCTGCTATTCCTGATTTGGGTATGGGAACTCCTATGGGGTTCTCTATAAATTGGCAGTCTGAAGCAATCCTTATAGACGAAAAGGGGGACTGGTATTATTCTACAAAAGAAGAAGCTACACAACTTGAACGCCAAGACCAGTTGCAAATATTAAGCGGGTTGGGCTGGAGGGAATTTGACAAAGAGTGTCTGAAATATGACGCAGAGACCAAAGAACAAGCAGGTATTCAAGTAGTTATAGCGAGGCTTGACAAGACCACCCAATAATGCTATAATGTAGGTATGAAATGTTATTTATGCGGGGCAACAGAAAACAAGGATGGGACACTAATAAAGTCGTGGAGGTGTAAGGCTTGCCATACTGAACAGGAGAAACAAAAGTATCGTGAAAACCCTGAAAAGTTTAGGCAGGCAAAAAGAACTTGGAAGAAGGAGAACCCATTGAGGCAAAAGGGGATTGATAAACGCTCAAGGGTAAAGCTAAAGACTGATGCCCTCAATGCCTATAGTAGCGGTACTCTGAAATGTGTTTGCTGTGGAGAGATGGAGATAGAGTTCTTGTGTTTAGACCATATTGACAATGATGGCAATAGCGATAGGAGATTGACGGGTAGGGGGAACACATTCTACTTTTGGCTAAGGAAAAATAAATACCCTAAGTTGAATATTCAGGTGATGTGCTTTAATTGTAATAATAGTAAGAAATTAGGTGGGGTTTGTATTCACAAGGGGAGAAAGGAGAAGTAGATATGAAGATAGTTTGTGTGGAATGGATAGATGCTTGTATAGATGAGTCTCACATACCGCCCAAGATTGCCGAATTGCTCAAACCTATTAAGAGACACAATGTCGGCTTCCTTGTTAGCGAAAGTAGTGGAGAGCTAACTATCTGTTACGGCATCTTAGAAAATCTTAATAAGGGCGAGGATGCTTATGATATGACACAGGTAATACCGAAAGGAATGATAGAGAAAATTACAGAAGTAAAGCCCTAGATGAATTGGGGGAGAAATGAAGAGACTACTTGCCTTGCTGATTAGGGAGTCCCTGCCCCTTTTTCCACTTAGTTCCCCACCATAGGTGAGCTATTAACATACCAGCAAAGACCTTCCATAAATCATTAACTTCAAGGTACGGTCTCAGCCACATGCCTAAAGCAAACCCTATAAACAAAACCAGCATGGGGTTCTGATAAGAGAAATCCCTTATAATGAAAGTCCACTGTCTCCCACCTATCCAAAACCACAACCCCCACTTATAAGGATTTTTACGAAACCTCCGCCACCAGTTCACTCCTCACCCCAGTCTATATCTCTAAGATGGTCGTTGGCATTACAGGTAGAACACAAACCTATCATTACCTCTATCCCCTTCTAAATCAGCACCGCTGTATGACAGGACTGACATAATTGTGGGCTAATTGTCTTTACCGTTTCACTTGAGTTTTTCATCAGTATATTTATCTAGCTCTTTAAGTGCTTCCTGTGTCTCTTCTGTCTCCAGCATTAAACTCATCACCCTAGCTAATATCCGCAGTAACTTAGTATTATCTTCAATCAACTCGTCTCTGGACATCCTTGAAAGAGGTTTCATATTTAATTATAGCATTTTAATAAACATCAAATGCTTTGAGAGCACCAACTATAGCACCGCCACCAATGGGAATGCCCAACACAATCTTCCAGAGAAGCCCGATACTTTTCCTGTTGACAGCAACCCCCGTAGTGTTCTTGTCTGTGTTTGAGTTTAATTTGACGAAGTGTTGCTCCATCTTCTCAATGGTAACCCACGTGTTGCGAGAACGCTCATCTAGCCTAGTTAGGAGTTGGTCTCTCTCTGACGGCTTCATGTTACCCCCTCATGTTCCTTTACTTTGGGGTAAACCACATTTTTGATAAAGTTGAATATTTGGGTTTCCTCCTGCTCCGAGAATTGTGGAAGGCTCTTAGGATTGTCAACCCCATGAGGGAGAATGTGAACACCCAGCCCTTGTTCAACCCCCTCAGATTCAACTATGTAGTGAGCCGAATATTGCATCTCACTATTTACCCGCCCAGCCCTAAATTCAAAATCATCCCTTACAATTTTAGCCATATCTTCCTCCTTATGAAGCGTCAATTAACCCTAAGCTCACCAGTGCATCCGTAACATCGCTGATAGCAGCCCAGTTGTTGTAATTAGCCTTTAGTCTTTGTCCAACCGCTGTAGCCCCAAAGAATCCCACAAAACCGCCACTTGGGCAGATTTCAAGGGTGGGATCGTTGGCATTGGTAATACGTATCAAATCACGCCAAGCAGTACCATCGACATCATAGCCCTGTAGGGTAAATTTATCAGTAACATTGCTAAAGCGGTTTCTAATGTATCCATCATCACCAATAACTAACCCTCGAGCACCCACTAGTGTTATGTTTGAAAAATAATAACTAGCCCCATCAATAAAAGAAATGCCATCTACCTCTAGTCTTCCAGTTACCACCAAGTCGTCATCGGTATTTAATGCATGGGAAGTTGTAGAAGCATCACCTATGCGAAGATAGGTTGAATTATAGCCATAGATGATGTCAATGTAGGGAGCTGTTAGCGTTAGCCCTGACTGTGCCACACTCCAAGTTAAATCACCGCTTATAGTAGCAGCGGATATATCCCCACCATCTATATCAAATGCTGAACCCTCTATCTCGGTAGCACCAGCGGTTAGTTTTCCGCCAAGAGCAAAAGCCCCAATACCCTTCCCTGCTGTAAAGTCTAAGTCGTCTCCAAAATGAACTAATCCCGTGTTAGTATATATAGCATAGTTTAATGTTGCCCCACCCGCTTGATTTCCGATATAAATACCATAGTCATTTGTTAATTTACTGTACCCGACTAAGGACTCAGCCTCTATATAAAGTCCGTAGTAATTGGTGAGCACCATATCATTGGCAGAACCACCACCTCCCGACAGGGATGCATAGAAGATAGCAGCTCCAGTGATGGTTGAACTAGATGCCGTGCCAGTCGCAATAACAACCTGTCCTGACAACACCCGTAAACCCACTGTATCTGTCCAGTTCTGTGTATTAGCGTTAGTTATCCTCACATTGCAATCAGCTCCATACATAACATTGGTGTATGCCGCTGATGTTTTATATCCATATCCATAAAACTCCAAACCACCCCTAGATATATTGTCACCTATTTCCCAGGTTTCAATTACCGCCAGTGCCGATTCCATAAATGCAGCTTGACCTACCCCGATATGTCCTGTAGCACCATCTATCTGCATCTTTAAGGTGGAGCCCGCATCGGAATAGACTATTAAATCCGCACCAGAGTATAGTTTAGCATCTGTGGCTTCACCAGCTAATAAGAAATACTGAGTGTGAACATCGCCTGTGGTTAGGTTAGTTGTGGCATTGTGGTCGATTGAACCTTGTATATCAGATGCAACCTCAGCATAACTTCTACCTTCAAGTCCAGCAGTTGTGAACTTGGCATAGTCTAAGTTGGCTACGGTAGCCGAGTCTATCTGTAATATGTTGTTATCGGCAATTCCGATTGCGACAGCAGAGATATTTCCACCAGTAAGCCTACCCACCAAGGTTTGCTCAGTAACAGTTAAGGCTACGGGTGTGTCGTCAGATGTGGCGTGCAAAATAGTCTGTGCATCAAAGAGTGACTTGAAAACAACTGTTGTCAATGGGTCAACGCCACCCTCATCATGTGTAACCACATGGTATTTATCCCAGTCTATTATTACGCCAGATGTATTCCTAATTTCCCAAGTCATTATGCGTTCTCAACTCCACTCAATGTGTAATCTACAACATTTGCAACACTAGCATCGCCCTCTATAATATCAGCAGCCTCTAACGATATACCGCCACTATATGTATACGATGCCCCCGCTGCTATACTTAAATCCTTCGCTATAATTCTCCGTGACGTTTGCCCGCTTTTCTTGCGATATAAATTAACTGTCCTAGCACTTGAGTCCGTATTGGTTAAGATAGCATTGTTCATAACAGCCTGAGTAGCTGCTGGTACGGTGTATAAAGTTGCCTTAGAGCTTGCTAGCTGTCCATCCGCTAATCCCTTAATTTCTACGGTCATTTATCCCCTCCATGTTTCTAGGTGGCTAAGATTTGTTGCCGCCCCCGTTCCCGCTGCAACAGTTACGCCTTCAAACTTTCTCTCTGTACCATGCTGGTCAAAATAGTGCCATGCCGTATCTTCTTCCCATGCCTCCCTGTTTCCTATTACGCCTGTAGTTGTAGTTGTAACCTCCGAACCATACCCTGTCCCACTAGAGTTAGTTGCATAGGCTTTAAAATAATAAAGTGTAGATGGAAGAAGCCCCGTTATCCGAGACTTAAATTGTCCAAGATTAGGTTTAGCCCCATTCTCAGTCTTGCTGTCCGAAGTTGTCGGCCCCGAAGATGTAGACCAGCAATGTCCATACTGAGTAACAGAAGCACCACCATCAGCGGTTAAGTTGCCGTGTCCTATTGTGAACTCTGCTATTGTCTTTGAAACTGCTTGCGTAGTTACTGTCGGATTAGCCATTTAACCTCTCCATATCTCCAGATGGCTGGTATTTGTAACTGCCCCCGTAGCACTAACCGCCTCACCTTCTGCCACCCTCTCTACTCCATATTGGTCAAAGTAATGCCACCCTGTATCCTCCTCCCAAGCTTCTCTGTTAGCGATTGTTCCTGTAGTTGTAATTTGAACCTCATCGCCATATGATGTCCCACTAGTATTTACCACATAGGCTTTCACATAGTAAAGTGTGCTTGGGAGTAAATCTGTCATTGTTGACTTGAATTGACCCAAATTAGGCTTTGCTCCTAGTTCCGTTTTACTGTCGGAGGTAGTAGGGCTTGATGAGGTTGACCAGACATGACCGTATTGCGTAACAGCACTCCCTCCCTTAATAGTTAAAGTTCCCCAACCTGTTGATTGTTCCGCTATTGTGTTCGTATTAGCTTGTGTGGTAACGGTAGAACCGAAGACGGTTGGGAGAAAAGGATAGCCATTATTCTCCGCTTCTATCAAGCCCCATATGGTTGTAAAGTCCCAGCCAGCATCAGTAAATGTGGCTATAGTTTTCATCTCAGTTGTAGTCTTGCCAGTGCCACCATCGCTTGCAGCCTCTCCCGATGTTTGTGTATCCCAGAAGCAATTTGTTATTGTGGCATTACTAAAACCACAAAACCCCCCGATATTAGGCATACCACTGCTTTTTGTTATAGACCCCGTTGAATAGCAATCATCTATGGAACTCCTATTATCACCAACAAAGCCCCCCAAATCCCCTAGAGATGTATCACCAACAGTAACAGTCAAATCCCCTCGTGCATAACAATCGGAAATCCCATCACTATTTATTCCCGCAAACCCGCCGATATCCTCTGCTGTAGTACTAGCAGTAACAGTCACATTACCAGTAGCATAACACTTTGAAACGGTTCCACCAGTGAGGTCGCCAGTAAATCCCCCCACTTCTTCAACTGCCCCATCTGTGCTTGTAGCTGACACAGCACCAGTAGCGTAACACCCCGTCACAACGGCGTTAGCTCCACTAACACAACCACCTATCAGCCCCCCGACATCACCCGCCCCACCATCATCGGTATCAGTGGCGGTAACAGTGCAGGTGGAATAACAATCAGTTACTAGGAACTCAACAGCACCAACCAAACCACCGACTTCATAAGCGCCACTACCCTCACCTGTTACGCTCCCTGTGGAATAACAATCTGAGATTGAGCCTCCGAATTGGTAGCCAACCAAAGCACCGACATCTAATATCCCCCCTGTTATATCACAATCTACAAGCCCTACATTACTAATTACCCCACTACTATAACCAAATAGCCCAACAACACTCTCAAGGGGTCTGTTAATAAATAAGTCAGTTACAGTATAACCCTTACCATCAAAACTACCTGTAAAATAAGGTGAGTCTTGCCCAACGGGGTCAAATCCTAACCCCCCATTCCAACCTGATGTAGCTGAGGCATCTATGTTATTACCTAACTCGTAATCAGCAGCTAGGTCATTCTCCATAGCTTGTAACCCATTTACATCAGTAATTACAGTAGCCATCTATTCCCTCTATGGTGTAAATTTATCTATCCCTTGTGGTGGTAAAAATCTATCTGTTACCGATAACCTGACATACTCAGCAAAATACTTTCTCGCATTAAGGTAGTCAACTATTGAACCTTGATTTTCAATGAGATTGTTTACAGTACCACTCAAGTTATTAACCATTGAACTCAATATGGCTATTCTATCCATTACCCCACCTGTATCAATTATTCCCTCATCTACACTAGGAGGGACAGTTCCCGCCAATCCAGGTAATAACAAGTTGCCGAACCTGAGTTCCATATCAAAGTTACTATCATAAGTTCTTTTGAGATAACCGACATTCCCAACCCTTGTATCGCCTGCTGCGGAGTCGGTGAATTTTATATAATCAAACATTTCTTGCCCAACATTCATCGGAACTTTGCCATGTCCTTTCTCGGCAGCTAATTGATGCGCTTGCATTCTGGCTGTAGCAATTAAAACACACTGAGCATTGCTGGCTGGTCTAAGATATATTGTCTCGGTATAATACTGGTTGCCTAAAGCTGCATAAGAAGTAGCATCTGTAGCACTTCCCGTATAAGAATCATCGTGGTCGGGGTGGTTCATAACTATAACTTTATTGGGAAGGACTAATCTCTCTCTTACACTCTTGCTGTAAAAATTATGATTTGAGGTAGATAGTATATCATTGTATTCTTCATCGTAAGACTCACCAGTTATAAGTGGTTGGAAGATATGGATTGTGGCCGTGCCAGAATCGTTCTCTACCCTCGCCTTATCCTTCGTATAAGCTAATACCTTCTTAAAGGCGGATAATCTTGTCTCGCCCTTTGTTACGGTAAAGTCATCCGCTGGCTTGAAAGCGTTGATAATATCATCATCATATCCTGAGTCATAGGTAATTGTGTGAGAGGGGAAGGTATTAAAGCAGGTTAGTGTAGCACCCGCAATAGCGTCCATAATAGTCTTGACCGTATCGGAGTTTATTCTATCGGGGGTATAATTCTCTGTAGCTTCCTGTTCGCCCCATAGATTGAATAACCCAGCAAGGTTAAAACTTGTGGTTAGTTCACTACCACGCCCAAGCAAAGTATCGTTCTTCTGGGAAATAACGGTTAGTGGGGCTGTAGCAGAGTATTCGTCACCTTGAGTGTGGTCGTTGAAACCATAGGAGATAACCCCGACGTACCCTTCCAGGTCTAATGCGGTGAGGTTTGTATCTCGGTTATCTACAAGGACATTAGCCGAGTGTGCCCACTCCTGCTCAATGTGTGAGAGATTGAGTACCCTGTTTGTTGAAGAGAGGCTGTATGTATGCGTAGTAGAGTCGCCCTGTTGTGTTAGGACAAGTTTGCAAAGTGGGTTAAGACCTATCTTTTGATTAGCCGAAAGAGTGGTAGACAAGCTCCGCATATCAACCCCTCGACCATAATCGCCTTGTTACTGGTTGCTGTAACCTCTCCAGTTTATCCAGCACGATAGCTAGTTTAGTCTCATATCGGCTATATGTTCCTACCCCACCCTTTGATATATTGTTTGCGAGCTTACTCAAACCAGCACGGGCTACAATCAACTGGGTGAGCACATCTTCACCCTGTGGCTTCAGTGTGGACTTGGTGAATGTTATACCATCACCCACTGGAGCAACTGCCTCAAGCCCTGGGAAGAAACCAATTTGCTTACCTGTGCTTGTCTGAAGGTCAAGGGTAACTCCAGTAGTAACAGTATAGAGGCTTCTATGGTTAGCTATATGAAACTCATCACCAATCTCCACTATTTGGTCATCAGTGAAATATTTAACCTGAAGGGTTGTTGCGTTGGTAGCGCCCTCTGTGTGAACCTCACCTACCAAATCAGCTAGCTGACATAGTTTGTGAGGTTTCTTAAACCTCACGAGAACATCTACATTCCCCAAGCTGGTTAGCGTGGAATCACTATCCGCTATACTGTCAGCCCCGATCTCAAGAACATCGCCATAGACTTCCCAGTTCCGATTTGTCCCAATAGGATATTCAACCGAATCAATATCCAGATAGTCAGTTACATCGCCTATATAGATTTGCCTATTATTCCTGCACCTCTTATTGTATATGGAATAGTTCTCATCCGCATCCATAATATCGGCACTTAAAGTTAATACCGAGGAACTTGTTCGTGTGAGAACTACAGCCCGTGTGTTATCTGTTGCATTATGGATAACCTTCTCATCAGTGGCATCGGCAGTCAAGAACTGGAGTTTCACTAAATCAGTTAATGAACTGCCAGTGCCCGTTACATCAGTTCCCGTTCTTGACTCAACCTTAAATATAACCTCCACGATATGAGGGTCATAAGTCCCAAGCTCCTTCAGTTCCTCCTCTATCCAATAACCGAGTTCGGTCGTAGAATATGTAGCATTGGAGGTATCCTGAAGTTGCTGTTCTACCGTATCAAGTATATTCGCATAGCTCTTAGCCATATCACTCCTTATTAAACTGGGGCGGGGGTAAGCCGCCCCAGCGAAAGGGGGTTCTAGCCGCCGAAGCGACTAGCCCTTCTTGGGTTCTTCTTTAGGCTTTGGTGCAATAGCCTGTTGTAATACCCTAATCGCCTCTATGGTCTGTGCGTGAGAGGAGCGATTAAGCGCAGCCATAGACACGGCTTGGTCGAGTAACTGTAATGCTTCCTCTGGTTTCATTTTACCCCCTTATTTCTTTTTCTTTCGCTTGGTGAATGGACGACCACTTTCTGCGTGGTACAAAGCTTTCATATATTTCTTGGCTTTGGCAACAGTCTTGGAACTGCCCTTTTTCTTTAAGCCATTAACCTTTTTGTAAACCGTTTTACCCTTTCTTACATACGGCATTATACCCCTCTAATCATAGATACCAGTTACGATTGTATCGCTATCCTCAAACGTTCCTATCCTGATACCCGTATGTAATGTGATACCATCGCCAAACAAATATACCTTTGTTTGCTTAGAAGGGGTAAGGAACTTAGCCACCTCACTACCCGTTCCACTAGTGGCATCATTTAAGATACAATGCCGTGCGCTACTATCTGGGTTGAGAATAATCAACGCATATAACCTGCCAGGCGATGCCTTGATATTACCCGCTGCCGTTATTCTAGTATAAACTGTGCTTGCCAAAATTCACCTCCCTTAAATCGGTCTATAAAATGCCTGCTTCCATTTACGGAAACCAGTTTGCATCAATGTTCCCCCACCTTCTTTAATCTTCATCAGACGGCGGAGTTCCTTGCGAACCTCCCCTAGTTTTATCCTAGCCTCAGAATCGGTCTCAGCCTTATCAATTACAGCTTGAACGTCAGCTTCCTTTGTTATTCCCAACTTCTGCAATGACGCTCTTATAAGTTCGTCTAATTCGCTTCTGTCCGTGTTGTCCAGCGGGAATAATAGTGATGGGTTTGACTTGCTCATCTCCATTGGAAGCAGTAATCCCCGTCTCCCCGCTCTCCTCGCTACGTAAAGGTTCGCCATTAGCCTTCCTTTTCTTAGCCTCTCTAGCCTTAACCAGATTAGCTAACCTCGTTTCCCTTAAAATATCTTTGGGGTGTTCTTCGTTAAACTTATTCCGCAATTCATCCAATGAGTCTTTCCGCCTAGTTTTACCTAGTGGGATTTTAGGCATCCCCATTACAACTGCATTAAAAAACTTACCCAACTTTCGCCTCCGTTAGTTTCTTAACCATCTCTTTTAGTTCGTCTATTTCACTCTTTAAACCTTTTATATCTTCGTGTTCTTCCTTCTTGTATTTCCTTGCTAACCTATCCCCCCACTCACTTCGTTTCTCCGTTGCAACACCACAAGCATCAACCTCTTCTTGTGAATTATGCCATTCCCTACAATGAGAACAATGATGTTTGAGTTCAGTGGGCATAGTTTGAAGCCAACCCTTATCGTAGTTAGCATCCCTTGTGCCAGACTCTATAACCTTGCCGTTTTCCTTTCTAACATACTCCCTCATAGAAGGAATAGCCTTGACCGTTCTCCCGTCTGGTGTGTAGTAAGTCTGTCTGGGAAGTCCGCCAATATGACCACTCACCCCATAACCAGATGCTTCTATAGCTGGAGTTACTTTCACCTTTCCCCCCTTTTTTAGTGGGGGTTAGTTAAAGCCCAACCCCCTAAAGGCTTGAGGTTTACGGAGCTATCCTCAAAAAGATGACATTCTCCATAAGACTAGGGTCTGTGCCATCAGTTGGGCTAGGATTGTTCATGGTAGTCGTAAGGTCGCCAGTGTCAGGATAGAGGTGGCCAATGTGTTGGTAACAGGCGTGTGTCTCAACTAAAGCATCAGTGAGAACTTGAGCAGCACCATCACCCATCATAACTACTTCTCTTTCGGGACCATTACCACCCTCGTAAGTACCCGATGCCCAACAGAAGCACGGGCCCCAAGTCTGCACCCAGCAGTAATCGCCAGCAGCAGCGTCAGTTCCATCCTTATCCTCTGGGCTATTGAAGATGCCCACGCAAGGGGCATAAGGCGACCCAGCACTTGTACTAGTACCTGGAATCACTACTTCCGAATAAGACCCCTCGACTATGAAAGCTGTGGCAGAAGAAGTGAATGTATCGGGTAACTTCCCATCTAAGGTTATGTTGTCTGTCACTCCTGTCGCTAGATTAGACACCACACCCATAGACACTATAGACTTTCCGCTTTCATATATAGTTAGCAGACCGCCCTTGTATCTATCGGCTGTCATATCCGTAACAGTAGCACTCAGCTTTTGACTTCCTTCTATAGCAGTTACAATTGTAACTGTTGCACCTTTAACCTTTGGGAAGACACCTTTTCCACCTGAAACACCACCATAACCACCCGATATAGTAGTAGCACCCAAGTAGGTGTAGCGCCAAACTCTGGTATCGCCCTCCAAAGCACCAACACCCCTAGTTCCCACTGGGAACTGTTTTGTTTGGTCTACTACATATTGCATCCCATCAGCAATTTGCACACTTAATGGAAAACTCATTTTTATCCTCCTTATGCTGGTGTACTGGCATCGTGGTAAAGTTCCACAATCCAACCTGCCAGATATTCGCCCACGCCATACTCACCTACAACATTAAGCTCGGTAGCTCGTAGGGAAGCATCACGCTCAGGTTCAACCGACCATTCATCAGCAGTGGCTAGTATTAAACCTCCGCCCTCGCCAGTGGCAAAGCATCCACCCTTACTAGTGGACGTTGATATATTCCCGTCCTCTATGATGGGCATACCGAATAACCTACCGATAGTGTAGTTACGCACAACCTGGTCTGCCAGTGATATGGAAGTGACAGGGGTTTGGTCGGTAGTCGGTATTAAGGGCGTTAGCACATCAACAAGGTCAAGTGTAACAAACGGGTGCATCACAACCGCATAAGGTTGAGGTGCTGGACCGCCAGAAGCAACGGCATTACCCGCTAGAAGTGCCCTACCAGCAGCAATTTGCCCCATAGTAGCAGTGCTTCCACCACCCAGTGTATTTGTGCCATCATCAAGCTGCCCAATCAAATCGGAATCTCTCTTCAACTCCATAGCATCTCCGAGAATACGACCAGCAGCAGACTTAATGTCCTCGTTATTGTCCCTCACTAACTTGTCGGTCAGGATTATTTTACAACCAACCTCCGCAGGAGTAATGGTGACAAGTGTGTCCGCCATATCCTGAGAAGCAGTCATATCCACGCCCTCAGTCAGACCAGAAGCCGTGACTGTGCCGAAGTAAGGTACATTTACATCCTTTCCGTCATGAAGTTCTTTCCTGATATTCCAACACAATGAAGCCATAATAGCCTTAAACTGTGCTGTGAATCTGGCTTTCTCCAAGACGGTAGGGACGGTATCGGCTAAGACTGTATCAGTCGTTATAGCCATTTTTACCTCCTATTTATCTTTGCGCATCTATTTTCTTGCGCATTTCCATGTAGCGTTCCCTGACAGCAGGATTACTAGGGTTTTTAATATAAGCAGCCCTAACCTTCTCCCAGTTCCCGCCACCCCCGATTGTCTTACCAGACTCAAGTTTTAATTCCTCCGTGGATTTATCATCCAGTTTGGGTAATGCCTTTGCCAGATTCTCCATCGCCTCTTTAGAGCCATCCGTGAGCATCAAGGATTTATAATCAACCTTGAGGCGGGCAGCTATCTCACGGGCGTTTTGCTCCTTCGTGTATGTTGCCGACTTTTTATCTGCCTCAGTTAATTTCCCCTTAGTGCTTTCTAGTTCAGCCTCTATTGAGGTGAGTTTGTCTCTAGTATCACGATGCTTTATCCTTTCATCAATGGCACTCAAGGCTTCCGAGTTATCCTTATTTGCCTCTCTGTCCCTTTCGTCTTGTTCTCTCTGCCACTTGGTTCTTGTAGTTTCCGCAGTAGCCATAATATTCCTGGCATCCTTAACTGCTTGTTCCACCTTCTGTGCCTTCTCCTGTAAATCCTTGTCAGTTCTTCCAGCAGTAGACAGAGCATCGCTTATAGACTTATCTCGTTGCTCCCTAGTAAAAGTCTCAGGTTCCTTTTCTGAAGTTCCCTTTGTCTCACTTGAAGTATCGGTAGTTTGGGTTTCGTCCTTGTGTTCCTCAGTTCCGTCCATTTTGTTAATGTTCTCCTCCTATTTATTCCCAACAAAAAGCCCACTCACGGAACTCAAGGTTCTCGCAAATGGGCCATCGTTGTAGCTCTGGTTATTCTTTTATTAAGGTTCTATCTTATTATAGCACACTTTGCACTTTTAGTGTCAAACACATTAAAACGCTTGCATCTGGGACAGACTATTTCTATTCTACCTTTAAGGTTTTCACCTAATTTCTTACCGCACCCATCACACTTTAAGTTATCCTGTTTATCTATCATTCCAATAATTCCGCTAATCCCGCCTCAATTTCTTTGAGCCTTTCGTCTATAACTTCTTCTTCTTTGAAAGTAACCTCTCCATCGCCCCTGTCACCAATGGGAACTGACACCTCTTTTATCATCAATAAGAACTTATCAAGGTTGGGATACTTCGCCCGCATATTTAATCTACCATCTCTATCAGCCGCCCGATAAGTCTCATATAAATCCCATACCTTTTGAGCCAAGAGAGCCTCACGGAAATCATACCTATCTTTGTCCTTCCATATTTCAGCTTCAAACATAGCCTTGTAGAAACCCATATTCTCCATTAAGAACCAATCATCTTCATACCAATGTCCATTGATAATATCTTTTGATTTTATCCGCTCTTCTATCGTTCTAAACCACTCAACATAGGTTTTAACAAACTCCTCTGGCAAACCCTTATCATAAGCCTGAACCTTCCTATAGGCTTCGTAGAACTTATCATCCTCTAATAATTTTTCTTTCCCACCCCTATCATATAAATCATGACGCTGGAAGTCATCATAGAACTTCTCGTATATCCTATCCCTATTAAGTAAATTAACATCCGTGGGTCTAGGGTGGTACTCTCCAACATTAGGGCTAAAGTATTCTGTGGCAAATGTTGAGTTGTGTGGGTCTAACAAGAACCTATCTTGCCACCCACCCCACTGAGGCAGTTGCGAGAACATTACAAACTCATCCCAATTAACCTCAGAATATCCCTGACTACTAGCCTTATCTTTATAATACGCAGTTACAAAACCTTTATTCTTAGGGTCATCAAACATTGCTTGTCGCTTTTCCGCCCTTAGTGTCTCATCGGCAATATAATTATCGTGTTCTCTATCGGCATAACTATCGTATAAATCAAACTGTTCGGCATATTGAACCTTGAGTCGAATGATTGTTTCATTCCAATCAGCTCTAGTATCTTCCTTTAACCCTTGTTCAACTGCCCAATCATACACTTCGGGATTATCCAGAAACCAATCCTTGACCTCGTTGCTACCCCCACCGAACTCATCTGCTTTTGCCCCCTGTTCCGCCCATTTCTCTATAATCTCAGGTGTGGCATCGTGGTCAATAGCCTGTATCCTCTTCAAGTCAGCCACCCAATCGGGATTATCTTCTTTGAGTTTAGCCCTTGTTTCTTTGCGTAAATCCACGGCCAATTCAGGATGCTGATTCAAATATTCCCTAGATGATATATCTGGCTGAATGGATGTAGCAAGCATTGAAGCAATAGCGGAATATGTGTGGCTTGCGGTTCTATAGAACTTTGCCCGTTCCTTGTCTCCCTCAATTTCATATTTTTCTGCTGACCTAATATCTGCTTTAATATCCCAATATAATGTTTGAAGTAGGCCGTGTATTCTTTGTTCGGGGTAATTTTCAATACCCTTAGCTTTAATTTCCCCAAAGGCTTCCATCATATCAGAATAATGTCCACGCCATTCTATATCCCAAGCACTATCACTTGTATGTGTGTCGGAATAAAACTGCAACTCTTTAATAGCTTGGTCTATATTGGATATTTCAAGGGGTGCCTTAGTTATAAGGGATTGATATATTTTCCATTCTGCATAATCTTTAGCAGGTATCTTGCCCGCCATTTCGTCATCCCAGGTCAGTTCCGAAATAGGCTTATCAGGAATAAAAAGTGGTGATTCTGGGTTGCCGTAGTTCTCATACTGTGTATCAAGGGCAAACGATTTAACACTGAGTTCGTGCTTTAGAGTGAATAATTCGTCATATTTGCTAGGGTCTTCAAGAAATGCGGGTATTGACTCTGGAGGTATATTGTATTTCTCCATTAAACCAAGTAATATCTCAGCACTCTTGGGGTTCTTAAATGACGCTATCTTGCCCCAGAGATATAACTGAGCTTCAACATCTGGGAACTGTTGCCTAAATAAAACTCTTCCCTCATCAGTTGTTAGATTATCATACTGAACGAATTGGTCTTTAGCAGTGATATATTCTACTGCTAATGGATTGCCGTCCATTACAACCTTATCACGCCCCATTCTTTTTACTAAAGCATTAACATCTGTGGCGAAATTACTGGTGGTATAGTAATCCAGTTCACCATTCTCTTTTAACTTCTGCTCACCTTCTTCGTCTAGCTCCACTTGACCGAGTTGTTTCCTGTTCTTAGAAATCTCAATATCCGTATCTACCCCAAAGACTTTCTCGTATCCCTCGATTAGTTCAGTGTCAATGTCATGTTGCCCGATTAGTCTCAAGACCTCTGCTCTGGCTTCGTCAGTAGTTAGTATGGTGAAGTCGCTTGTGATAAACATCTGGGCTTCTATTATGGGATTTCCTTTGCGGTATTCATCTCTCTTGGAGGCGGGGAGTTCTTCATACTCTACCCAACCCTTATCCCACTTTTCCTCCAGACGCTTAATTTTTATATCCTTACCCTCCATGTAGAATAGGATTGTTAGCCAATCACGGTCACCACTAGCCACCTTCTGTATCTGTTGGATAATACTAGGGCGAAGGGTACGCATTAAGGCATTCCAACCCGTCTTTAGTCTTCTTGGGTCATCGGTAGTAATACCAGCAACAACACTAGCTACCGCTCCAGGAATTTCTAGCCCGGGAAAATCACCAGCCGCTACATCGGCTAAGTACCTAAGTGATGTTATTCCAGTATATTCCCACGCCTTCAGGCGTGTCCTTTCTTTTACTGCATACATAAGCCCAATTATGGCTAGATAAAGGATAAGCGACTTATAAGTAGCCGACCAGTTCTTTTTGGGAAGTTTAGCGCCAGTTCTTTTTTCGAACTGTTGATAAACAATAGACGGCCTTTTTGCTACCCACTTTGCCATTAACTCTAACCAGTTGGATGTCCATGTCGTTAAGACAGATAAGACTTTACCTAACCCACTGCGACTTACAGCCATAGCATTAAGCTTGGTATATAGATATTGGGTATCGGCAGCCACCTCATCTCCTCTCCACGCCAAATATTCATAGAGTTCTTCTTGGGATACTTTCTTGTCGGCGGGCAAATTATCATTGGCCTTGGTAAGTATATCCTTAGCTTCGGCGTAACCAGCGAGAAAAGCATCTTTAACATTTTGCTCATCAGCCTTATTGAACAAGAATAACGCTGTATCTACAAACGAACGTACCTTTCCCTTCAACATAGCGTCTTCTAGCCCAGGGACAGTAGCAGCAGACCTAGCTACCTTCCGCCCTCTCCACACATACGAACTCTTGTTAGCTGCGTCCCTACCCTCTTTCGTAAAACGAAGTCCTATGCCTTCAGCAAAGTATTGGGGGCCTGTTTCGGCCAATATTAACGTGTGCTGGGATAGATTTCTAATGGAGGTAGTAAGTTTATAACCCATCCACAGGAAGTAATAGGCTGATGCCAGATTCTGCGATAACATCCCCATTGGATTGCCTTGACTCATTCTATCGGCAAGCCAAGGGCCAATACCAGGTAGCTTTCTTATAATGTCAGCGCCTTCCAGTAGTGTGGTATTTGCTCTCTGGTCAACATTAGACGGCTCATTAGTTAGTCGCCTTGAGTATTCCTTCAACCAGTTACGTACAGATTTTGGTTGCTTCGGGTCATTAGCAATAAGGCTAATCTTCTTTAGTAACGGCTCATAATATATTACTCTTAATGACGCCGCATCATAAGCATTCATAGCTTTAACTGGGTCTTTAATGAAACCCACAGCACCCAATCGTTCCTTTAGGAATGGGTCTATTATGCTACTCTTTGCTCTTTCCTCCAACATAAAGGCTAGTTCTGGTGCTATCTCCCCGCTCTCTTTTAACTGAGCAACCATCTCTTCCTCAAATAAATGAGGGATATAATTTTTTATCCTCTTTTCTGGGGGGATATTCTTTCTGTCAGCCCATTCATTTGCCCAAGCCCTCATATAACCAACGGCCTGTTTCTCCTCAAATTTAAGACCTACAATACTTTCCCCCAAGTCAACCTTGTCAAACACGACTGACCATCTTTTCTTATCAACGGACTTGAGGGCTTTCTTATTTTCATCCATCTTTTTTATCTTTTCTTCCAGTAAACGCACCTCTGCCTTTTGTAAACTTCTTGGTAATAAAGGCAATCCCATCCTTTCGTAGACCTTACGGGTAGTCCTTACCTCCTCCTTCAAACCAACATCTTGTATGATAGGTATGTTTTCCTCTACACCACTTGCTATCGGTTCTTCTGGGGATATTGGCGTTCCACCCTCTTCAATGATAGTTGTCGGGGTTTCCTCTACCAAGAGTGCTTTTATTTCCTCTGCTACCGCTGGTTCTATAACTGTCGGAGGCACAGCCTCTTCAACTGGCTTGACTGCTTGCTCTGCCCTATATTCATCTATTGCATCATTTACAATAGTCTCCATTGTGGGTTGCTCTTCTAGTATCTGGTTAAGGCTTCTTAGTTCTGCCTGTTCTTCTGTGAAACCCTCTTCCCTGAAGGTGTTTACCATATCATTGAACAGTCTTCTCTGTTCAGTTGTCATATTTCCTTTTGATTTATTGACGATAGATGAAATAACATCACCACCAAGTCCCATTCCAGCACCCATCGTAAACCCAATAGCAAATACTTCTTTAGCTATGGGGTCTAACTGCCACTCCTCACCCCTGGCGTGTCTCAGTATCATATCCTGATAGATTTCTTCTCCACCCTCAGAAAGCCCTACAATCACCATCTTGCCCGCTATTCTGGCAGTTCTGACTAAACCATTCCTAACAAGTGCTCCTGGCACCCATTTCGGAGTGGGAGCGAGGGCAATACCTATCTCCCAAGCATCTGCCCCAACCAAAACCATATTTTTTCTGAAGACTTCGGTTGCTTCTTCCTTAGCTTCTGCCTCAGTCTTACCCCTTGCTATGGCATCATCATAAGCCCCCCCAGCCTCAAACGCACTCTCGGCAGGACGACTCAGAGCAGCACCAGTAAGACCACCCACAATATAAGCCCATATCTTGCCAAGACCTACAGCAGTAGCAAGTGCAGTACCTCCGTAAAACCCACCCACACCAGCAGGCATCAATGCTAATGCGAATGGTACAGTTCTAGCAACCTTAGTGGCATAAAACTCAGGGTCAAGCATATCAGCCCACTCAAATTCACCGACAGTGGAAGGCGGAGCAACCCTTTGTAGTGGAGTGCCTATATTAGATAAAACCACACCCAATTCATCTTGCCCCAGCCACCTCGCAGCACCGCCAGCACTTTGAGCCATATCCCCAATGCCAGCCATAAATGAGGCAGCAGCCTTTCCCTTTAAGTCAGTACCACCATAAGGTTTGAAGAAGTTATCCAACCAGAAGTCGAGAGTCCACCATTTCTTTGTCTCTGGGAAGAACTCCTCAATCTGCTCTTCTGTAGCCCCGAACCTCGCTAATAATGCTTCTGTAGCAGGAGTTTGCCCAGCATTTTGAATGCCTAGAAATAAATCATCAAGGTTTTTTTCATCAGAAGCCCACTCTAGGGCAGACTCATACTGGGGTGGAACTTCAGGGATTATATCGCCCAGTAGACTTTCAATGTCTCTCTGTTCCTCTACCTGTCTCAGAAAAGTAGCTTCTTGAATATCTCTTATAATCCCAAGTTCAGGCATAGGTGTTGGTAGCCCGAAGTCTGCATAAGTAACTTCACCCGTATCTATTGCAGTATCAAGCTCTATCTCTGTATATTCTTTTCCCAAAGGAGATACGAATGTGCCAGTTGGCGTGATTGTCCACCCGCCGAGTTCAGGTTCTACAATAGGTTCGGGGATTTGTGCCTCCAGGGGTTCGGGGAGTCTCGCCTCTGTAGGAGTTATCCCTAATTCGGGCTTTGCGGTAGGGGTTGCTCTAAGGGTTCTTTCTAGTGGATGCTTCCCCCAAGGTTGTGCCCTGGGGTCCCAAATGGGGCGTGGTTTTATTTTTCTTTTTTTCAACCTTGCCATTATCTAGTCCTTCTTAACATCCTTGCTTTTTCTCTTAACCTCTGGAATATAGCAGTAAATCTATTGGGTTGCGGACGTGCCAATGCTTTCAATCTTTCCTGTAACGGTTTCTTAAACTCAGTCATTATTCCCCTCCTATTAGCGGCATAGCTCTATCCCAGTAACACGTTCCACTAAGGCACTCATAAAACACCTTATCCAAGTCCCAATCAATGCGTTCCTTCACCACATCGCCGCACTCAGGACACCTCAAACCCTTGCCCTTTATCGCCCAATACTTCCGCTGTGCTTTTGTCAATGGCATTACTCTTCTCCTTCAATCTCCTTTATCATCTCACGGAGGATAGATAGGGCTTCCTCGTAACTCCTGACATTCTGTAACCTCATCCAGTAATCTGCAATTCTATCTTCTGTCATTCTTCTCCCTCCCCTGCGGTTCTTAAAAGATTAGCGGCTTTCTGCGGTGAACTTCTCTCCCCGCTTATAAGTGGTGCTGGTTGTGATGCGGTTCCTTTCTTTGGTTGTTCTACCTGTGGGATATTACCAGCCATCATCTCATCAAAGGTAACACCAAACTCAGCCTCCGCCAAAACAAGTTCCGTTTGGGCATCCTCATCACCTAACTCAGCAGCCTCAGCTAATGCCATTAAGCCATCATACTTCTGTAGAATAGGACTGAGCTTCCGTAAATTCTGTCTATCCATATTTCTCTTGTCACCTTTAGGGTCATCTCGCTTCATTACATCATCTAAGATGGTTAAATCATCTAGTAACTCAGATTCCTTATACTGACGTGCCATACTTAACCGAGCAAAGTCTGTCTCAGGAGATTTATTGGCATACTTGAATGTTATTGAATACTCACCCTCTAAGTCCTTGACATTAAAGGTTTCCTTATGCCCCCTATCTCCTAATTCTATAGTAGAAACACCAAGGTTGAGGATTTGTCTTATTGCCTGATACGCTATTTGTTGTTTTTGTAATCCTCTAGTGCCAAGTCTGGGCATATAAACCTGCCCCTGCCCTTGCTCCACTTGAACCAACGCAACTGCCGACATCTCACCAGGTAAATCACCGAGCATTATTCTGGCTAAAGTCCCATCGTCCAATGCTTCCTTTAAGTTATTCAACGCCAGTATCATCTCTTGCTTCGCACCACCATAGGGTACCATAGAAATAGGGCCGAGTTTCCCTTCTTGCCCTACGACACTCCCCATACTTGCGACATCATCATACTCACTCGGCTTATCACCCGTCTTTTCTACTGGTTGCTGAAGTGCGGCTTTGGTTGCTTTTAAGTTAAGTGTCTGGAGAATACTCATACAGCGATTGAATTCGTCAATTATATCTCTCACAAGAAAAAAGATAGACTCACACTGATACTGAATCGTGTCTTTATCGGCAAACATTGAACCTATCGGAACTTTCTGGACACATATAGGCGGTTCTCCGTACATATGGGGTTGCCTAAAAACCTCAGCCCCCCCTACATAAATTATATTCTCTTCAGGTGTCCACAAATCTACGACCTCTGAAACTTTTGCGGGAGGTTCGTAGTTTTTCTCAATTGCCCACTGCTCACTCATTATATTAGCTCTGGTTTTTTCTATTTCATAAGCTGCCCAAGCCAACCCGTTTTCCCCCGTCTCATAAGTTACAAACCTTGTATCCCAAGTGGTAATATTCGTATCTAAATATTCCCCATCTTCACCCGATAGCATCTGGAAGATTTGCCGTGAAGCAGTCTCGCCTCTCATACAAGCCTGCTGGTCAAAATAAGGTTCAATCCTCCAACCACCACGCTTCATTAACCTTTCATTTGCAGAACGGAACATCGCCTCAATAGCTCGCTCAATTATGGAGGTGTCAATCTTCGGGTCATTGCTTTCAACAACAACCCGTTCATCTGCTTTGTTTAACGCAGCCTCAACATAAGCCTTGAAAACCATTAGTCTATTATGCGTGAAACTTATAATATCTGAAATCTCTACATCGTCAGCATCCTTCATCACATATTTATAGGATGTAGACAATTCCCTATCCGTATCCCTCCGACTGTTTAATTCCGAAAGATAATCCTTTCTGTCCTTATGAAGTTGTAACCAATCTATTTCTGCCATATATCACCTCACATACGCATTGAATGTAGCGTTACTGCTTTATTACCCCCTGGTCTTTGTGTGGGAAACCCGAACCTCTCCATAATACCATATATCGCATATCTCATCGCATCCATTAAGTGGTCGTGGAATTTAACAGGTTCATTTATAACATTCCCACCCCTATCCTCTTTCCACTGATAGGATTGTATCTCCTCTATTAAATGAACACTGTCAACGGGAATATTCAAAATCTGCCTTTGGCATACATCTATCCCCGCTTTGACATCCTTCATAGCTTCATAACAACGATAATCAGCATCAGATATTTGCTGTATCATCTGCTTGGCAGAAGGGTCGGCATAAATATCACCCTTCTCTTGATGCGAAAGGCACTCTATAATATCAGGGACGGTTAAACCCGACTTATATAATATCTCCTCAAGGTAAAACTTGTCATCAAACCGATATACTTTTACAATAGCAGAGGGATTCACTAAACCGAAATCCAACCCGTATGCCCACTGCCCTTCCGTGATTTCTGGTAACTGGGGAATAACTTTATAGTTCGTGTATATCCTTCTTTGTAATAATCCCCACTCACCCAAAGCGTAAATCTTGTAGAAATTAGCATCCTGATGCACCAAGTCCTCAATAATCTTGACTGCATCCTTTTCAAGAAATTCGTTATCGTGATAGGTCGAATGAATAAACTCTACGCTAGACGAATCCCGCTTGGCTTCTTTATCTAAATCTACGGCAATCCAATTGTTTGCATCTATCGGATTCAAAGAAAGATACATCTGGTTCCTCTCTCCGTCTTTTGTGGGATTTCTTAAACGAAGCTGTAGAATTTTATAATCCTCATAAGTGAACTCGTTAGCCTCCTCCATCCAGATGTAGTTGAAATTCGCTGACTTAATCTTCTCGGGTTCATCAAGAGCAAAAAACTGAATTAAATTATCCTCGTATCTGTATGTGTTGGCTGTTTTATTGTGCCTATCAACTCTGTAAATACCCCAATCCCTCAATAACGGGAGCATTAGTTGGTCAATTACCGTCATCCTTAAAGCGGGAAATGTTTTACGGCAAATCCCAATTCGCTTATTTTTCTCAGTCTTCAACTTATGTATCAATAACTGTGCGATAGAATAAGACTTGGAACTTCCAGCACCACCCACATTAACAACAGTCTTCGCCTTACTCGCCTGCGTCTTTTCAAATAACGGCGTGTAATATGCTTCTTTCGTTTCTGTTACCATATCAGTTCAAATTAAATACCATAACCAAGACTGTACCTTTATACATAAAGACACTAACGAAAACTATCGGCTTGGTTACTATGTATGCTTCCTTTATCATAAACTTTATTATAGACCTGCTGTATTCTGGGCGAGTTATATCCTTAATTCTTTCAACACCCATAATCTCAATTCCTGAAATTTCGATAGTTAATTGAACTAAGAATTGATGGCGAATATTCCGTAGATTGTTGGCGGAGTTTCTTCCTATCCGCCTTCTTTTTTCGTATCTCACGCATATATAAAGTGACTAATCTTCAATTTGTGTAAGAAAGTATTTTTTTAAGTCTTTATTTGTGATTATCTTATCAGTTTTTTCATTACCCCTTGCCCATGGTTCTTCTCCGTGAGACATATCCCGCAGTTTCCATGCGGAGAATTGACCATATTCTTCATATACCTGATTAAGTAATGATTTAACATCGTCATCATATTTTGTAAAGTCTACATCTTTAGGCTTATCAATAGCATTAGCAACATTGTCCTTGTATTTATGATACAACTCATGGATAGCAGGCCCATGGGCCCACGCCTCAATAGTTTCATCGAATAAGGACTTGTCCCTTAAAGCTAAAGAAAAACCCTGCGCATAATACACAAGCTTCTGTAACTTAAGATTGGAAATGGAATCGCCTACATCTTCGTTGGCTAAGGTAAGAAAGTAATCTGCGACATCAAAGCAAGTGAGTGTTGCCATGCTCCACCTCCTTTTTAGTACCCATGAAGTTCCATCATATTTACCTGTTTCACGAACCCAGTACCATGTCTTTTTCCCTATAGTAAGTTCGAAATAATAAGGTGTTTCCTTAAAGGTTACCAATTCTCCGTTTGTGCATTTTAATTCTTTAACTACCACTATTCACCTCTTTTTCCCACAACGCAAACATGTACCTCTTTTCACATTTACTCCTTATATAGACCTGCTTGGGTGCGTAAAGGACTAATGGGCTTCTCACCAACTACCACTCTCTGTATATCACCCCATGCTTATTCAATATATTCACATCACCCAAGCAAGCCTATTCCATAACATAAACTACTATTAAAATCACAAACAAAATAAACCATATAATAAATACTATGTTCACTTGTTTACTGCGAGTCTATTTAGCAGTATGCTTATTTATAGCCCTTCTTTTCATAAAATGCTTCTAGGCTAGGGTCAAGAAATTTCTCTTCGTGTAGTTCGGGGGATAAATAATCTGACTCTTCGTTGCCATCAGTATCATCATCCGACCAATATATCCTACAAACCTTACACCCACCAGCAGAACCACAGTCGCATTCAGTAAATCTCATAACTATCTCCTATATCCCTAAATACTAATGACTATGTTTATGCGAGCCAGGGATTTGCCTACGTAAGACCCTTCGTGGCAAGGATGTTACGTTACGGTCACCCTGGACTGGTACTTATCCCTTTTGAGCCACAGTTTGAGATAAGGTTTTTAGCGTCTCCGCAATACGACCAGACCCCAAATGAGTGCTTTGTCCATTCAGCCACTCGCAAATATATTTAATGACTATGTGTGCAAGCATCAGCATTGCTAGTAGTGTCAACAAACCAATCGGTGCCAGCCGAAATAGTGGTTGGGGTGTAGGGATATACTGGTGTATAATCCCAATGCGGATAATAAGGCTGATAGGGAATCGGTGTCCAACTGGGCGAGTAATCATAATGAATGGGCTGGCAAAATACCCCACTACTCCATTCCTGCTTACACTTACAACAGTACACTTTCTGGCAACACTGACAGTAATGCAGACATTCGTGATTACAACAAGAACAATCGTGACTATGTTTGTGCATTAGGCTTCCTCCAAAAACCAACATTATATCCCTAAATACTTGAATACAACACTAGGATTAGATGCTGCCGGGGTCTGGCTTCCAACCCACACCAAACCAACTAGTAGGGTAACATCTTTTACCACCCATAATTCCCCTCCCTATTTACAACATATATGCAAAGAGTAAACTAGATAATTCTTAAACCACAACGGCTGCACCAACACTTACTACCGTCACTAAGACATTCTAGTGATTTATGCCCGACAATCATACATTTAACCCACCTTAATATAGCTTTCATTTCCCCTCCTTATAAATACCCCATCTTACTTAACCACGCATTCTCCGGGGCAGTGAATTTGACCACGATTTGAGTAAGTCTCAACTCCCCAATTATGCAGTTCTGATAGTGGGCGACCTCCATCTTTTTCTGGATTGCGAACCTCTACGGTTAAATGCCCCCTAGAACAAAATTCAACAAGGTCAGCAAACTCCGCCATGGTGATTTCGTGGGCTCTTATCATTTCATCCTTGCTAGGTACAACCATTTTCTCCAACGCCTTCATACACCTATCCGTTTCATCTGCCCAAGAATCACCGTTGATACCCCTGCCCGATTTCCAAAATCCCATAGTAACCCTCCCTTTTACTTAACCACTAAATAGATAATACGCTACTGCTAATAGAATTAACCCAACAGATAAGTTAATAAACCCGTTCCACAATTCCCTCATCATTCCACCTCTTCGGGAATATGCCTGTCTATAAAGCCTTCAGTGCCGATAACAAGTCCCTGAACAGTATCATCTTCTTCGTCCTCAACACTAATACCCCAACCCATCTCAGTAATAGACGCAACCATAAAGTGCATAGGGTGAATCTTAACCAAAAACCTCACTAGCCATAATAGCATATTGTCATTTCCCCCCTATCAACTTTATTAAATACTTCATTCTGTCTCTTTAAGTAAGGCAAGCCATAACCTTTTGCTAATTACATAGTAAGCCCCAGGCGAATTATCCTCTTCTTCATCAAAATCGTTCTGGTCTATAACCCACTCCACAACCTTCTTTAACTGGGCTTTGGCTATACGATTATACCGAGGGGGACATTCCTTGCCGTTCATATCTGCCATATCTGGATTTCTGTATGATGCTCTTAGTGCCTCGTAATTACTTAATAATATGCTCATCTATTACTTCCTCGTCATACTTAATTAACCAGTGCTTGGGATTGCCACAAGTACAGGGAACAGAACAGTAAGGAACATCTGCCACTGTCTTATAATCAGCAGAACAACCCTCACAACCAAGCTGCTCACCCGTCAATGAGACATGGAGATACGGTGCTCCATCTTGCCCCTTGAAAAAACCACTATCCATAAAACTGTTTACATACGCTATCAATACTTCTCGGTTAGTCGCCGCAACAGCACAAATTCTCCCAAACTCTACAGTAGATGCGTCTAAAAATATATCTTTCATTCTATTACCCCCTTTACATAATATATCTAAAAGCTGATATTTTATTTGTGCTGAGATTTATTAACCTAAACCTCTCATCATGCTCTTCCAGAATAAGTAATTGGGCTTCACTCCCCCAATCTAACGACTTTAGAAATTTGACGAAGTTCCCATAATTTAAGTAGTTGAACCCACCCATTAGTATGCCTGGCCTCATACATTTCTCACCCCCACACTGACAACAATTAATCTCCTTAATATCATTATGCCCGTTCCGACAAAGATAACTGTTTATTTCCCCCAACTTCCTACCTGCGTAAAGCCCTAATACTATTACACTTGTAATAGATGACATCTATTCCCCCTCCCTATTTAACATAACTAACCCCATTTCCAAGAATTTTAACCGCATGTTCCTAAACACCGTATGTCTCGCACTCGTACCTATACCCCTTGCGGTCTTTGCCCGATAACCACTTGCTCCACTTAATATCTATAGTTATGCCACTCGCCTCCTCGGTTATATTAAAAGACTTGATGTTCTCTATGTTTTCTCCCACTATACCTAAAATGTGCTCCATGGTTTCCTTTTTGTAATCAATCATACTAACCCCCTATTTAACATAACGATTTCAAAAACTGAGAAATTTAATTACGTGTTCCTCTACATGATAGGGGGGTCTATATACAATACGGGGTCTACCCCCCTACTTCTCACTATACAAGGCTTATCATGGACTACAGGGTGCCTCATCATAGACTGTATCAGTAACCACGACCCTTACTATGTGGTGTTACACTTAGGGCATAAGCCATTAGCCCCAACATTGAAATGAGGCCACAAGTCCCGACACTTATCGCATCTTTTTCTAATGCCCTTAAAGTTAGGCTTCTCTATTTTATCCCGTCGCATCTAGTAAGTCTCCCACTACGTCCATTGATAAACCACCTATACCATAGAATACCTTGCTATCTAAACCCTTGCGCCTCTTCAACGCTAAACTGATAGCCCCTAACTTCTTTCTCCTAATAGGGTCTATCAAGTCATCGAGTATAGAATGATAAGGTGTAATACCCTGCTCCGTAATACCCTCCGATGTAATACCTTTTGTAATACCCCGATGCTTCAGTACGGCCCTCTTGACCGCCTCCTTTTGCTTCTCTTTGTCCTTGTACATGATTACCCCCTTTATTACTTACTATACTGCCGTAAACCATTAATGTCAAGCCTATTCTCTATCCCTGGCTGGTCTTAATACGATTGTAACTGGATTCTCGGTCCCTTCTATCTTGTCGGCTACCTTGCCTTCAGTCCTGTCTAATAGCTCTTTTAAGGCTGGGATATTACCTTGCTTGACCTCCCTTAACATAGCCTCAACTACTTGCTTAAGTAACACAGGGTCTTTAGCTAGTAAGTCCTTTAAGGCTTCTGAGATGTATTTGATGTCTTTAGGCCTGCCTTTGGGATTGCGTATCTCACCTGGTTTGACTGGGATTAGATTAGCGTTACTTAGCTCTCTATTAGTTCTGGTCTTTTTTAAGGCCTCATCGGTTATGTCTACTTCGATAACCTTTGCGTTTACTCTTTTGATTGTGTCGGCTAGCATGTCTTCATCTATCATACTACATTATACCACATATCATATAAAAATGGATAGTGGTAGGTTATCTAGTGAGAACACTCAGAGCTTGGAATCCTTTGTTAGTTGTGGGCTGTAAAATAGTGTATATGGTGATAGGTTATTCGTGCGAACTCTCTTATGCTCTCAAATACTCGCTTATGCTATGTTATGTGTCGTTTGTAATCTACTTAGATAGGCTTTATAATGAGTGTAGGATAAGATTATGAAGAAGCTAAAGCAGTTTAGAAACCAGGCTTGTTTAATTTGCGACAATATCACTAGTAGGGATAACGAGCCTTATTGCACGGTAAGAGAACAATTTACTGAGAAACTACCAGAGATTAAATGTGAGGCTGATTGCCCACAGCGTAGGGTTAAATGGATTGAGGAATTACCATCCATATAGTGATTATAGTACCTTAATAAAAGAATATCGCTAGTATCTTGATAGCTGGGCGGGTAGGAAGGAGCTAATAATGGCCACACAAACCAAGTTTGACATTGATGTAGAACTGACAGAGGTAAATGGTAACGCATTCTCAATTATCGGCACGGTAACAAAGGCATTGAGAAGGGGCGGAGCCACACCAGAGCAAATTAAGGAATTCTCGACTGAGGCTATGAGTGGGGATTATGACCACCTATTACAGACCTGTATGAAATGGGTAAATGTAAGTTAATAAAATAAAACATATACCCTCTCAGCTATAAGGATATTAGTACACTACTGAGTTATTAAGACTAACAAATTAATACGGCAACTGGTAAATGTTACGCTTGTAAGACCATGATACCAGTAAATCAACTCACACGACATCAGGGTCTAGCTAGGGTAAATAAACCATATGGGGGGGGAGAGAATATGAAAAGAGTTGAGGACTTAATCTCAATATACATGGTGAGCTACTCAGTTAGCTATAGGGAGGCAATAGCCGTGATGATGACAGACCTGGAGACAGCGAAAGATGATGAGGAATTGGTAGGGGAGGCAGAACACGATGCCAGTAAACTAAGGGAAAGGTAAATAAACCATAAGGGGAGGGTATAGACAATGAAATATGAGCTTCATAAGTGCGGGAATTGTAACCGTAAAATATTAAGGGGGCATAGGGTTAAGGAATGCCAATCACCAATCTGCGAGGCTTGTTACAAAAAGTTGGGTCATAAGTCTTGGCTAGATAGTGTGATTAAAGTTGAGAGCTAACCAATAGACCATAAGTAAAAAGGGGGGTAAATAGAGAAGATGGCAAGAAAATTAACAGAATATACAATAAGGGGATTTAGTTGCGGTTGTAGGGTTAGTGGAACTGATATTAAAACTTGTGGTATAGCTTATTGCCCCCAACATAAGTCAGCACCAGATTTATATGAGGCTTGTAAGGCACAACACGAGGCCATTGACATTTTGTTTGCTATGCTTATCATGAGAGACAAAAAATTCTTCCCTTCAAAGAGCGGCAAGAAGCCGTGGGAAGCCATAAAACAGGGTAATAAAGCACTCGCCAAAGCGGAGGGCAAAAATGAGTAAGATGTCACAAGAACTAGAACGAAGGCTTGATGAGAATAAGTACGGGCTATATGAGGGTTGCAGGCTAGGACTAAGAATCGCCGAAGAGTACATACACGACGAATATGACGGCACATCTATGTTGGTGGGTTTATTGGAAGAACTTGAGCCGATAAGAAGGGTACTCGCCAAGATAGAGGGTAAAAATGGCTAGACCAATAGGCTCAACAACAGAGGGGTATGGACATAGGATTAAACAGGGATGTCGGTTCTCAAGGATGGAAGGGTTCGACCATTGTGGAAGGTGTCCGTTTGATGACTGTATATATGATGAGGCGCACCTGCATAAATACCATCGGCTCTTACATAGAGGGATGCCACCGTATAAAGCACTAGGTATTGTTTTGACATTAACTGCTTGAGGGTATAAAGTAGTAGTATCAAGTAAGAAAGGGGGGTTAAATGGAACAACAACTTAGGGATAAAATCAATGCTGTGGTAGAAGCAAGGGAAAAGGCGAGAGAGGCAAATTGTCAGAGAGTGGCTGAATACAATAAGTGGATAGAGGCTAATCAGCAACTTTTTGATAATGAAACAGCTACCAAGCTCACCTGCAATGAAGCTGAGGGTATATTGAGGGAAATGACTATTCAATCGTATGTGGAGACAGGGAATAAAGCCCCTGAAGTTGGTGTGGGTATCCGTGTAAAGACTTGCCTCGCCTATGAAGGTAAAGAAGCTATGGGGTGGGCAATGGAACACAAGCTTGCGCTCAAACTTGACGCATCTGCCTTTGAGAAGATAGCCAAGACGAATAATCTACCCTTTGTTACCATTACAGAGGAACCACAAGCAACAATCGCCACTGCGCTTAATAGAATAGATTAAAGTAAGAAAGGAGGAGTAAATAGAATAGAGCTTGCTGGGGTGGCGGAATAGGTAGACGCACCGACTGAGACTTGTCTCCTCCATAGAGCGGGTCGGAATGGGACTTACGACATTTAGGGTGCAAATCCCTAGCCCCAGCAAAGACCTTTAAGTTTTCCTTGCCAGCCTTTCAGCAAAGTCAAATAATAAAGTGAGCTATTAGACGGTGGCAGAAACATGTTGAAGGGCTGGGAAGGGGGTTAAAGAAATGAGAAAATCAGGGGTAGCTTTTCACTGCCATCACGACAGTCTTCTCGAATATGTGTATGACTTTGATGAGAGAGTGGATTATATAAAAAGGTACAAGCCAAAAGGTGAGAGGGAATTAAGATTAAGATTATTTAAACTTATTCCCAACGAGTGCCTACCAGGGCGGGGTTCTGGGGAATGGGCAGCCTATGACAAAGCGAGGGCAGCCTGTGACAAAGCGAGGGCAGCCTGTGACAAAGCGAGGGTAGCCTATGACAAAGCGAGGGTAGCCCGTGACAAAGCGAGGGCAGCCCGTGACAAAGCGAGGGCAGCCTGTGACAAAGCGAGGGTAGCCTATGACAAAGTGTGGGCAGCCTATGGCAAAGTGTGGGTAGCCTATGACAAAGTGTGGGTAGCCTACACCTCAAAATACAGGGGCAACCTAGAGGGACTACATTCCAAACTATGCCCTGGCTGCCCCTGGGATGGTAAGACTATATTTACAGGGAAATAGAGTGAAATACCCAAGACGGTGTGAATATCCAACTTACAGACAGTTTGCTCTGGCTAAAAGAGCTTGGAGAGTTTATACGAGGAGGCGAGTAAATGCGACTTACTAAACAGAAAGCAATAGATATTAGTATTGAGTTGTGGGAATGGTTGGCGGAAACGGGTAAGCATAAGCAAGATTGGGAGGGCTGGGAAAAGTATGAGGGTATGGAAGATGATTGTGCACTTTGTGAGTGGATCACTCGTTCTAAATTAGACTGCGTCAGTTGCCCCGTCAGGGATTGCCACGCACTAGCTTATGGGAATTGGGTATGCGCCACAAGTAGTAGGGAACGCAAGAAATACGCAAAACTTTTTCTCACACAATTAAAGGAGCTAAAGAAATGAAAACAAAAGTCGCATTATTTGAGTGCTGTGGTCAGCATATTGAACTGATACCCGATGGTGATTGGGGATTATTGGCTCGGCTAACCTGCCTTGACAAAACCCATATCCTGGATAGCGGTATTGATAAGGCTGTGTATTGTGAGGATAGGTGGATATGTAACAAACTAGCAGAAGATTATCGTAAGTGCAAGGAGATAGAAGGTGGAGTTAGAGAAGCGGTTAAAAGACATGAAAATACCCACGCCGTGTAAGTGCGGAAGGAACCTAAATTATCCCAAGAAACTAGACGGGATGGTTGTTACTTGTCGATGTGGAAAAGTTTATAAATTGAGGTGGTTATGATGCTGCACTACATCGGGGGAAAGGGTAAGGTATATTTTAAGGAGGATAGTATGGGAACAGGCTACTCTAATAAGGTTAAATTTGAGATTACTGGGGATATTGAGGAGGGTGTTGGAACTAACTACACAGAGATTCTCAAGAAGGAACTAGAATTGGTTTGTGCTAAACACGGCGTAGACCTTTACGAAGTAGACCCATACCTAGAAGATTAAAGGAGGCTTAGTATTATGAAATTTCAAGACTGGTTTACTCAAGAGTATCTTAGTTGGGCTAAGGAAGGGAAGCCTGACGGGTGGACAGGTAAAGATGTGGTAGATATGGGGATATTTAAGTGCGATGTTGATATTATGTTTCACAATAACGGCAAGGAAGTGCTTACACTATCCTTAACCCCAGAAAGGAGGTAGAGTATGTTAGTAACTGTTAAGTGGGTAGGCAAGAAGCAAAAGAAAGACGGGTCGGGGGATTATGATGCCGCTACATTGGTTGATGAGAGGGGTAAGGATAAGACATTCGGTATCTGGGATAACAAGCAACTCTATATCGAGGGTGCTGTCCTTGAGGTAGTGATTGAAAAGAACGATGCGGGCTTTCAGAATATAGTTAGTGTTGAGTCGGCTAATAAAGAACTGGCTGCAAAGGTAGATGCTACAAAGCCCGTGCCTGTAGAAGAAATCAGAACAGATAAGAAGAGTGATGGCAAGAACAGGTCATTCGCATTATCTTATAGCAAGGACTATCACTGTGCAAGAATAAGGGCGGGGGCTGTAAAGGATATACCAGAGTCCGAGATAATCGCAACTGCAATACTATTTGAGAGTTATTTAGATAAAGGGGGTTAATATAGCTTGCTGGGGTGAGGGAGGGAAGTCGACCGAACCAAGACTGTTCTTGGGTAGGTCGCAATGTGAGGAAGAGACTTGAGTCGGGTTGGCCACGACAAAGAGGAAAGTAGTAGCCCCAGCAAGGTATCACCGTTCCAGCTAAGGCTGTTTGGGTGACAGTAAGGGTTATTGGTGGGGTGTAGAGGGCGGAAAGCTATTTGAGGGTGCATCGTGTAGGGTAGTGCAAGCAGTCCTGCCCCACCATAGCCCAAGCTGATAAACAGAATAAGGAGTAATGTTAAGGAGAGTTTGAAATGTTTTTAAGCGAACAAGGTTTAAGCAATAGGATTCATTGGAAGGTAAAAACAATCATTTATGACAATTTAGATACTATATCAACCGACATTGAAATGGAGGTTCGTGGTCATACATTGGAGGAAGTCAAGGGTTGTTTGCGAGAAATTGAGGGCGTTGTAACCAAACTGGAACAGGCAACAAGGAAAGTATAGGCTTAACACATCAATGCTGATAGGAGGAATGATGATAGAAAAGAATGAAATACGGTTGGAACATTGCAAGAAACATGCTGAGTGGTATTCCCATAAATGCTCAAATTGTATGGCGGAAACAGTAGAACACGATGTGGCTGAGGAGATATTTGGGGAGATGAGTTGCTGGACTGTTAAGCTGAACGAGAAAACCATAGAGGTTGACAGATACCAATGGACAAGATTCTTTGAGACCTCCAGGGTCAAGTATCTAAAGGAGAAGCCCAATGAATAGAGAGCAGATGAAACTAACTGATGAGGGAGATGTCTATGATGCACTCTGTGGGCAGGAGATATGCTGCGATATACTTCCCAAATATACTACTGATGTGAACTGTTATCTGGAAATATCCAGTGTGATTATTAAATTCGTTAACGAAAGAACCAGTGCCCAACTAGACAAGTGCCTCTCATTTACACCTAAGAATAGTGGGGAATTGAGGGAGAAGATAGAGGCAATATTAGAACCAACACTTGATAGGCTTTACCACCAAGATTTGCCCGAAGGAAAGTATGAAGAGATAGCAATTAAGGCTTCCATTGATATGCTCAAAAGTAATTTAACAACACAAATCCTATCCCTGTTCCCACCGAAAGAGGAGGAGAAATGAAGATAGGTAATAAAGTTATAGTTATTGGAGATTGGTGGAAGGGGGAGGCGGGAGTTTATGCTGGCGATGAACGGACTGTAATAGGAATTCGCCATAGAGTAGAATTAGATAATGGTTTCTCAGGTTTATTTGCCTATAAGGACTTGAGTGCTTTGCCTCAACCTAGTGAGAAAAGGAAGATGGGGGATTAAAACGGATAACCAACCCGAAAATCTAGCAGTTCTAAAACACGGAGAACATCGCCAGCTAGTGTTACCTTTCCAATCTCGCATCAGGGAGCTAGAACTAGCAATAGAGAAGCTGATAAATGATAAATGAGGACTTTTCACAACCATTCTGCACTATAGGTTCTAAGGGCAAGTTCCGTCCGGGCAGTCCTTCCCACCTACCACCACTAGAGGACAAGAGAATGGATTTACCTGAGAGGCTTGAAGAATTAGAGAAACAAATGAGTTCACTCACAAAACCTAACCTCACGGCAAAGCAGAACGATACGATAAACCAAATTAAATCTGGATATATTCACCTTCAAAGAAAAGTAAATGAGCTTACGGCTAAGAAGAAACAACCCGATAAGTATATTATAAAGTAAACATTTATATATAGGGGTAGGTAGTGCAAAGACGGTGTGCTTTTAGGGCGGAATTATGGTAGAAAGGGACTGTTTTAGCCTCGATGTTAGCGATGTTAGTATTGTTAGAAATTGTTAGTATTGTTTGTCTGTTAGTATTGTTAGAACTGTTAGTGATGTTAGTATTGTTTGGGGGTATGAATGGCTGAAATTGAGATAACCAAATATGCAATAGAGCAATGGATTACTCAGGTAGCTACGGGTGAGTTCCACTATAGGAGTGTATTGGGGCTTAACCAAGTGCTTGACCCCAAAGCAGACAACAAGCTCAGGGGTATAATATGGGAGCTTTGTAATCCCAAAGACCCGATTAAGACCCCGCCCATTATAGAGTCTGTTGGGCGAAGGGACGGATATTATAGGTCTGTTGAGAATGGGGCTGAGCCGATAGACTTTACAAAGCTAAGACCAAAGGATTTCCCTATAATACTGCCGTTTGATTTAAGGAAGTATGTCTTTATCTATCCTGACACCACCATTATATATGCTGGCTCAAAGAGTTCGGGCAAGTCGGGGCTTATTTACCAGACAATAAAGCTAAACTGGGGCAGAATAAACATCAAATTACTCAGTAATATGGAGGGTGGGAGAGAGCAAATGTATGACAGGTTCAAAGCTATGGGGCTTGACCTAGCAACACTACCTAAGTTCATCTACCACGTGGATGAGAATTTCCACGATTATATAAAGGAAAAGGATACCCTGTATGTGGTTGACTACATTGACGCACCAGAGGGGGATGATTTTTATTTAATCGGTGCGCAGGTAAAGAAGATTGACCACAAACTTCAGGGGCTAAACAGCATAGCCCTTATAGGGTTGCAGAAACCCTCTACAAGAGACACTGCTTTCGGGGGGGAACAGACCCTAAAAGTTGCCTCGTTATATTTAGCAATGGATAGCCATAAACTAAAAATTGTTGATGCTAAAGTTCCTGTGGACAAAACGGTTCACCCTAAGAATATGCAGTGGAGTTTTTCCTATGATGATGAAGGCACGGCATTTAAGAATATCGTCAGGAAGAGTAGTGATGGGTTTATCTAAACATAAAGGCGTTCAAAGAGGGACACGGGAAAGTAATAAAGGAGGAATTAGATTATGAGAATACTT
>SDBU01000923.1_pt1 | contig 42938 bp, 88 predicted proteins | sample 2277071 | NCBI WGS metagenome assembly SDBU01 (sample SAMN10397929, study PRJNA504765) | marine sediment metagenome | isolation source: marine sediment core GS08_GC12, 126 cmbsf | place: Arctic Ocean: Gakkel Ridge, Loki's castle | collected 2008
CGTTTTCAGATGTCACCCGTGGACGCATTAGTTGCTGCTGCAAAGGTCTGTCCGTGGTGGTTGCAGGGCAGTGCTGGCATTGGCATTGGCGTCATGGCCGTTGTGGCTGGCGTTGTTTTGGGGCGTTGTTTTGCTTCTGAGATTTCCCGGATACTTGATAGGTTGGGTTGGTAGATGGCACACAGAATTGTGCAATATATGTTGGAGCCAGCTTCTATACCCACTTGGCTGTGGTTCCTGACGTGTGCCCTTTCTGGCGTACTCATTGGATCCGTTCTGCCTAGGTTGTGGGAGTAGTTGCCGTGACACCTGGACCAAAGCAAAAGCCCAGCGCGCAGGAACGCCTTGAGGGCAACCCCGGGCACCGTGCAGTCAACCACGACGAACCGCGCCCTGCGGGGGAGCCTATAGCGCCGGACTGGCTATCGGACGCGGGGCGCGTTGTGTGGGATAGAGTGATAGAATCGATGGGTGGGAGCGGCGTACATACGCAGGCAGACGAGAACGTACTAGCGATGTATTGCGAGAGCGTAGCGGACTATGCGGGGTTCACTGAGAAGTTGCGTGTGCAGGGTGAGACCATAGTGACAGCGGCAGGGAACGGGAAACGCAATCCGATCTCGATAGCCCGCAATGAAGCGCGTGCAGCGGCGCTGAGACTGGCTGGTGAGCTGGGCCTGACGCCAAGCGCGCGTACGAAACTGCACGCGATAGGGGCGGGTGAAAAAGACGAGCTGCAAGACTTCTTAGACAGGGGCGTTTAATGCTTGATCCATGCTTGATATGCGGCAAGCTGCACATGCGACGCAGGCGCTGGCAGGAGCAGTGGTGTAGCATGGCGTGCAAGTGGGAGGTCCAGCGCCGGGGGTGTGCGGGCGCAATGGCGCGTACGCTCCTGCAATTCCTCGACTGGCTTGACGTGCATGCCGCGAACGCGGAGGCCGCGTGACGTGTGGCCAAGTCACTTGCACAACGCAAGGCGGACGCGAAATCTGACGGGTGGGAGCACTGGATTCGTTCTGAGGCGGACGAACACGCCGTCCTGAACGGATGCTATTTCCGGGCTGACAAGGGTCAGCGAGTCGTAACGTTCTTTGACAAGTTCCTCATACTACCCGAAGGCCAGTGGGCCGGGCAGCCGTTCACGCTCATGGACTGGCACCGCGACGATCTGGTGATGCCGCTCTACGGCTGGATGCGTGCGGACGGCACCCGTCGGTATCGCAAGGCGTACATTGAGATACCAAAGAAGAACGGCAAGAGCGCCCTGTGCAGCGGCCTTGGCCTGTATATGCTGGTAGCGGATGGCGAAGTGGGTGCGCAAGTCTACGCGGCAGCGGCAAGCCAAGACCAGGCACGGATCGTACACCGTGCAGCAGGCAATATGGTAAAGGCGTCGCCGCAGTTGGCACCGCTGCTCAATGTGATCGACAGCACAAAACGGATCGTTTACGGCGCATCCTTCTTTCGCGCCATGTCTGCTGAGTCTAAGACCAATGAGGGCCACCAGATATCGTGCCTGCTCTTTGACGAGTTGCACGCGCAGATCAACCGGCGGCTATGGGATACGCTTCAATATGCCACGCGCGGGCGCGAGCAGCCGCTGAGTATCTCAATCACGACGGCGGGCTGGGATCGTGAGAGCATCTGTTACGAGCAACACGAATACGCGCAAGCTGTTCTTAATGGCACGATCCACGACGACCGTTTCTTCGCATACATTCTTTGCGCGAAGCCGGACGAGGAATGGAAAGACACCAAGAGCGAGACGTGCCGGGCTGTGTGGCGGCGGACAAATCCTGCACTTGGAACCATTCTGAAAGAGGACGACTTCGCTGACGACGTGAACGAGGCGCAGCAATCGACCAGGCAGAAGAATGCATTCAAGCGTTACCGGCTGAACATCTGGACTTCGCAAGCTGTGGGCTGGCTGTCGATGGACGCATGGCATGCCTGCCCGGAACGGATACCGGACAAGGAACTGGAGGGTGAAGAATGCTTCGCGGGGCTGGACTTGGCGAGCACGCAAGACTTGTCGAGCATGGCGCTTTACTTCCCGAAGCAACGGGCCGTCAAGGTTTGGTTCTGGGTACCCGAGGACGTGGCAGAGGCCCACGATGAGAGGGATGAGGCACCGTATCTTGAGTGGGCTCGGGACGGTTTGATTACGCTGACGGAAGGAAACGTCCTTGACCAGGAGCGCATCAGGGACGACATACGCGAGATCGTGAAGCTGTATCGAGTGCGCGACGCTGCGGTTGACAAGTATGAAGGCAACTGGATCATGCAGAAGGTGGGGCAAATGGGCGTTACGCCCGTGATGTATCCGCAGACTGTGGCCATGATGAACGAGCCCGCAAAGGCTCTTGAGCGCATGGTTCTTGCAGGCCAACTCAGACACGGACACAACCCCGTGTTGGATTGGCAAGCGGGCAACGTGGGTGTAAAGCCCACCATGGATGAGAAGATACGGCCACTCAAGATTAGCCGGACCGGTAGGATCGACGGAATCGTGGCCTTGACCATGGCCATCGGGCGGGCGATAGCCGCACCGCCGGCGGTCGTGAGTCCGTATCTGGAAGGCGGCAGGGGGGCGGTATGGCTGTGAGGGACAACATCATATCGTTGTTTGAGGCGGCGGGGCTTGCTTCGATAGGGGTAGGCATCTGGTGGATAAGCCCCGCCGTGTCGTTAATCGTATTGGGGACGCTCGTGCTGGCGGGGGCCGCGTGGGCAGACTTGAGGGGATGACAGCGTGGGATTACTGACAGGCCTGGGAGTGGACAGGCGCGCAACCAAACTGACCGGGGGGAATCTCCGCGACCCGGAGTGGTGGGTTAAGCTCTTCGGCGGCAGTGCGGAAACAATATCCGGCATAGACGTCACCGCCGATTCAGCGTTGCAATACTCGCCCGTGTGGCTTTGTACCAACCTGATTACGGGGGCCATAGGGTCGCTGCCGCTCATTCTGTACAAGCGTGTTGACGAGGGCAAAGAACGCGCCAGGGGCCACGTAGCATTCAAGCTGATACATGACAGGCCCAACCCGCAGATGAGCGCACAGACGTTCCGAGAGACATTGCAGGGGCACGTCTTGCTGTGGGGCAACGGTTACGCACGCATCGTTATGACCGGAGGCGGTCGGCCCTCTGAATTGTGGCCGCTGTTGCCGGACAGGACAGAACCAGAAGTGACGACAGACAACACCGTCATCTACCGCGTGCGGCATGATAACATGCAAGACGAGCTGCTGGACGCGGACGAGGTATTGCATATTCACGGCCTGGGGTTCGACGGCATCCGTGGGTATTCCGTGATATCGGACTACGCGCGCAACAGCCTCAGCGTTGGCATATCGGCGGAACGGTTCACGGGTGCGTTCTTTCGCAACGGTTCCCAGATGCCGGGGATTATCAACTACCCCGATGGTGTGCTGGACGACGGGGCCGTGAAGCGTTATCAGCAGCAGTGGCGAGATAAGTATTCCGGCGTTGATAACATGCACAAGATACCCGTGCTTGAGGCGGGGTTGACGTGGCAGTCGATAGGCATACCACCCGAAGATGCCCAGATGTTGGGTACCCTCAAGTTCGGTATCTCAGACGTTGCTCGCTGGTTCAACGTTCCGTTGCATATGCTACACGAGCTGGACCGTGCGACGTTTGCGAACAGCGAAGTGCAGGGTCTGGACTTCGTTAAGTGGACCATAAGCACATGGATGCGCCGGTGGGAACAGGAAATCAACTTCAAGCTCCTGACGGAACCCGAGCGCGAGGACTTCTTTGTTGAGTTCCTGTCCGATGCTTTGCTGCGGGGCGATACGGCAGCGCGGTATTCTTCGTACCAGATTGGCCGGCAGGGTGGATTCCTGACAGTGAATGAGATACGCGCACGCGAGAACTTGGAATCCGTGGGCGAGGCGGGGGATGTACTGCTGGCCCCGCTGAACATGGTGCCTGCATCTGGGGAAGGTGAAGGCAACGAAGGCGGCGTGCCGCCCGCACCCGACACGCCAGCGGGGGGTACGCGCAGCGTTGAGTCCGACTTCATTTTAGACGCGTGGAAACGGATTATCCGTAAAGAGGTCAAGGCGCTCGGACGCATGCTCAAGTCGCCGGAGAAGTTCGTGGACCTTTCCATAGTGTTCTACGGGCAGCATTTTGATTATGTGCGCGGTGTGCTGGCACCCGCGCGGGCAGACGTTCGCAAGATAGCACGCCAGCACGTACTCGATCAACTCAAGTCATTGCGCGATTGCGGCGAGACACCGGATGCAATGGTTGGCCCGTTTGGGCTGTTTTCGCGATGGGAGCGGGAAGTGCCGGCGGACCGCACATTCCAGATGACGGGCATGGAGTGCGCGATAGATACAAACGCACAGGGGACAGGGGAAACCAAAGATGGCTGAGAAGGAAACGAGATGCATCATGGGTGCGGAGTTGCGCGTCGTGGATGGGGACGACGGGCCGCGTATCGTTGGGCATGCTGCGCTATTCGACACGCTGGCCGATCCCGCGCTTGGATTCCGCGAGCGCGTTGCACCGGGGGCGTTTACCAAGCTGCTGGCTACGAAGCCTGACGTACGGGCACTCTTCAATCACGACCCCAACCATGTGTTGGGCCGGACGACAGCGGGCACGCTCAGGCTCACGGAGGACGCCACAGGACTGCGGGACGAAATCACGCCACCCGATACGCAGGCGGGACGCGATGCCATTGAGAGTATCAAACGCGGTGACATTACCGGACAGTCGTTCAGCTTTCTTGCGAACGACGAATGGTCGATGGAGGACGGACAAGAGACACGCACCATCACCGAAGTCTATTGGTTGGGCGACGTGGGGCCTGTGACGTATCCCGCCTACCCGGATACCACAGTAGCGCTGCGTTCGCTGGACGCATTCCGGGAATCGCAGGAGCCGAAGGACATGACACACACCACCGCAAAGATGCGCATGCGGTGTGAAATAGCAGCAAGGACTTAGGGGGCATTACAGAGCAGCAGCCACCCGGCACGGCCTTACGGAGCCGTCGCTGACCAGCCGACCGGGACGGGACGCGGGGAGACCTATCCGTCGATAGGATATCCGCCATTGGGCAGCATGGGATAGGGATAGTATCACACCAAACGAAGGGACAGGCAATGACCATCAAGGAACTGTTAGAGCAGCGTGCAAAACATCTCGCCGACGCGCGCGGCATTTACGAGACGGCAGACACTGAGAAGCGCGAAGTGACGCCGGAAGAGGTTGAGCGGTACGACAAGCATATGGGCGAAATCGACCGCATCAAGAAAGACGTTGACCGGCGCGACGCGCTGGCCAAGGCAGAGGCACGCATGGCTGAGACACGCGAGGTCGCAAAGATTCAGCGTGCCGACAAGCCCGACGAGCGCGCCACAGACACCAAGCCTGAAAGCCGCACTATCAAGTTGCGCAAGTCTCGCATGGGCGGCAGCCGCGACGTCGTCATACCGGACTCCGCGCTTGCGGATAGACAGCAGACGGCATTCCGAACGATGCTGGCGTGGGGCGAAAACGCGCCCCAGTCTCGCAACCTCCAGAAGGATATCGACATCAAGGGCGGATTCCTCAGCGCACCGGTGCAGTTCCAGGCCGAGCTTATCCAGGAACTGGACGATGCCCTTTCCATGCGGCAGATCAGCAATGTGCTGCCTCCGCTGACAACTGCGGACAGTCTGGGCGTGCCGTCGCTGGATACCGATATCGGCGACCCGACGTGGACGACGGAATTGCAGACGGGCGCGGTTGACACGGCTATGGAGTTTGGCGCGCGGGAGATTACCCCGCATCCCCTGGCGCGTGTCGCCAAGATCAGCAAAGTCCTGATACGGCGTTCCGAGATTGACCCGGAAGCCCTCGTCCGTGAACGGCTGGCATTCAAGTTTGCCGCTGTGCAGGAGAACGCCTTCATGAACGGCGACGGCAATCAGAAGCCGCTCGGCGTGTTCACTGCCAGCGCTGCCGGAATCAGCACGGGCCGCGACGTGTCGAGTGGGAACACCGACTCGGCCATCACGTTCGACGGGCTGACCAATGCCTATTACAGCCTGAAGGCCCAGTATCGGCGTGGCGGCGCAGGCAATGCGTGGATATTCCACCGCGACGCTCTCCGGGAACTCCGCAAGATTAAGGACGGCGACGGGCAGTATGTCTGGGAACGCAGCGTGCGCGCAGGCGAGCCGGATACGATCCTGAACGTTCCTGTTCTGGAATCGGAGTTTGCACCCAACACGTTCACGACCGGCCTGTATGTCGGCATACTCGGGGACTTCTCGTTCTATTGGATTGTGGACGCTCTGACGCTCCAGATTCAGGTTCTTATCGAGAAGTATGCCCTTACCAACGAGAACGGGTTTATCGGACGCCTCGAAGCAGACGGCATGCCCGTTCTGGAAACCCCGTTCGCACGCGTCAAGCTGGCGTAAGAAAGGACACATAGATGGCTACCAACCTCACCAACAACATCAGCACGCGAGAGGCTGCCGCGCCGATCTCGGCCAGCAGCAGCATCGACACTAACACCGACCGCATTGACATGGCGAACTGGGAGGGCGTGCGCTTCACAACGTCCATCACCGACTCCGTCGATACGGGCGTCGCCACGCTGACCGTCGAGGAGAACACGACCGATAGCGACAGCGGCATGGCGGCACTCACCGGTGCCGTGGCTACTGTGACCAGTGGCGCTAACGACGACCTCAACGGGACACTGCTTATCGTGGACGTATATCGCCCCCGTGAGCAATTCGTTCAGGGCGTTCTTACGTCTGGCACCGCCAACATCGCGTTCGGCACCACGACTGTCGAGTTGTACAAAGACAGGAAGATGCCGATCTCGTCTCATTCCACAGTATCCGCTCAGGCCGTCGTTGCCAGTCCGGCGCAGTCGTAAACCACACAGCCGGGGGGCCGCGCCATGCGGCCCCCATACTCACAGGAGACGAATATGAGCAAGACCACGAAAACAGTGGCGGCCCTGATCGTGGCCGTCGTCATCCTCGCACTGGCCGTTCCGGTGTATGCGGTTTTCTCTACTGGCGTCTATAAGGACCAGGGCGGCGACAGACTTGTCGTGGCCAGCGGTGGAACCCTGCTCGTCGAGAGCGGCGGGACACTGACCATCGACGACGGTGCGCTTGCGCCCGGCGATATCGCGCTTGCGGAAGGAAGCGTCCTTGTCGGCAACGCTAGCACAGTGGCTGCTGCGCTCGACGCCAGCACGACCACACAGATACTGATCGGCAATGGCACGACCATCACCAGCGCCGCCCTTTCCGGCGACGTGACGATGGACAACGCGGGCGACGTGACGATTGCCGGCACGTCGGTCGAGAATAGCATGCTTGCGGGATCTATCGCTGATGCCAAGCTGTCGAGTTCGTTGGCCAAGCGCCCGGCAACCCTTGCGTGGGGCGCGCTTTACATGACCGGCATCGGTGTCGATCAGGAGCTTCTAACACTGAACGGCCGTATCTACGAGCTTGACACAGACTCCACCGTAGACAACGGCGGCGATGTGCTCGTCGATGTATCGGGCGGCGTGTCTGCCGATCAGACGATTGCGGCGCTCGTCACTGCGATCAACGGTGACTCAGCGACTGGCGTAATCGACGCGGTTGGCGATGCCACCAACGACATCCTGTTTTTGTATGCCGACACGACCGGGACGGCGGGTAACTCCCTGACCGTCGTTGAGGCGTACACCAACGGCGACGTGCAGGATTCCACGCTGAACGACGGCACCGCCGCTGCCGTGGCGGCAGTGGTCAGCATGCGGCACACCATCACCACTACGGAAGCAACGGGCGGGGCAACTGCGGCTATCCGCTTTGATACGGGTCTTACGTCCATCGACGGCTATAGCATTTTCTTGAATAACGCAGGCGTGGTTGACGACGGCGCCTTGGCGGTGTCGATATCCGCTGGCGTGTTGACAGTCGTTGAGGGCACCGCGTGGGCCAACAACGATATCCTCGAAGTCATTGTTGTTGGCACCGAATAAGGGGGTAGCACATGCGAATCAAGATAGCAAAAGGCAAACGATATGCAGGTCCGTTGGGCAACTTCGGATCAGGCGCACTTGTCAACCTTCCCGACGCCGACGCCAAGGCGTTGATCGACGGCGGTTATGCTGAGGCCGTGTCTGAGGCCCCGGAAGCGGCCGCCATTGAGCCGAATGGTGAAACCGCGACGCTTGACGCCGCTCCTAAGAAGCGCACCCGCAAGAGCAAGGGTAAGAAGGTCACCGGCGCGAGGGAGGACGAGTAATGGCACTTGTCACAAGCCAACTGACGCGCGCCATCAAATCCAGTATTGCCACGGGGTCCGCCGCGATTGCGGAAACGCTCGCGCCGGGCCGCGCATGGAGGCTGGTGGATATCCGGGTGCATCTCAGCGGTGCGGGCGGGGCTGCCAACCTGACGGCCACGCTCGACCACAGTGGTGGTGCCGCGTATGACAATGTGATCCTCACGCAGGACATGTCGTCCATTGTGGACATGTCGATTTCCGATAGCGGGTTCGTGCCCATGTCTTTCGATGCCGGTACGGAACTCGATATCGCGTGGACCAATGGTAGCGCGCGTACCTACGGCCTGGAATTGGTATGGCAGGAGATATGACATGGTCGTCATAAACGGCAAGCGCGGCGACATTGGTATAATCCAGGACGAGACCACGCTGACGCTTACGGACACGACAATCTTGGATTTGCACCACCACAACTACGAATATTGGATAGGCCTGTCGGGGTCGTACAACTCCGGCGTTGATTGCGGAAACCGGACGAGCATGGCACCGTTCGTCGCCACCAGCGGCAACGATGACTACGGCGCTTGGCTCTGCATTCTGGGCACGGGCGATACGCCGGTGAGCGCGGGCAATACGTTGTTCGACCCGCACCGTATTCTGTTCGTAGACAGCAGTATACGCAGCGAAATCTTTCGCGTGCAGACGGTCGCCGCCGCTGATACTTCGGCTGCCGATGTTGAAGAGGCCGCCGAACGCGTTGTGGAGTCGATGATTATACCCGCCACGAACCAGGTTGACGGCGTACCCCTGGAGTTGTTGTCGATTCGCCGCACGGCGGGCGTGCCTCTATGGCTGCGCATCTGGGTAGACGGCCAGGACGCCAAGACGTATTCGTTCTTCCTTGGCATTCACGAATACACAGTGTGAGGTGGCGCGTGGGTCTGAACATCACGGTAGAACCGGTTCTTGAACCGATCACGACGGCGGAAGCCAAGACGCATCTGCGTGTGGACTTGTCCGACGAGGACGAGTATATCGACACGCTGATTGTGACGTCACGCCAGTTTGCCGAGAACCACACGCGGCGGCAACTCATAACCGCGACGTGGCAGTTGACGCTTGACTGGTTCCCGTGTGTGATCGAATTGCGGCGTCCGCCGATTCAATCGGTTACGTCGATCACCTACGTGGACACGGACGGCGATACCCAGACGCTGGATTCGTCTCTATACCGTGTAGACGTAACGGGTGTTACAGGTTGCATCACACCGGCGTTCGGGGAGTCGTGGCCATCTACGCGTGCCATCACGTCCGCAGTGACAGTCACGTATGTTGCGGGCTATGGGGATGCGGGGTCTGACGTACCGGCAGCGTTCAAGCATGCTATCAAATTGCTCCTGGCCCATTATCACGAGAACCGCGAAGAGTCGATCTCTGGCACGATCATCACGACCATACCCGTGGCGGCCGCGCGGCTGCTCGATCACTACAGAATCATGGAAGCACACTAACCATAAGGAGCCGTCATGGCGGTTACGACGAACTTGCAGCTTACGGTCAACTCGACTCTTACAGAGACGCTTGACCTCTCGACCCCCCGCGATTCGCTTGTCATGAACCTGTCGGATGCGCTGGCCACGGGAACGTCGGCCAACCAAGCCGATGTGTTGTGGCACGATTCGCGCATCCTGTCGGCCACGTCCGAAGATTTGGATCTCGCAGCATCGCTGACGGACGGTCTTGGCAACTCGGTCACATTCGCGACAGTCAAGGCAATCATCATTCACAACACGAGCACAACGACAACCGAAAACCTGTCAGTTGGCGGCGCGGCGTCGGCTCAGTTTATCAACTGGGTGTCGGCAGCAGACGACGAGATTGTCATCGGCCCCGACGGTGTCTTTGTACTGTGGAGTCCCATCGACGGCTATGCCGTGACGGCCACTACGGGCGACCTTCTCAAGATCGATTCCGGTGCCGATAACATCACGTACGAGATCGCCATCATAGGGACATCCGCATAATGCGCGCAGGCCGTCTCAGACATCGCGTACGCGTCGAACGGGACACGTCGGCCCAAGACGGCTTCGGTGCTCCTAGCGTGTCGTGGTCGTCCTTGGGGACGCGCTGGGCGTCGGTTGAGGACTTGGCGGGTCGGGAACTCATTGAAGCCCGCCAAGTCGAAAGCAGGGCAACCGTGCGTGTGACAATGCGCTACTTCGATAGAATGACGGCCAGCGACCGGCTGATCAAGATTGGGCCTAGCAACACCGATGCGCGAACGTTGAACATCACGCACGTCGGCGACCCCGTGGGCCGCGCGCGTATGACGCAAATCCTTTGTATTGAGGCGGAATGATGGCACGTTTGCGTCAGCGGGCAGCCACCATTGAACTCGTCGGCGACAAGGCGTTGCGCAAGGCCCTTGAAGGGTTTCGCGTGAGCGTGCAAAAACGGATTATGCGCGAGGCTGTCACGGCGGCGTTGCGGCCTATTGCGAAAGAGGCCAAACGATTGGTGCCTACGCGTTTCCGGTTCCTCAAGAAGTCGTTGGGCACCAAGGTGAAAACGTATGGGGAAGTTGTCTGGGGGGCCGTTGGTGCGCGCACAGGCGAACGCTGGTGGGGAACCGTCCGTGGCCAAACCGTCAAACCGCACAAGTACGCGCATGCTGTAGAGCTTGGAACCAAGACTGCAAGGCCGCACCCGTTCTTGCGGCCCGCCCTTGACTCGCGGCGTGCAACGTCATTGGCGAAGTTCCGGGCAACCGTGGCAAAGCGGATACCGATAGAGGTTGCCAAGGCGCGGGCGAAAGCGGGAGCGCGTAGATGACCAGTATCGAACAGGCCATTGTGGCACACCTGAACGCGGATGATGCTGTCAACGCCACCGTGCATCATCGGTTCCGTGTTCCGTCGAAAGGGTTTTCGCTGCCGTACGTGACGTACTTCCGTATCAGCAACGTACCGGAGATTGAACAGGCGGGGGACGCGGGGCTCTCACAGTCGCGCTTTCAGGTTGAATGCTGGGGCGATGGGCCTGCGGACGCTGAGGGGCTGTTTGAGGCCGTGACGGCATCGCTTGACATTCAGAACGGATTCCTGGGCGCGGGGTCCGCGATAGTTGCCGTTGACCGCATGCGCCTTGAGAACGCGCGGGACGACTGGGAGGATCCGTCAGACGGCACGCAAGGCGGCACGGCGCGCGTGACAGCAGACTTCATGGTATGGCACAGAACGTAAAGTAGACCGGCGGGGGCTGGTAGCAGCAAGGACAGGAGCATGACATGGCGAGCCCGGCTGTAGACATCGCAGTTGGCATTACGATTGCCTTTGCCTCAAGCGGGTTCACCGCGCAGATACTGGACGTGAACCCGGCAAGCCCGACCGTAGACGACATTCAGACCTCCCATCAGGGAACAACTGGCGGTCATACCTTTGTTGCCGCCGACTTGGTAGACAACGGGGAAATGTCGTTTGATATCCATTTCAATCCGGATACCACGGTTCCCGTTGGTGGAGCCAACGAGACCATCACGATCACGTTCCCCGCCGGGGCAACCGAGTCTTACGACGGGTATATCAAATCCGCAACGCCCGCCGCACCGTTGAACGACAAGATGACATCGACGATCACCGCCAAGGTGTCGGGTGACATCGGACGCGTGGCTGGCTAACACACACAAGGGGGTATTACCAATGTTGACGCGAGAGGCTATTCTTTCAGCAGACGACTTGCCGCGCGAAAGCCTGCTTATACCCGAATGGGGCGGCGACGTGTGGATACGCACGCTCACACAGCAGGAGCGGGACGAATGGGAGCAGCAGGTCCGCGACCAGACGTGGGAGGACGGGGCCGTAGGGCAGGCTGGACTCAAGTCCCTACTGGCTATTCTGACTCTGCTAGACGCGGATGGTCAACGGATGTTTGTATCCGATGACCTGCCAGAGTTTAACCAGAAGAGCGCGGCTGCTGTAGACCGTATCTGGCAGGTGGCGTGTCGCCTGAACGGGCTGACCGAGGGGGATGTTGAGGAACTGGCGGAAAACTGAGACGCCGTCCAGAGCGGCGCTTCGCATTCAAGTTAGCCGGTTGGCTCCACAGGACCGTGCGCGAACTGGGGCAGACAATAGACGCGCGCGAGTTCGCGGAATGGATGGCCTATGACCGTATGAGTCCTATAGGCCCGGAACGTCTGGACACGCTCAACGCTCATGTAGTCCAGACACTGCACAACGTGAACCGGGGCAAGCATCAAACGCCAATGAGTTTACAAGACGCAACACTTGTATGGGAGAGCGTGCCGCCCACGGCGGCAGAGCTTGAGGCAAAGATCAGAGCTCGCACGCGGGCCATTTCCAACGCGCGAGGATAACACATGGCGACCATCGGTAGCGTAGTGGTGTCGTTTAATGCCAAGACGGGTAAGTTCGACCGCAGCGTCAAACGATCCGGGCGCAATGTCAAGTCGTTCGCGCGCACGATCAAGCGCGCCGCCATCGTTGCCGTTGCCGCATTTGCTGGTATGGCAGCAGCAGCGGCACTGGTTGCTGTGCCATTGATTAAGGCTGCGTCACAAGCCGAAGAGGTGCAGAGCAAGTTTGCTGCCGTGTTCCGCGACTCGGCAAAGGACGTGGCCGATTGGGCGCGAACGTATTCAGACCGCGTGGGCTTTGCAAACACGGCGACGATGGGCTGGCTCGCAACGCTCCAAGATACGTTTGTGCCTATGGGGATTGCACGCGACCAGGGTGCAGCATTATCGCAACAGATGGTGGAGTTGGCTGGCGACCTGTTCAGTTTCAACCCTGCCGTGTCCAGTGTCGATCAGGTCATTGGCGATCTCCAGAGCGCCTTGGTTGGCAACCACGAGACACTGCGGAAGTACGGCATTGTTATCAACGAGACATCCTTGAAGGCCGAGGCGCTTTCGTCGGGCATCACACGCAACGTCAAGGCTATGACGGAACAGGAAAAGATACTCGCACGCGTCAACCTGATTATGAAGGGCACGGCTGACGCGCAGGGGGACTTGGACCGCACATCGGGCAGTTTCAAGAACACCTTACAGCGCGTTACGGGCCAGTGGCAAACGTTCAAAGAAGTCCTTGGCGCGCCCCTACGTGACATCGCCACTATCCAATTGGAAAAACTCGCCAAGGTGCTTACGACAGTAACACCCAAGATGGCCGATTTCCTTGATCGAATGAAGTTGGGTCTCTTGACTTCTCAGTTCCTGTGGGATAACTGGGGTCGGTTGGTTGAGCTTAACATTACGCGGCTTGCATCGTCGCTTGAAACACTTGCCGAAGATGTAAAGCACGTATTCGCCGTAATTGCCGGAGAGCTAAAGCGCGGTTCCGTGATTTGGGCTGGAACGCTGGCAGACATGCGTCAACAGGCGACGCTCAAGGGTAAGGGCGGGGCACTGTTTGCGGGCATTGGTGTTGCCGCTGCTGAATTGACAGATGCACTCGGCATTACTAACGCGCGCGGACTCATTGACACCTTCTCTACCATCACGAGCGCGTTCGGTTTTGCACTTGACCCCTTGCCCGCTATTGCCGAACGACAGATGAGCGCCGTTGAGCAGATCATGAAGGCCACTATTGCGGGAATGGAAGCCAGCCTCTCGCAAGACTTGGGTGCGTTCCTTTTGAAGAAACAACGCGAGCTTGAGATTGCACGAGCTAAAGCACAGCGCGACTTTGGCGGCGGTGGCGCTGCGGGCGATGACGACGCACTCGGTGCCGTTCTGGCAGCAGGTAGCCCACGGGCGTTGTTGCGTGGTTCGCGTGCAGAAGTCAGCGCACGCACAAGTGCAATAGCCAAGGACATGGCACGGGACACAAAGCGCACTGCCGACAATACGCAGTCGCTTGTTGCGTCCACTAAAAACGTGCTCCTGGTTCTCAAGAAGGGCCTTCTCGACCCCGTTGTTGACGCCATATAGGGGACAGCATGGCAAGCGTCGTAACCGAAAACGTGAATGTGCCCACTAGCAGCATCGGCTCTAACGGGCGGCAACACACCAAGACGTTTCAAGTCACGGTCGATACCGTGAACGATAGTTGGGAGGCTGTCACGGCGTCGGGTATACCGGCATATGGTGAGGTTCATCCTGACGACCTGTCGGCTGTCGTGGTTGATATCTCATCGCAAGAGACTGGCAGCCGAAACATCTTCCACGTCGTTGTCACCTACGAGACGCAAACGCGGAACTTCGTTCTCAGCAACAACCCGCTTGACGATCCCGTTGATATCGACTGGGCCTTCCAGGCATACGAGGTTGCGCTTGAATTGGACGTGGGCGGGTTCCCGATTGTCAATAGTGCTGGCGACGCATTTGATCCGCCGTATACTACCGACCGTTTCCACCCCGTTGTCACCATCGTCCGCAACGAAGCAACATTCAACCCCACAACGGCGCTGTCCAAACAGGGCAAGCTCAACAGCGATGGCGTGCGCATCGCGGGCCTGACTATATCGCCGGGCGAGGGGAAGCTTACCGACTACGCCGGACGGCGTGCGTTCCGCAACGGGCGCACCTATTGGGTAGTGACATACCGTATCGAGTTCAGCGACGATAAGGATGCGGATAATGTTGTGATCGGCTGGACACGCGAGATGTACGACCACGGTATATACTCGAAGCCAGTGGCAGGGGCGGACAACCGGACGCGCATCCAAGACGACGATACGCCGCCGAAAGACGTTGTAGTGCCGCATGCCCTTGACGGCGCTGGCGAAAAGGGCGACGCCAAGACTCCCGTATATATTCTGTACGACGTGTTTGAGACGACGACGTTCGCGCCGCTTGGTCTTGATATTCGGCTCTAGGGGGCACCATGCCACGATTCAGTAGGCGCGACGGCCGCAAGATAGTTGACACAGTGCGTCGATCAGAGAGGCTGCCGCGCATCACCGCCTACCGCCCCCCGCCGTCACGATTCTACCCGGTTGAGGGCGGCACCCTGTCTAACATTCCCATTCCCATTACCGTATCGCTACCACTACAGGAGATGGACGACGACGGCACAATGAACCTCGCCAGCTTCACGTTGCCCGACGGCAAGGAGATCGTCATTACCCACGCTTATGTAGCCGACCATGTCGGCGCCCCGGACGCGGGGTTCTTCATTAAGTGCTTCAACGTCACCGACGCCGAAAGTGTCTATGTGACTAGCGAGGCCACGTTGCAAGAGGGCACGGTCGGCGCTCCATTGGGAAGCGGTGCGGAGGGGGACAAGATATACATACGCATTGAAAACCACAGCGGTGATCTTGCTTACATGTCCGGGCTCATGACATTCGTGGTGCGGTAATGGTTGAGCGATTCGCAGACAGGGTGACGGTGGCGGGAGATGCCTTGGCAGTAGAGCTTGTCAACGTCTCGGGAAGGCCGAACGAGCGCGCGCGCAAGGTGGGCGGCAACACGTGTGGGTCCTGTGACCCGCCGATGCCCGACACGCTTTATGTCACATGGGGTGGCCTCACGGGCTCGCTCGCCTTTGGCAACGGCACGTGGGCCGTGCAGTGGCTTGGCGATGAAGGCAATAGCCTATCCCAGCCTTTCCTTTTGTGTCGATGGCAAGCCATCATCGGCCAGGTGAGCGGCCGCGATTATCTCATGGACGTGCGGTCGCCTGGAGACTCGTCAGAGTCCGCAATGTGGATTTGTTTGGCACAAATACTGCCGGGTGCCCAACCATGCGCCAAGAGCAAAAAGACCGCCGTTGTGGAGCCGTGCGACCCCGATCAAACCTATACGAACCATGAGTGCTTCCCGGGTGGGTGTCCAGGAACGACAGTGTGTGCAGCCATGGTGGGTGCAACCGTAACCGTGAGCGTGACGCCGCCGCCATGATAGAGCCCGATATCCATTCGGTTTGCAAGCTCTGCCAGGGGGCCGTCTATGTGCGTCAGTGCAGGCACAGCCGGGCATGGCGCATGGCGCAGTTCGGGGACGCGGAACACGTTTGCCACAGGGGCATTGAGATTGGCTTTCTGGCAGACGAGAAGATCGGGGACTATGCGGAACCAGAGGACGGGCAGAATGAAACTCCAAAGCGTGGCCGGTGTGCTTACGAAAGGCCCCCGCGTTTGCCCCGGCCATGCTGCGGAGATCGGTTCATGTGCGCGCATCTCGTCATGCCTGTGACGGGCGGACAGTGCGGTGCGTGTGAACAATGGGAACCACAGGGGACATAAATGGCCGACTACAGTAGCACCACAGCGAACGTGCCGCTCACCACACCGCGCAATCCCGGTGTGTCTGAGGTCTTTGACGACACAACCGACCGCGATAGCGCCACGCCTGAACAGCACGCCGGGGCGCATCACAACGCCGACCTAAACGAAATGACGGCGCTGTTCAATCACCTGTTCAAGACAGCGACAGAACTGACTATCGCGGCGGGCAGCATCACGCCGACGCAGGGCTTGCACACGGTTGATACCCAGAGCGACGATCCCAGCGACGAACTCGATACCATCGTTGCAACGAATAGCCGCCGTATCGTCTTGCGCGCAGCGAACACGGCACGCACAGTAATAATCAAACACGACACGGGGAATATCCTTTGCCCCAAGGCGCAGGATATCACAATCGACGCCACGGATCAGGCGTACGAAATTGTCTATGATACCGCCCTTGCTAAGTGGATCGTACTCGGGGCTGGCAATAGCGTGCTCGGTACATTCCTACCGCTGGCGGGCGGAACCATGTCCGGTGCCATCGCCATGGGGACAAGCAAGATAACCGGGCTTGGCACCCCGACAGTTGGCACCGACGCCGCCACCAAGGCATACGCCGACCTGATGCTACCGCTGGCGGGCGGAACGATGGCGGGCGCGATCAACATGGGCACACAAGACATGTCTGTCTTGCGCTCCCTCACGTTCGCAGGCCCAATCGAGCTCACGATAGTGTCCGGAGAAATTACTGTTGTGAGGTCACTTCACTTGGTGGATACAGAATCTGATGATCCATCAGACGAATTGCATACAATCAACGGAGAAACTACTGGCCGGGTGCTTATGATACGTGCGGCCAGTTCCGGCCGCACGGTTGTGGTTAAGCATGCGATGGGGAACATATTGTTAGACGACGCGGATATCGTGCTTGATAACATATGGAAATATGTCCTCCTGGTTTATGACGCCGTCATCGGCAGTTGGGTGCTGGTGGGCGGCGCAGGTGCTGGCGGTGGTTCCGATCCGTTATCGTATGCGGCGGGGGAGTTCAACTACCCTGTTGCCAACGCGGCCCCTCTTGACGTTGATGTGCTCACCAATGGAATCATCTTTCGGCACCTGTTCGACGATACGACGCCTGAGTTTGTCGAGGGGATATTCGTTGTCCCCGACAACATCAGCGCCGTGGGCACTGTTACGATTACCACCGAGGGTTACGCCGTCACGGCTGATACGGCGAACATCGAATGGACGTTCGACCACAGCGCTGTTGCTGATAGCGAATCGTGGGATACGGCATACACGAGTGTCGTCAGTGGTGATTTCGCGTGTGATACCACGCAAGATGACCGTGACACCTTCGCATTCACGGAGACTGTGGCCACGCTCGACTGGGTGGCGGGTGACGTTGTGCGGTTCAAGCTATCGCGCACGGCTCCCAGCACAGACAACCTTCCCGGCGACTATGGGCTTACCCACCTTACCATTGACATTCCGAGGTCGTGAGAATGAGCAACGTATTCCACATAGTCACGGGCGTATACCGGGAGTCGGTTCACACGCCAGACTACAGCAGCGACCCCGACTGGCTCATCAACCCTGACACGCCAAAGTGTGAACGCAAGTACTGGACGGCGGACGGTCAGGCGGTCGTGGAAATGGACGCGGCTGAGAAGGCCGTCGTTGATGCTGCCGATGCTGACAGGGGGGAACTGGTCACACGCGCGGCGATGATCGACCAGCGGGCACGCGACCTGGCAGAGGCTGACCTGATTCGTACGGGCGACCTTCTGGAGGCACAGGTATGAGCATCGAGTTTCCGGGCGCACTGGAATACATGTCGATGGCCGTGGGCAACCTGATTAGCGCGTCAGGGGATTTCTCTCTATGCGTGTGGTTCAACACCGTCGGTGTTGCCATCCACAACGTTATCAGCAACAACTTGGGCGGTGGCGGTCAGCCTGGCCGGTGGGGCCTGACGGCGTTCAACAGTAACGTCAGCGCTGCCAACTTCTTTTACAACACTGTTGCTGACGGCAACAAGAACCTCCTTGCGTCGTCCACAACGAACGACGGCGTGTGGCATCTGATCGTCGTTACACGCACTGGTAACACCTGTTCCCTGTATGTCGATACTGGGGTGGCAGAAGCCAGCGACGCCCTTACCGGAAACCTGGACACGACACAGAATTACAACATCGGGCGCGCACCGTCGGGCACTGACTTCATGGATGGCGAGATTCACGACCTGCGCATCTACGACCGCGCGCTCTCGCAGGCAGATATCGAAACGCTCTACCACCAACGCGGCGCTGACAACATCGTCAATGGACTTGTATTGAGAACGATGCTCTGGTACGCGCCAGACGGAACGAACGTCATCGGCACATTTCAAGACTTTTCTGTCAATAGTAACGGCATATCGGCGAACGAGCAGGAGCCATCGTTCATGTTCCATCGCGCCGCACCGTTCAGGCTGCACAAGCGGAGCGTCGGGTAGGGTGTTAGTCTCGGTTAGCGATCACCGTAAGCAGGCACACAATGGCGATGCCGAATGAAAAGCCAACATCCACAGCGGGTCTACCATGCACATGGTATATCCCAGCCTGTATAATGGCGGCAAATGCGACCACTCGCAGGCCGACGTTTACCTGATTCATGGTTCAGCCCTCGTTAACGATGCTTCCAGGGTCCATGTTCAACGCCTTTTCAATCGTCGCACGCATGAACTCAAGGCGTTCTTCTTCCCAAGGTGTTAAGGGTGGCAAATGTCGATTCCAGCCGCCCCGTTCCTGCTCTGCCCACGAGTCTTCAATAAGTATCAACTCGGAGAGCATGTCGCGGCATTGGTCAGCGATACGTAGCACCTGCTCAGCGATCATTCCATCCAGCACACAGCCACGAGTTGCCCATGACCAGCGTTCTTTACGGTTCATCGGTCAGCCTCCACTAGAGTCTAACACACAGTATACACCACGGCGCACCATGATGCAACAACAAAATCCTACACTCTCTGGCGGGCTTTGATATGGCACACTACGGCCGACGCTTCGGCAATTACTACGGGCTGGATACCGCTACTGCTATCGACGTTGCGGTGGACGTGGATAATCCCAGCCGACGTAATCTCATATGGACGCAATCCGTAACCGCCGCTATTCCCGTTGTGGCAATTGACGGTAAAGAGAGCTTTACTAGGTTCACCGACGGTACCACGGCCATAGCCGATTTCCCCCAAGATGCACGCGAACATATCGAGGTATGGGAGTGCTCTGCGCAGAACATTGACGAGAACCTGGACCGCTTCTTTTCCGCCCCCGCCGATACCATCCGTCTGTCGTGGTCAGAGGCAACCGGCGATCCGGATAGCTATCAGGTTCTGCGCAGCACTACCACGGGAGTCTTTACCGATTCAGCTATTGCGCTATTCTTCTCAGGACCGGCAACGTATCAGTTTGACGACGGCCCTCTTGACGATGATACGTACTTCCATATCATTCGCGGGTTCGATGTTGCCGGCAACGCCACTGATAGCAACGAAGAGGAGAACACGGTCGACGGCCCGCCTGCACCGCCCACTGATCTGGACTTCACCCATACCGACAGTACCAAGACAACGAAGCTTACATGGACTGCCAGCGCCACCGCCACGGGGTACAACCTCTACGATGGTGTAGACGACGCTGATATCCTTGGCACGCCTACGGCCCTAGGGAACGTCGTCACGACGTCAATTGACCAAACAGGGGTAACGGGTAGGCGGACCTATCTTGTGCGCGCAACCGACGGCACAGGGAACGAGGACGGCAATCTGAGCCAAATGGTCTACCTGGACTTGTCGGCGGGCGTGCAGGTGTCGCGTCCGAATGCGCCTCAGACGCAAACAGCGTCGGCTATCGCTGACGGCGAGATACGCATCGTGTGCTGGTATGACACGCGCGGACAGCGCGGCGTGGCGACGGAAGTCAACATGTATGTCAACGACGGCTCGGGGGGTGCGGTTGACTACGGCACGTCGGTGGGGGTGGCTACTGTTACGTATACGGCGGGCACAGAGAGGATCGTCGTGGACTCGTCGGGCGTGAGCGGCGGCGGGAGCACGTTCATTGTAGCCGTGCGTGCCAAGACGGCGGGCGGGGTAGAGTCTCAGAATACAGATACGTCGTCCGTGGTCACAGACGACACCGGCCCGGGAGCTATCACCCTCACGACGAGCGTGGTTTAGGTGGCCCCGCCGTTGCGCGTAGGTCGGCCAGCGTGTTGACATATCCGCATTGACGACACCGGATAACCTCACATTCAATGGCATACAACAGAAACAGTGGTGTGAACTGCCGGTGTAGTGGTTCACAGCACTCTCGACACCAGACTCGGCAGAACCCCTCGTACGTGTAGCCTCTATATGGCACGCCACCAAGTATTCCACCCATTGTGTTTCTCCTCACGACGAGCGTGGTGTAGGCGCGCGCAGTATATGGTTGTTGTACAGCGCCTCGGCGATGGCGATTGCCTCGTGCCTCGTGTCTGCCGTATGGACGCACTGTAACCGAATGCCTCCACCCGCCTTACTCACGCACGACACCACCGCGCGCCATCCCGCCCTGTCGTTTGGTAGGAATACGTGGCGTCCATCGGCGGAAGTTAGGCCCGTGTCGAACGTAGGGGGTCCGGGCTGCACAGCAACGCATTGTGTGGTCGGGGCATGGAGGCCAGCGGGCGGATCAAGTAACCGGGGCCACTCACCGCCGTGCATGCTCTGCACAATGCATCCCAGGTCTGCGAGAAGGTCTTGTATTTCACCGTTCAGACCAGGTGTTATCGCCATGTCATGTCCTTTCCGTGAGCACCGTTTACACTACACCAATTATGCTCTGATAGGTAGGTTATTCGGCAAGAATCGCCCTGCTGTTAGATAGCATCTCGTCCAGAAAGCGCAGGATTTGTTCTTTCACGGACGGTTCCAAGAACTCTGCGCCCATGTGGCCCACGCCCGGCAGATAGAGTACGTCACACTCCACACCCGCCGCATCCATCGCAGCCTTGAACACGATAGCGTGTTCCTGCGGCACCGTCATATCCACGGTTCCGTGGATAACAAGCACAGGAGTGGCCTCTCCGGTCACCATATGTACAGGGCTGGCATCGCGGTACTGACATCCCCCCAAAACGGCCTCCACAGCGGCGCGTAGCGGCTCCTTGTGGGGCATGGTCATATCAAGGGGTGCCCCGTTTACAATCGCAGCGTCAGCGTGGCCTAGTGCGGCCAGGCACGCTGCAAGGTGCCCGCCCGCGCTATAGCCCAGCGCAACGACTGGTATGCCGGGAAACTCCTTGCGTGCGGCATCGACGGCGGCAATGGCGTCTACGAGTTGCGCGGGCCATGTGTGCGCGGGTGCCAGCCGGTACGTGACGCGGCGTATCTTGTAGCCATGCTCGCGCATCCATCCGGCATTGCAGGAATCCGGGCTTCCGTGCGACCACCCGCCCCCGTGGAACCAGAGGACAACAGCCTTTGGGGATGTTACACCCACGTTGGCTGTGGTCGTTGGCGGTGTGCGACTGGCCCATGCGCCCGCGATGACAGCCACAAGGATTGCGATGACGTAGACAATTGCTGGTCGTTTCGCGTTCATGCGCCCAATCCTCGACAGATTTGCATAGGTGTGTATAATTGCGCGCGGGAGGAATAGAAATGTCCTAATATATGCACAAGTTAGGACAGTTGTATTCACGGGTTACAACCATTAAGCGTTTCTTACCAGTTCGGCCAGCGCGGCCAGTTCCTCCGGGGTGCGGTGCTTGCGCGTGTGCATCTCGAAGGTATCGCACCCGCACTGGTAGCTATCCCATATGGCACCCCCCAGCTCTGTCTCGTCCACTTGCACAGGGATGTGGCCCAAGCACGGCCCGTCGGCGTGTTCGGCCCCGGTGTGTCCACAGTGGCGGCAGATAGCATCGTGGCTCATGTAACACTCCTTTTGCACTTTCCGAAGGCGCTCTAGACACCCCATACAATGTACGTAAGAAGGCTATAGTTAGGGTCGTATGCGTTCCCTCGCCATTTTGACATACGAAGTGTCAAATAGATCATAGGAATCGCTGCGAAAAGGCCCCACATAGAATCCTGAAGGTGCAACAGGCATAGTATGTGGCTGCTGATTAACCAAAAGACGATGCCGTAAAGGACAAGGAAAAGAAACTTGACTAGCATTGGGTTTCTCCTTCCGCAAGCTCGCGTGCCAGGGTCGCGGGGTCGGGGGGCGTGAAGGTGCGGCTTCCTTCCTTCGGCACCCATCCGCCCGGACAAGAGAAGTCTGTATGACACCACAGCCCCTTACCGCCAAAGTTCTCGTGATGCGCCCGCGTTGCTCCACACTCTACGCACTCGTCAACGTGGCCGATAGCAACCGTGCCGAGCGGGAAGTATTCCTGCGCGGTTTCGACGGGCATGTAATCGTCCTTGGCCTGTTCGTGATACATGCCGTCGACACTGCTAACGTAGCCATGGGGGACTAGTAGCACGATAGCACGTCCAGGGGGGACGGATATTTCACGTATCATGTAGCCCCCGGAAATATTAGGATGCTCGAACGGGACGGCGAGAAGCCTCCCCGGCGTCCAGCCTTCGCGGCGGCAGCGCTCGGCGGCGATCTCGTTCTGCGGGGTGTCAGGCATCTCAGGCTCCTTTCACATGGGTTGGGAGTGCGCCTGACCTACGGATACTGCCCGCTTGTCAGGCGCGATTGTTACGCACGCCATGCCCATCATCGTCGGGTCATACTGCCGCATTTCTCCATATGATGGATCTTCACCAATGGAATACGTCCGAAGGTATGAACCGCATATGGCCCCCACCTGGATACGTTCCGTGAGACTGGCGCAGGACCGGCCCCCGCACATGCGCGGCACAGGTAGGGACATGAGTTCGTGAACGTGCCCCATAAGAACAACGTCGGCGTCACACCACCGGTCCATCATCTTGCGCAGGACACGCATCTTACCCGCCGTCGTGGTTGCACCGCTTGTACCATGTGTCGAGTAGACGCGCACACGGAAGTTGTCGCCGCCGTGTTTGGCATAGCGGTGATCGGCGGCAACCGGACCGACGAACTTCGCCCGTGGGCGGCGGTGGAATATAAGATCGTAGAGGGCGGAGTAGCCGAATCGTTCAGCGTCAAGCTTGCGGCATAGTCTGTGATACAGGCTGTGTGATTGAGTGGACCGCATTAGGGAAAGCTCATGATTGCCCGTGTGAATACCCAGTATCTTGCCACGGATCGGGCTCAGGATATCGGCTATCTGGTCCATTGCGATAAATCCCAAGTCACCCAAGTCCTCGATGGTCAGGGACGGGTCAAGCTGCGCGGGGTTGAACCGAGCATCCTTGTATCCAATGGCATCTATGAGGTCGCCAGTGAGGGTGACCGTCGCGTGTGGATCGGCGGCGATGTACTTGACGTCCCGGCGTATGGCATCCGTGCAACTGCCCCTACTGAGGTGGTGGAGATCACCCATGTTGTAATGCCGGAACACCTGCGCTCGGCTCTTGTAGACGAAATGGTAGGGGCCGGTGAGGATCATGGGCTAGTCTCCCTGTGGTTCGAGGGCGGGGATTACGCGCCTGGTTCATATCCACGCACGGCAGCGGATAAATCGTTACGCACAGCCGTGATGCCGCGAAGGATGCGAGATTCCATACCAGCGCGCTTGTCGCTATTCTTGGCACACCAAGTCTGGAAATCGCTGCGAAACTCATCTATGGTGTCGTCCAGTACGATGAGGCGTTGTTCGATGCTATCCAGCCTGTCTGTATCACTCATGCCGCGTCCTCCTCTTGGGGTTCCGCCATGATCTCCTCGTAGTACCGCACGGGCAGGCCGCGCTTCTCGAACCATTCCTTCTCCACACTGCACCCCGCAGAGTCTTCCCATCCGGGCGCGAGAATGATGCCCGCCCAGTTGTCGCCGCCGAGTTCCAGGATGGCCCTGTCAACGGCATACCAGCGGTCGCCGAAGGCATCGGCATAGGTGCCCCATGTCGCCATCGCGCCTATGAGCCCCGCTTCGGCGATGGCAAATGAGTGGCAGATAGGACTGAATATGGTATATCCACAGGCCATAAGCCGTGCGGATCGCTCATCCGCAGCAAGGCTCATGCCTATTTCGGCATCCTGATTCCGCACACCCGCCGTATTCCGTGTCGTAAACGGGTGTGCGAAGTACCATACGCCGGGGTGTGTGTCACTCATCGTCGTTGTCCTTTCTCATCCAAAGCCGCGACGGCGTAAGCTCTCGTTGCGTGCGGCCCGCTCCATGGCCTGTTTGATCTCGGCCGGACGCACACGCACATCCCTTACCGCATCGCAGGAACGGGCATACACGGTGTTGCGGAGCGGGCTAGGTTGAATCGTGGCCGCCGACAGTCGCGGGCCGTCCGTGGTGGTGTCAGTCATGGGCGGACTCCTTGGCGTTCTTGCGGTCCCGGGCGGCCCATGCGGCGCTGGCGGTGTCGAAAGCGACCGTACCGTTGTGGTTGGGGTCAGCAGCGCATTCGACTTGCCAGTGGTGTGTGCGCCCGTACAGCTCGCCCTCCGCCTCGCACTTTCGGCAGCGCGCGTGTTCGGTTTCGGCAACTTTCTGTGCGTCGACGCGGGCTTGTTCGTCAGCCTGGCGTGTGTGGTGCCACTCGTAACTCGCGCCTCGGGGGTCGCTTGACCATGACCCGGCGTGTCCACACGTACATACCACACGCCACCGAGAGCCACGATATTCCATCCCCAACACGTCGGCGTAATCACTGCATGAACAAGCATCCAGCTCGATTATGATGTTGTCCAACTCGTTCTCGGCCATGCCCGCGATGGCGTCGTATTCAGCATCCCCCTGTGACGTGTCACAGAAGAACGCTGCCGGGGCGTTGGTTGCTTCATCGCGCAACACCGTGCATCGTGAACGCGCAGACTGTTCGGTTTCTTCGGACGATTGTTCGGGTTTCCCGGACGGTTCGCACATGTAATTGCTCCTTTCGCTCAGTGATGCACCTGGCACGGGTTGCCGGCGTTCGCCCGTGCCCGATGCGATAACCACGCCAGAGGCCCGAAGGCAAGTCCGGCGTGGGGCAAGTTGGCCGGATTGGCGCTCCGGCCCGGCGCATTCTGCTGCCAACCTACCCGGCCAACACCAAGCCGTGGCCTGATGGTTCCGGCCCCGAGGCTCGCACCGGGTTCCGTTGGTCAGCGGTGACACCGTGATTTTCCGGCTCACCGTGCCCGAAGCCTGCCCGCTACCATGAGGCAGCAAGGTAGACACCCCGGCCCGTTCGGCGGGGTGCCGTCCGCAGACTCGCGAGCCTGCGGTTTGCGCGGCGTCTGAACGGGACTTCCGCGCGTCAGGTTGTGTCGCGATCGGGGTCACCTTGATGGGATTCCCACATAAGAACGGAGTTGCTCCCAGGTCCACACCTCTTTACAGCCGGGGCAAACGCCAACCCATTCCCGCCGCCATGTGCTACCGGGAACCCGTCTCGTTGCGTCGTTGAGTGGGACGTCACAATATGGGCACATGCTACACCGCCTTTCGTTCGTGGATGATCTGGAACGCCACGGCAAGCTCAAGCGCGTTCCAGTGGTGGTCGCCCGTGGTTGCCTTCATGGGGTAAAGCGGGCCGTGCTGGTCCTTTGTGCCGATTGCCGGACGCGCACCGCCGCCCGTCTGGGGGAACCTGTCCAATAGACACACCTTGACGCCGCCAGCCTTGACGCCCGACGTGCCAGTGATGGCCAGCGCCACGTCTTTGCGAGGGATGCGATGGCAGGTCGGATCGTTACTCCACGCATCGATGAATCGGCCCGTCTGTACACAAGTCTCAAAGATGGCATTGCCCACAGGATGCCCGTTGCTGATGATCTTCTCAAGCACAATCCAATCGTAGGGGGCATGTTGCCCAACGGGATTCACAACAAACTCGCGCACAAAGAGATTGTCCCGATACCCTAGTGCCTCGATTGGATCGTCCGGGCACTCAGTATCGAGGATGACATACCCGCTGTGCGTGGGTCCGGGATCAATCGCCAGTATCCGCATCGGGGGCCTCCGGCGGTGAGGCCACCGCATCCTTGGCTATCTGTTTCCATAAGAGGGCGGCGCACTCCCACATTTGCGCGCTCTCACGCCAACCATCCGCCTCGTTGCGCGGTGTGGCGTAGAGAACCCACGAAAGCAGGAGCAGGACCGTGGAAGCTACGATCCAGCTGTGCGGGGGCCGTAGGATTGCCCATGCCCCGATGAAGACGAAACACCCGGATAGACATAATGCTAAGGCTTTAAGCATCGTCGGCCTCCTTGCTGTAGTCCGGCGGCTCCGTTGGGCGCAGCGCAACGGGAATCACGCGACCCGCTCCGCAGCCCAGGCAATAGCCAACGGTACCCCACCCGTGGCTGCGAAGGTGTTGCATGAAAGCCGTGGTGAATCCACACCCTCGGCAACGGGACAACCCCCGCACTGTTACGGTGTCACTCATGTTCGGCTCCCTTCTGAAGGTGCGCGCGGTATTCGGCGGCGAGATGTTCGGCTTCCTCGTGGATATCAATATCGACCACACTCCATCCCGCTGGCGTACCCAACATCATCATCTTGTCGTCTGCAAGCCACCGCAGGAACCCCGCAAGGTATTCGTTCGCTTTGCACTCATTCATCTCGTGCAGTTTCGCCCATATCGCGGGCGTCATATGCACCTCTTCATCGAAGCACTGCCCCGCAAGGTCGGCCTCCGGGGCGTCCCGCGCTTCCTGTCCCCCCATCGCATCGAACGCCTCAACCAAACCAGGCCAGTTCTTTTCGCCCCACGCGAGGACTTCCTCGGGCGAGTGAATCTCAAGCACCTGCCGGAACACTTGGTAGAGGGAGTCCTCCTCCCGCGTGCCGAAGTGTGTCTCGTAGAGCGCGGCGCAGCGGTCGATGGCTTCCTGTGCGTTGTCGGCATATGAATTGACGCGCAGGTAGGCGTGTCGGTTTCTCGTGAGGTATAGGGTTATGACTGCCAACCAATCACCGTCGTGCTTTGATGGGTGTTCGGTGCACGACCCACCACGCTCCCATCCTTCCAGCCTGCACTTGCTCAGTTCCGGCCATGTCGCGTCTGACATGATCTCTCCTATGCACTTAGTTGAAGTCGGGGCTTGCAGCCCGATCGCCGGGGAACTACGATGTGCGATAACCTCACGCGCCGCTCGGCCATCAGCACTTCGACATCCGCAGTCAGACGGTCGCCGTAGGGATCGGACGACTGGCGGCATCGGCATAGCAGCATGCCGAAACACTTGGCGCACCGGCCCATCTTCGCGGGAAGCACGAGTTGGACAGGCTTGCCGCAGTCAACGCAGAGCATCAATCGCCCTCCACGATTCGCCGGGCGTCGGCCATCATCGATTCCGCCAAGGGGTCAGGGTGTGTGCGGGTTCGCACGGTGCGCAACTCATCCTCATCCGCCGCGAACAGGGCCGCACGGTCCATCGCGGCCAGCGTGCGGTTCGTGCGCTTCATCGGCGTCAGGGTGCAGCCTTGCAACCACACCGTGAGAACGATACAGGCTATCCATGCGAGTAGGATAATCATGTCTTGTTTGGTTACCTTACGGCGATAGTCAAACATCCCATCTCCTTTCATGGGTTGAGTAGAGCGCCTTCGCCAAATAGCCCTAGCAGGAGCGCCGCCAGCATCGCGAGTGACGCGATGATATACAGGGCTTTCGCTTCCCACGGCACTTTCATCACGTCTCCTTTCACGGTGTAGGAATCCCTAATGCGGTTACGCCCAAGGTGGATATCGTCGTCGCCATTGCGGGGCTTACATCCTTATCAAGATGCACAACGACGAGGACGGTGCCCGCGCCTCGCGGGACGTTTATGAAGGTGCAGGCGGGGCAGCAGGCCAGCGCCAGCAGTAGGGACAACATGATTCGTCTCGTTCGGGTCATTGGGGTCTCCTTACCATACGTCGGGCCAGTGACAGCCGAAAGTCAAAGCCATAGCGATAGCCAGCGCCAGTATGGCGGTGATGCGATACGTGGTTTTCATGTGGTCTCCTTCGGTTTCTCGGCTACGATGTGGTAGTCATAGCCCGTCTCAGGTGCTGCGGGCTTCTCGTAGCCCGCACAGCACTCGCCGGGATACTCCAGGCAGGGGGCCAATTCGTCGGCCTTGCATGCACAGCCGCCATGCGCATTGAACAGGCCGTCATAACCGTGAGCGGCCAAGTGGTCCTGTAGCATTTCAATTACTGTTGGATTAGTCTCCGGTGCCATCTCTCACCTCGCTCTGTAAAAGTCTGTGTTCTGGAACGTCCACGCCAGCACGTCGGCGGGCGTTCCGTCAGGGCAGATTGTTTCGATCATGTGGGGTCTCCCTGGGGGCGCAAAGAGTCACGAGCGAGGCGTGCAATCCGGTTCATGCAATCGCGCTCCTGAAAACTCGGTGTTCTCCGCGTCCCGTCTATTCTTCTACTACCATCGGCTCCACTAGAAGCGTCAGACGCAATCGTAATCAAGGCTTTCCGCAGCCGCTCGATCTCCGCGTCCTTCGCGTCATCCACCGGGCGGGTGTTCCAAGCCGTTTCAACTGTGCGGAGGGCTTCATGCAATGTATCTCCAGGCACCCTGATGACGAGGCCGCACCCAACGCCTTTGCAACTTAGCCATGCCTCGCTCAACAGCGCTCCGAGAGGGCGATTTCCACGTAAGGGTGGCTCTATGCGCCCGCACTTCGGGCACGCTTTCAGTTCGTCACTCATCGCGCGGCTCCTTCATATCTCGTTCGGGGCAATCCCATGTGTAGAAGGGCGGATATACTTCGGGGTCATACCCCATCCGCCTGCCGATATCGGCGCTCACGCGACCGTGATGGAAGCAGGCGTTCGCTATTGCCTTCTCAATGTCACACGAAGTCTTACTGGTGGCTTCCTTGTAGTCCTTAGTGCAACAACAACAGTTCCGATCCCGCCATGATGCGACCTGTGTGCCGCAGTGGAACGGGCTAGGGCGTTGTTCACTCATTGCTCGGCTCCTCGTTGGCGAGTCTCAGTAGTTCGATGATGGTGTCCACATGGCACGGCTGGTCCAGCGGGCACCAGCACATCAGGTATTTCGCGTCGCGAAGCTCGTGGATGTCGTAGTGGATGCGGCCCAGATGCAGCGTATCCGCCAGCGACGCATCAACACCCACTCGCACATCGATGCCCGGGGGGTGTCTGAATGCCCGCTCAAACCGCTCCACAGCATCCGGCCCCTCGAACGGGTTGCCCCACTTGCCGGGCCGCGTGCAGTTGACCGCGCCTTCCGGTTTCGTCCAGCCTTTCGTGCGCTTGCGTTGGATTCGTTCGGGTGTCATGCGTCTCCTTTCGGTATCAGCCCGTCGCGTGCGCTGACTTCGGCGTTGCGTTTTCCTACGCGTGCCATCATCCGCCTCATACTGGCGATGGATTCCGCAGACCGGGGCTTCGCATTTTCCTCTTCGCGCAAAACATGTTCCGCTGCACGCCTGGCGTCTGCCGCGTCCTGCGCCATGTGTTCCCGTAGCCGATTCTCGAACGTGGCCCATGAGGGCTTGTCCATGAAATTACCCGCACGGCAGTTTGTCATAACTCGCAAGGCGGTCTTATCGTCGGGGCATCTCCCGAGAGGCCCCATTGCCAGTGCCAACACATCCGATTCCTCTGCACAGAGGAACTTAACCCCAAACGTATTCCACAGGGAAAGCAGCACAAGCAACGTATTCACCCTCACGCCACGCTCAGTGCCCCACACGCGTTCGATCATGTCCCGGCGGGCCTGCCGGTCGCGTTCAGCAAAAGACACTGTGGCGGGCCTCTCCGTGCGCCCGTGTTCACGCCAGCTATCTAAGATTGTTTTCGTGTAGGACGTTACGCGCCCGCGAATCCCGCGTTCTACCGTGGCGCGTAGTGCGTCCACGATATCCTGGGGGTCATGCCCGAGCTGCGCCAAGCCATGCACGTTATAATCATCAAGCATAGCCCCTGCGCTGAGACACAGGCTTTCGATCTCGGCACTCTGCTCGGGCGTGAAGTTGTTCATGCGGCCTCCATGAAGCGTGCAAGATGCTGGCAGTCGCGGAACTGGCACATGATGCGTGTGCGACGCTCGACCTCTTCTGGTTCCGGAATCGGCCCCGCGTAACGCTTGACTGGGAGCCAGAACGTCGGCATGCCAATCGAGTTCATTTCGCGGCCTCCACTGGCTTGAGCTTGCGGCTTGTTTGGGCGACGATCTCCTGGTCGCACCCGATGGGCCGCACGATACGGAAGGTATCGCCCGGCTCGCCATGTTTGGGTATGCGGGCGAGCAGTTCGTCCGCTGTCGTCCCTGCCCCAGGTACCAAAGACGTCACCCATACACGCATCGTCGGTGCTGCCTGCTCCTTCGTGAGTTCACCCAACGTTACTTGCTGCAGGAGTTCCAGCGGCCTTCTCGCGCCCGTCTTGCGTTCCTTCGGTTCGTCTGGCATATCAGTCTCCTTTCGGCTCAGGTGTTTCGTTACAGTGCGGGCACATGTCCGGCGTCCAGCATGCCTCATGCACGGGCTGCATAAGCTCGGGATTATCACCGCCGATCTGGCGGGGGGTCAGGTTGCACGCGAAGTCCCGTTGGCCACAGATAGGGCATAGGGCGGTGGGGGCAACGAGCTTGTGGTCATGGTTTTCCAACAGGGCATGCAAGCCGCCTGTCCGGTAACCAAGTACGCCGAGAGTGCCGCGCACGGCGTTGTCCACGTCGTCCAGCCGCTCGTGAAGTATCGCGTAGTCTTGCCGTTGCACAGCCACACGATGCCAGAGAAGCATCAGCGCAACGGCTTCCGTGATGCACAACACTGCGGTTGCTTGTGTCAGGAAACTCATGTTAGTCTCCCTCGTTCTCTGTGGCTGACTTTTCATAATCACGAACAAGCACATCCGCGTTGCATATCGCAACGGCGGAAGCTACACGGGCTGCGCGCGCTTCCAGGAGGGCGTTGCAGATGACGTAGGGCGCATCAGATACTGCGTCCGGGTTCTTCCATCCGAGCGACTCGTAGACACAACCTCCGTCCACGCTGTAGATTTCGATCTGCACTATGCGGTTAGTGCATAGATCGTCATCCGCATTGGCCAGTATATGCCGTACTCCTGTCACCACCCCGACAGTTCCATTCACCACAACAATATCTCCCAGCGATGCTGGGGCACAATATCGAGAGCTGTTCATGTCAGGCTCCTTGTTGTCAGGCTCCTAATGCGGCGTTGATCTGATTCACGATGCTCTTGCCCCATCCTTTGCCAAAGACGTTGCTGTAAATAGAACTCTCGTTGTATGCGTGCAAAATCGCACGAGCACCACGCAACGCGCCGCCACGTTGTGTTGCAACGGCCTGGAGGTTTGCCACTGTCTTGCTTTGGCTCTCCCACAACACACGGTTCTTAATGTCACAGGCCTCCAGTTCGTGCACTTGTTCCTGTGCCTCTGCCAGATCGGCAAGCGCCGTAGTCTCGCAGCTCTCCCGCGCCATAACTTGCGCGCGCAGTTCTACGATCTCGTTCGTCAATTCCGCTTTCGTCTTGTCGGCCATGTCCGTCTCCTTAGAAAGGTATCTCGTCGTCCCGGATGTCGCCCGTCGGGGCGGGCACTATCGTTTCAGTCACCGGGCCGGGTTCCGGGCTGGCCGGCGCTGTAGGCACAGGACTAGACGCCTTACGCGTTGCGAACTTGGCGTTGAACAGCCGCTCGGCGTCAGCATCCCACGCGGAATGCTCGCGCGATCCACCCTCACGCAACAAATCCCAGTTCTCATACGTCTTTTCACCCCGCGTATCGTGCTTGCACACAAGCTGCACGCCGACGGTCTGCGGGTGCGGATCGGCTGTGAACTGCGGGTTAGCGATATCGCCATTGAATCCTAACATCATAAGGCGTTCGCACGTATACTGTTCCGCAGCCGGAGTATCCCACCAACGCGATTCGCGTTCAACGGGAGCAATATCAATCCACTTACCATCTCCGGCTACGTGCGTTATCCGCCACTTGGCCCAGATGTACGGCGTTGCCTTTACCGTTTCCAATTTCCCCGTGCCAATCGTCAGCAGTTTGCCGTGATAGGTTCCTTCGTCTAACATGTTATGCCTTCCCGCCCCTGAGGGCTTGCCAAATGGTCGGCCACACCTGGGCCGGGTCGGACGGAATGTCGATATCTGCGGGCATCCCGTATCGGTTCTTAGCATCGTATGCGTCGCGTCGTTCGCAGTAGACAACCCTGTCGGTGCCGCCTATACCCTTCTTGGCATTGGAGCCGCCGATCGTTGCCGTGATCGTGCGGAACTGGCCGAATAACACTGCGTCCGCCCATCTGTGTGTCGCTGACCACGTTTTGTGATGTACGTCTGATACATAACGGTCGTAATCCTCACCCGTCGGGTTGTGAAACATCCTGATCTGGACATGTCCTAACAGCACGATAGTAACGCCACGCGCACGCAAGTTGTCGAGCCGCTGTAGGAGTTGCAACCAATCCGTCACGGCAACATCGTATCCTCTCTGATAGCTTGTGAATCCTTTCTCGCCCCAGTCGCCATCGAAATCGCGGTCGCATACGTGCGTGTGGCAGAGCCGTTCGATGCCACCTATGGCGTCGAGCGCCAGCACCTTGTATGGCACAGTATCGTCTGCGGCAAGCTGGTCGAGCAGCGCCAGTAGAGCCGTCCAGTTCGTAGCGCTGGCCACGTCTACCTGCGGGACTAGTCCGGCCCCCAGCAGGGTTTCGTAACCCGTTTCACCCTCAGCCATGATGATGGCCGGGGCGTCGGCATGTGCCACGCAACTCGTTTTGCCCCATCCCTCGACTGCATTGAGAACGATACGGGGCGGCGTGAACTTACCGGGTAACCTACCCAGTTCCAGGGGAGCAGCGCCCGCACGCTGGGCGGGGCTTGTGTGCGCCTGAGATGCAGGCGGTGCAGGCGGGGCGATAGGTGTGTCGTGGGGCATTGTCTACTCCTTTTGTGCTGCTGCAATGGCCAATAGCGCGGAAACTGCGGATGCCGCCATGTTGAATTGCTATGCATGGGTCTCCGGAAATATCATGTAGCAGAGATACGCCCCAACGTACACGCCGAACGCCCATCCCGTTAGTAAGATAGTCATCATCATTCTCCTGTATCAAAACGGTCGATCTCGTTGCCGGTCAGCGTGACAACGGGGCTGTCGCCTTGCACCCTCATCCCCACACACAGGCATACTAGCGCCTCTTGCGTGGAGCCGCTCGTGTCGGCATCCAGCGCAACGCCGTCCGGCGTATCGTTCGCAATCAAATCGCGCAAAGTGAAGTCCCCATCGGCATACGGCCAATGGCACATGCAGAACACCAGGAGCGCACGAATCTGCGGGCCGGTGAGGTCAAGCACACGCGCGCCCGCAAGGCCAAGCTCTAGTGTTTCCCGCAGCTTGAACACGGGCGCGCACGGGATCGGCAGTTCAAGCTCGCGGTAATCCACCGGCGGGTTGGTAGACTGGTCGGTATTGGGGTCGGGGGCGCGAGAGGACATCAGGCGTTCTCCTCATCGAAGCGTACCCAGCACGCGTGCTTGTACGAAAAGTGTGTGCAGCTGGGGAAGGCCCCGTAGGTACAGGTATACCATTCGGGCTTCTCGTGCGCAGGATCACATTGGTACCACCACGCGGGACATGTGTAATTCCGCATTTCACACTGGGCCGGGAACGGTTTGCTCGCGTCCCAGTCGTCGAACGGCACGCCACCAAAAGCCAAAAGACTCAATCCGTGGCAGTCGCTGATACGGATACCCGGATTGGCAGCGAACACACGGACAATTCCTTCTCGTGGCTGGCGTCCAGTGAAGGGTACATATTCGTGACGGTAGGTGTTGCACCCAGTCCCCTCACACGTATCGCACACGACGGCTGCACCGTCGCGTTCTGCCATGCCGACGTAAAGCCCTGTTCCCTTGCACGCGGGACACTGCTCGTTGACTTCAAAGACCTGTGGCTTGTCGCTCATTTAGGACAGCTCCCCATAGGCTTCGGCGATAAGGTCGGACACCCGTGGGATTAGGCCAAGGCGCGATGCGCCCGCGCCCCAGTCCTCATCAAAGGTAATGTGGACATCATCAACGATCAGCGCCGTCCCGTTGATGACACGGACGGTGAGGGTGAGTTTCCCATATGCCCCCGTAATCTTGTATCGGTGCAGGCGCCTTTCTCTGCCGCGAAAGCCAATGTTAGTGAGGCGTTTCATGCGGCCGTCAGCGGAGGCGGCGGTGAAGGTCTCCGCCATGAGGCGGTCCACCAACTCGCCTTCATCCGTAATGGCTTGCTTCGCCGCAAGCGCGGCGGTGGCGAGCGCAATGCTGGCGGAAAACCGCTTGGTGATGGCTTTCCAGTTGAACGTGCCGTCCCCGCGCACGGAATAGTTCTGCCGCCGGACGGCATCGTGGACTCGTGTGGGGCGAACCTGGACGCACCAACTCATCACGGCGGAATAGGGGCCAGCGTATTGCCGGTGCGCCTGCACAAGTACGCCGGATTTGCGGTGCTCTAGCTTGCACGCGGCCTCTTTGCCTGTGAACTCGCACTCATCGCCCATGCTCTCGGCAATGGCGGCGATGCCGTCTATGATGTCCTGGGGTGGCGCGTTGTCACTCATGTCAGTCCTCGACTACGTAGGTTACCGACAGGTGCTCGCAGAAAGCGTCGAACGCCGCGCACAGGTTGCCGCGCATGACACGCGCATCGGCTTCGCTAGCGGACCTTAAGTGTGTCGGCACGCGGTCGTATTCGTGCTTGGTGCCAACCGGACGCACTTCGTCCCGGTAAAGGACCGGGCCCGCCGACTCAGCGGAACGAAACTGAATACCGTGTGTGTGGAAACACAAGTCATTCGGGCGGCGCAACGCCTCACACGGCGTACTGATCTCGAACCACACGACGTTGCCACGCCGGTGTACGAATCCTCCCAACAACACGTTCCCATTGATGTCGAGTGACACAAAGTGGTGCAAACACGCCTTGTCCTTGCGCCCGCCCGCCTTGACGGGAATCAATGTGGGCTTCGCGTCTGCCAGCGATGCACGGTATGCGGCAAGGTTCTCGCCGATATCCTTTACGCCACGTTCGATATCGCCCACCGACTTGCTAAGCTGATTCAGCTTCTCTGCGAGTGTTCGACTCATATCACAGTCCCCATCCGATAAAGTGCGGCGCGTAGGCCATCGCCAGGATCAGAAGTATCAAAAGGGTCGTTCGCCACGTTACGCTCATGTCAGCGCCCTCACGTATGCCAGCGCCGCTGCCGATGCACGGCCTGCCTCGTCGCTGATTGCTTGGTATTCCTCGTGGGCGTCCAGATCGTGCCGAACACCGGGATGCCCCAGGGCTTCCTTGGCATAGCGTCTGTATTGGTTAGCCACCACCCTGCACAGCAACGCCTCGCTTGCCGCACCCCGCACAATCGGATCGTCGGGGTGGATATACGTGTCTGCGTCGTAGTAAAGTAGCACGCGCGTGTAATACGCCTTGGTTCTGTGCATCTGCTCCATCATGTCGTCACGATCCATCGTTGTGTGCCTCCATGTCCTGTTTGAACTCGTTACGCGCGGCAACGATGTGGGCAGGCTCAGGCAGACAATAGGGGCAGTAGCCTTCGTAGCAACCCATGTGTACCCATTGCCAGTGCACAGGAAGTTCTGTCGCCCGCATGGCGTTCGCGATTTCCTTGGTGACGTATTCGCCGGTTCCCGATAGCCGCCAGCGGAAGTCAAAGAACGGCCGCCACACAAGACGCTCACATGTGCCGCGCGTTCCACATATCTGACAGGTTGCGTCAGGCGGCGGCGCGCGGAATATCTGCTCGTCTGGTATGCGTGGTTCCATATCAGTCTCCGAGGTTCTGTTTGCGTGTTTCGATTACGCCCAACGCTTCCCGTAGGCAGTCGCCAGCAAGGTCAAGGATGATAGCTTCGATGTTGAGAACTTCGGGGGCGGAGCTTGGCTCGTCCGTAGGCGGTGCCTGCGGCGTGGGAGGGGTGTCCGCCCCCCTGGGTGTCGATAGCCATTCGCTATTGTCGTTAACCGAGCCCCTGTATACCCCAAGATTGTTGTAGACCCCGATACACCTAACGCCCTGCCGCTCGCATAGGGCACCGGCAAACGCAGCGGCAGCGTTCAGAATAGCGCTGTAGGTCTCTCCTGCGATCTCTTCGTGGACAAGGATACCTGTGCCGCCCACAAACTGCCATGTGGTTCTGATGGTCATTTTGGTGTCCCCCACACGGTATAGCCATCGACACCACACCGCATAAACGCAACGAAGTGCGTTTGGCCCTTCGTAGCGTCTAATGCCATCGCGACGCTCGCCGTTGCCCGGCTCTCATATCGCGTTCCCATTACGACAAGCTCGTAGGGCTCATCTGCGTCGTCGTCGTGGGGCTTGAGCCACAGCCACGTCCAGCCAGAGGGTTCAACCCATCCATACTTATCCGGTTCGTTCATGTTGCGTCTCCTGTATATGTCGCCTTCGGCGGCGGGTTGTAGATCAATAGGACGTGGCTATGCCCATCATAAAATGCCGCAATGTGCTTGAGAGATTCAGGCAGGGCGAACCGCGCAAGCAGATGTGCAGTGTCTGGCAGCTCAGATACGTCAAGCCATGCAACGCTGCGCGAGCGCAACCCTGCAATCTCCGCCCGTAGCCTATCCTCAAGCGGGCGGTAGTTGTGTATTTCCAACCCCTCTTCCGGGGAGTCTCCCGGCGGATCGTAGTGACCACAGGCGTCACATTGGAAAGTATACTCGACACTCTCGTCGTCACTCTCGTCTTCCAATTCCCAAAAGCCCCTGACGTTGAGGCTATCACACGCCCGGCATGGTTTCGGTTTCTCGCACATGTCAGCTTATCTCGATATAGAGTTTGATTGCCCTAATGCTGAGCGGGGAGGGTTGCCGGTGGCCGGTCTCCCACCTGTTCAGCGTCTGCACGGTAACGCCGATGGCGTGTGCCGCCCGCTCCTGTGTGTCAGCCATCATAAATCGCCGTTCCCTCATACGCTCGACTACAGGATGTATCTGTTTCTTGCTCATGGCTATAGTATACCGCATGGGATACGCCCTGTCAAGGGGGCAAAAAGAAAAGCCCCGGTGCAGTTGCGTGCATCGGGGCTCTAGGGCAAGGCTCAGACTATCATGCTAGTGGGTTGATTATACCCCATACTCAACTACTTGTCAACCAACGTACACAACCCGGTCCTATACGCAGGATAGTAGTATCCCGCTTCTAGCGGTAGCGTGACAGTATAGGGTGCAGTAGTCCCATTACCGTCGTGCATACGGGGTGCGTAGATCGGGGCGTTTAGTTCTGCGATTGCCCTATCCCAGCCGGGTGCAGGCATCTACGCTTGGCAGTTTGGTTTCTCTCAGTGACCGTATGAGAGTTTAGTAAGGGCGATAACTTGCCAGTCAAAACCGCCCGTGGTTGAGGCTATCCTATGTACACCGGTGGTGGTAGATACCGGGCACGCTCAAGAACTCGGTTCGTGTGACACTCACAGCAGAGCAATCCCCATTTCGTTAGTGCCCATCTTTCCCTCATGCAGGCCTGGAGGCCTTCCAGACTATCCTCGGGTAGGCCTTGGTGACCACAATCGTCACAAACGACATGATATTGACTGACACATACGATAGCCATGCGCATCTCCCGATGTGGTTGAGGCTATATCAGGCTTACCATCGCGTCGCGGTACTCGCGATCGGCTTGCTCGTGGTACGATCTAGTGTTTTCCAGTAGCGCAACGATGTCGAGACCGCAACGTGTGCAACGACCGGCCTGGAAGGTCGAGCAGTTTGGGCAGACAACCACGGTGACATCGTCTCGGGGGTCATTCAATATGCGGGTTAGCCTCTGAATCGTCTCTCGTGATTGTGTGTCGTTCATCAGGCCACTCCCTGGAGCAGCGTCCGTTCGCACTTCGGGCAGCGTTTGGTGGGGGTGGGTGTCATATACTCATGTTGTTGAGGCTACGTTAGACACGATTAGCATTCCTAGTGCGGAACAACACCCAACCCTACCCAGGGCCGCATCGGTAGTCCGGCATCCTCGGAACAGGCGGGGCACACTAGTAGTCCGCCTATTTCTTTCCAGTCCAGCCGGAGTGCGTCGGCGTGCGCGTCGAATGCTGTGGATGCATAGTCCGATAATTCGGCCCAATCTGCACTAAAACCAAAGCAACGTTCACACTTGTCGCACTGAGCATAGAACAATTCGGCCTGTTCAATAGCCATATGTGTCTCCTGTTGCGCGAGGCTAGACACTGTTTCTGACGTCTTGCGCACATCGTGGGCACAGCAAGCCGGATGGAACGCCTTGCCATTTGTTCTGTCCGAGCCACGTCACAAGGTCGTTCCTGTTGGCCCACACCGCGTTTGGTAGCGTCCCCGTAGTGTGCCCACACCGATCACATTCGGCGTAGAACGACCCGGTATGCTTGATCGACATCAGCATCACCTCAGTCTATCCAGGTTCAGTGCTACATACGGGACACCGAAGTTCACCTTGTGTGCCCGTCCATCCATTTCGTAGCGCTTGCGAGAGCGCATCAGATTGTGATTGGGCAAACTCGCCGCCCATCGTCGAGTCTTCTGTTGCGTCGCACTCGTCGCATATAGCGAAAAACTCTTGAACCTGCTCAATGGACATGGTGTGTCTCCGCTCGTGGTTGGTGATGCTAGTCGGTAGCGCTTGGCGGAAACCGCCCTATAAAAGCATCCAACGTGGCTCGCCTCTCATATGCGCTCATGCGATATTTCTGTTGGTTCATACGCCTTGTGTGTTGTTGGCGCATGTGATCCAACATGCGTTCGATGCGGATGTCGCTGTATTGGCGGGATATCCTGGCGGAGGCGGACATGAAGTAGGCGAGCACGGAAGCCCAGATTACGCCTATGGCAAGCGCCACGATAGCCAATTCCTTGAACGTCATTTTCTCAGATTCACCCATGTTCATACGTGCCTCTAAGATTGGAGCCCCGCCAGAACTGTGTCTGCCCGGCCCAACGGCCTTTGCGCGTACTGCGTACCGTGGTGGCCATCCGGAGCGGCTTCTCACCGCAACGGGGCATTGTTGTCATGTCAATGAAATGACCTCCCCGGCTACCCTTCTACCCTTTGGGAGAGCCCCCTGGACTCTTATCACCGGGGAGGAACGTTTGGTGTGAGTCTATCCAGCGTTGAAGCTGGCGCATATCACGCATACCGGTGTGCCTTCGACGGCCTCACCGAGTAGGGTAGCTGTAACGGCTTCCCTGTGGTGCGCCCATAGTGTGTATCTGTATACGTTTTCCCAATCAATCAATGGGAGTGAGTCCTCCTGTAATGACTCGGGGTCCACATTGCGGGCCTGATCTTCCGTTTCGGCGGCAACCACAGCGGAATCGTAGGTGTCATATCCACTGTTCTCGCACTGGTAGATGAGCCATAGCTTCATGGTCATACCTCAGATTGGAGCCCCGCCGGTCGTCCCCGACACCTCGTGTAACGCGGTCGGGCGGTGTGCTCACCGCAGCGGGGCATTGTTGTCATGTCAATCAGGCTTGTCATATCGAACTACACGGCGGTTCATGTAACGCTGCGTGGATGCAGTGTAGTGATGCCCTATAGCCCAACACGCTATACCAAAGACAGCGAATGCCATAACGGCTAGAGCAAACGCACATCCACCGGGCACGGATTTTTTGAATATGGTAGGATCGTTCATTTGCCACCGCCGTGCATGTTACGAAATGACCTCCCCGGCTACCCTTTGGGAGAGCCCAGGGGCTCTTATCACCGGGGAGGTGTTTACACAAGGTTAGTATACCCCACCCAGGCCCCCCGCGCAACGCAATTCCAAGAAAAACCGTATTTCTACTATTTTCTACTTGACAGGACTTGCATTGTACCGTATAATCAATCATAGACTATCACGGAGGGCATCACGGGCATGCAGCAGGGCGATACCAAATGACACTGTCTGACACCGACATCGAGGCCATCGCCGACGCTGTTGTGGCGAAACAGGCTCCGCACAACCCGGCGTATGTGCGCCAGGAGCTTTGCGACGAACGTTCAGGCAATATACACAAGACACTAGATAAGCAGACCAAGATGCTCTGGTTTATTATCGTGACGGGAATGGGCATCCTGACGAAAGCCTTCTGGACCGTGGTGGCGAATTGAGGAACCCACATGTTCGTACCTGAGCCGGGCTACCATGTTGCGATAGGCGACAAGCGCTGGGAAGTGCGTGAGGTCTCTGTGGACAAGATCAGCGCGGAGGACGAGCATAAGAGCATTGGGCTGGGTGCGGGCGCTGTAGACGAGCCGGCGAAGCCCACAATGACGCTCAAGCTCAGACAAGTTGTTGATCCATGACAGACAACATCCAAAAGAAGACATACAAGACACGCGATATCCCACGGGATGTGCGGGATCGCCTCTCCTTTACCATCGAGGTAGACGGCATAGAGCAGCCGCGATATATGTCACTCGACTTGGGTGATATGACGGTTACATACGACCTTGCGCATCCCGCGTGGGGTCTTGTGGACACGCGCAAACGACAGACGGGTGGGGTGTCGGGCCGCCAGGCCCGGCCCCTTACGACGCACGGGGCGGATTCTACTGCACCCCACTAGCGCGCTATGAGGTCTATGATATGGCACTATGGTTTTCTGCGACATCCCACGACGACAGGGGCCGATATTATATCGACGAGTATGGGGATGAGGTGCCGGGCCAGAGCGAACGCGATTGTCCCCAGCAGTGGGCCTTTGGGGACGATGATCCAACCGTAACCGAATATTGGCGGGCGAAAATGGCGTGCGACACGCTGGCGATGACAAGCGCGCCGCGTGAAGAGGTGCGTGAAGTCTGTAGCGTTGGCGCGTGGCTACTCGGCCTATGTGCGGCGTTGTGTTCCCTTTGCGCTGGCGCGGCCCTCTTTGGTGTTTTCGTAGTCGTTGTGGCCGGTCTGGGCACTTGGGGTCATCTTGGCCACCCCCTAGCGCCAGTCGTTGGTGGCATGGTTGTGGTTGCGCTTATCAGCTTCGCTGCCTTGTGGGTCGTTGGGGATGCCTAATGCACCAGTTACACATAACCAGCTTATCAAGGCTACACCTGGCATCGTTGTTCACTGTCCTGCTGCCTCACACGAACGATCTCGCCCTAGCGCTCACAAGCGCGGCTATGACCTTAAATGGCGTCACATACGCGCCCAGTTCATCGGGAAGTACCCACTATGCGCACAGTGCGAACGTAGAGGCCGTACACGGGGCGCAACAGAGGTTCACCATATCCAGGCACTGCGGGACGGCGGAACGCACAAGCACGCTAACCTAGAGGCTCTATGCAAGCCATGTCATTCAAGACACACAGCTCGGGATCGGGGTAATGCACAATGAGTCGAATCAACAGGCTAGTGTGTGATAGCTGCGGTATAGAGGCTTCGGGGGATGTTCGTCCACGAAAGAGTACATGGTTCCACTTGCAGCGATATGTCCCGCAACACTCGGGGGAGCATGGTTCGCACGGTATGGACCTATGTGGACAGCGTTGTCTGGCTGCATGGGCACTGAGGGACGCATGTATATTGGTGCGCAGCGATGCGCGCAAGCAGGCGCACGGCGCGGGAGGGCAGGCGTGAGTAAACGCAAGGTGATACGGCCCCCGTGGCTGACAAAGACACGGGCGGCTCAGATTCGCAAGGCCATCCTAGCTGTTGTGGAGCGCCGGGAGGGCAGGCGTGAGTAGTATATCTATAGTTGCATTCAGCCTTGTTGCGGTCGGGCTGTTGGTTGCACCTGCCGTTAGCAATCTACTCGCCTATCGGCGATGCGTTGCTGCGGCGAAGGAACTACGGCGTTTCCACGAGTCTACGGGACTCCAGCCGCCTACTCCTCTGGACCTAGAGCCGTGGGGGTAGGTATGAGTGACGACCTGTGTCCGGTGTGTGGGCAGCCGTATCTGTCGCGCCAGTACACCGAGGTAGAGCTGTTGCCCCACGACCACAACAGGCGCTTTGCGCGGGGGCCGCATACGTTCTATTACCACGCCAGCGGTAAAGCCATACTGGACCGCTGCGTTGACACCGATGCCGCATGGGTGTGGCCAGAGGGTGAGCTAGACGAGGATGCGACATGAGCGATAGCCTATTGCGGCAGGCTGCGGATATGATGGACGGCGCGCTCTGCCGTGTGCAGGAGCAGATATGTAATGGCCACCACGTCGACGCATACAAGACGGCGGAAGCGGCGCGTTCGATGTACGACGTTTGCCGGGAGAACCAACAGGAGAGGGACCACATACCTTCGGCACTAGAGCTATTAGATCGGCAACGGGCCAGCGAGACTATGAGATTGCGAGTTCCTGTACCCGATTGGGCAACTAG